>MDSV01239103.1_pt1 | contig 20583 bp, 23 predicted proteins | sample 810851 | NCBI WGS metagenome assembly MDSV01 (sample SAMN05326640, study PRJNA326480) | marine metagenome | isolation source: seawater | place: Atlantic Ocean: North East | collected 2012 | reverse complement strand
CACCAAAAAGATTTAATGAATAACCAATTTTCGTTCAATCGCTTTTTTAGCAGCGGCAACAATATTGGCTACACCCAAACCATATTTCTCCATCAATTGATCTGGTTTTGCAGACTCTCCAAAGGTATCATTTACAGCAACAAATTCTTGAGGTGTAGGCGAATTACGAACCAAAACCTGAGCAACACTTTCTCCTAAACCACCATGAATATTATGTTCTTCACAAGTAACAACAGCTCCTGTTTTAGCAACTGATTTTAAAATTGCATTTGAATCTAAAGGTTTAATCGTATGAATATTAATTAAATCAACAGAAATCCCTTCTTTTGCCAATTCATGTCCCGCTTCAATAGCCTTCCAAACTAGATGTCCAGTAGCAACAATTGTAACGTCAGAACCTTCATTTAAATGCACAGCTTTACCAATTTCGAATTCTTGGTTTTCTGGTGTGAATATTGGCACCGAAGGACGACCAAATCTTAAATAAACAGGCCCATTATATTTAGCAACAGCAATAGTGGCGGCTTTTGTTTGATTATAATCGCAAGGATTAATAACTACCATTCCAGGAAGCATTTTCATTAACCCAATATCTTCTAATATTTGATGAGTAGCACCATCTTCACCTAAAGTTATACCAGCGTGAGATGCAGCGATTTTGACATTCTTACCCGAGTAAGCAATTGATTGACGAATTTGATCATAAACTCTTCCTGTAGCAAAATTTGCAAAGGTTCCCGCAAAAGGAATTTTCCCGCCAATAGTTAAACCCGCTGATATGCCCATCATATTTGCCTCTGCAATTCCAGTTTGAAAAAATCGCTCAGGAAATTCATTTATAAAATCTTGCATTTTTAGCGAACCCACTAAATCAGCACAAAGAGCTACAACATTTTCATCTTCTTTACCTGCCTCTAAAAGTCCTGCTCCAAAACCTGAACGTGTATCTTTTTTCCCGGTAACCTCAAATGATTTCATATGTTTAAAATCTAAATTAATAATATAAAAATATCCTTTATAATCGGAGAATTACAGATTTACCTGATTTAATTATAAAATCTTTTTCAACAGTATAAAAAGCTCTATCTGCAGATTCACCTCTAAAAATATAGGTGTATTTACCCGGTTGCAATTCAACAGACTGACTCAAACTCTCAGGAGTAAAAGAATAAATCAATGTAAATTGATTCTCGATATTGGCATAAATACTACCGAAACCAACTCCTGGATTTTTAAAGCTTACGAGCCCGGGAGCCGGTATTCTAATTATTGAATTTTCACTTTGCTCAACATCGACTACTCTTTTAATTCTTGGCAATGTTAAAATTTCAACATCATAAGTACCTACCAAATATTTGACTTTATCCTTGTAACTTTGAACATTAACAACAGCACATTCCTCTTCCTCTCGAACAATAAATTTCAAAGTTCTCATTCTTCCTTCAGTAAGTATTAATTGAATTGTCCCCTGCGGTGTTTCAATAGGAATATGATTATGCTGACCAGCAACGATTTGTACATCCTCTTTAATTACTTCGGGTAACGTATGAACTTGAATTTTATACTTAACCGCAGGGTCTAAAGACAAAGTGTCTGGAATATTTTTATAATTCATGGTATGGTAAAAGTTGTATTTTATTTTACCGGTTTTAGAATCATAAAAAGTCATGTTCACATTGGTTTCAGTAGGTTCACCATCAACATCTAATAAATCAACCTGAATAGATGTCGAATTCAATGCTTCTTTTATAACCAAGCCTAAAATGGTTCTAAAAGATTGCTCATCCTTAGCATCGTAAAAATTACCAATGCAATAAAAATTCTTTTTATATTCTTCCAAAACACCAAGCCCTATCACAAAAGGCTTTAAAAAAATATTATTTTTTCGCAAAGCTCTTGAAACTGCGCAAGGATCTCCATCACAAGCTTCAATACCATCAGTAATTAAAATCACAATATTTTTGCAGTTTGAACAAGGGGTGAAATCATTAATAGTAGCTTCTAAAGATTTTGCAATTGGTGTTGTTCCTTTAGGATAGGTTGATTTTAAAACCGTTTTAATTTGAGGTACATTTTCAGGGCCAAAGGGAACTTCAAGATGGGTATCTTCACAATCTTGATTACTAGGTGTAACAACACTTCGGTTACCATATACTCTTAAAGCTAAGCTAACATTAGGCATGTTTCTCAAACTATCAACAGCCTCACTCAATAGACGCTGGGCAATATCAATTTTAGGCTTACCCCCAAAATGTCCAAACATTGATTTTGACGCATCGAAAATGAAAAGAATTCTTGTAGTTTCTGTTTCCTTTTGAGCAAAGGAGTCAGAGCAAATAAAATAAAAAAAGAAAAGTATAAATAACTTCTTCATTCACTTGTTTAATAATCGCCCAAGGTTTCTGAATTTTGTTCAAGCGCAGAAGCCGTTTGTTCATCACTTGGGGCTTTTCCATGCCAAGCATTTGTTCCCATCATAAAATCAACACCGTTACCCATTATGGTAGTCATAATAATCATAATGGACTCACCATTTCCTAAAAGTCCTTTCGCCTCTGCTAAAACGGAAAGTAAGTTTTCAAAATTATTACCATCCATCTCTAGAACTCTCCAACCAAACGCCTCATACTTGTTTCTTAAATCTCCTAAAGAAAGGATTTCATCAACAGAACCATCAATTTGAGCATTGTTATAATCAACTACAGCGATCAAATTATCTATTTTATTGTGAGGAGCATACATTAGTGCCTCCCAAACTTGCCCTTCTTGCTGCTCACCATCCCCCATCAAGCAATAAACAATTCTATCATCACCATTTAATTTCTTTGCCTGAGCAGCACCGATTGCAACAGATAAACCTTGACCTAATGATCCTGAAGCAATTCTTATGCCAGGTAATCCTTCGTGAGTTGTTGGATGCCCCTGAAGCCTAGAATCTAACTTTCTAAATGTTGCCAATTCACTAACGGGAAAGTAACCCGAATGAGCCAAAACACTATACCAAACAGCAGAAATATGACCTTGCGAAAGGAAAAACAAATCTTCATTTTCACCATCTATTTTAAAATTATCGGGGTTGTGTTCCAAAACCTCGTTATAGAGTGCAACAAAAAACTCGGCGCAACCCAAAGCACCGCCAGGATGTCCGGAGCTTACTGCATTTACCATTCTAACAATATCTCTTCTCACCTGAGAAGTAATAGTTTGTAATTTTTGAATGTCAGCCATTTGAAGTAGAAATCAATTATATCCTTTAAAAATAAAGCTTATTTATGCTTTATTTGTGGATTAATACTGAAAGTTTAAAATTGTTTATAACTTTTAATGCTCCAAAGCTATCTATAAATCCAATAATTACTTTAAGTAGTAATTCTTAATCGCATTATAGCAAACTATTCCTTAATTTTGTATTCAATGAATCAGTATAAAAAGGTCGCGTTTTACACACTTGGATGTAAACTTAATTTTTCGGAAACCTCTGGAATAGCTCAGAATTTCGAAAAAGGCGGATACGCAAAGGTAGAATTTGAGGAAACACCTGATGTTTTTGTGATTAACACGTGCTCTGTTACTGATAATGCGGATAAAAAATGTAGGAATATTGTTAGAAAAGCTAGAAATATCAATCCAAAAGCATATGTGGCCGTTATAGGATGTTATGCACAGCTAAAGCCAAAGGAGATTTCCGCTATTGATGGTGTTAATTTAATCCTTGGTGCAAACGAAAAGTTCAATATTTTAGAACATGTAGAAAAGCTAGAAAAAGACACCCCTTCTGAAGCTTTAATTTTTGAAGGCGACATCAAGGAGGTCAATGAGTTTTTTCCATCCTACTCTGTTGGTGATCGAACACGTACCTTTTTAAAGGTTCAAGATGGATGTGACTATTCTTGTACATTTTGCACGATACCATTAGCAAGAGGGAAAAGTAGAAGTAATTCTATTGAAAAAACATTAAAAACGGCTCAAGAAATAGCTAATTCTCAAGCTAGAGAGGTTGTCTTAACAGGTGTAAACCTAGGAGATTTTGGACGCTACAATAACGAATCATTCTATGATTTAGTGAAAGAACTGGACAACCTCAATGGAGTGGATCGATTCAGAATATCTTCCATTGAACCTAATTTACTTACCAATGAAATTATTGATAAAGTAGCTACAAGCAAACGCTTTGTTCCTCACTTTCATATACCACTCCAATCCGGTTCACCAGAACTCCTAAAAATGATGAGAAGGAGGTATAAACAAGAAGTTTACACGTCTCGAGTAGAAAAAATAAAAGAACTGATGCCACATTGCTGTATTGGCGTAGATGTAATTGTTGGATTTCCTGGTGAAACCGAAGAAAGATTTATGGAAACCTATAATTACCTCAATGAATTAGACGTTTCTTACCTTCATGTTTTCACATATTCCGAGCGCGATAATACCTTTGCTCCCAATTTAAAACATAGTGTGGACAAAAAAATAAGAGATGATCGAAGTAAAATGCTGAGAATACTTTCTGCCAAAAAGAAAAGGGCTTTTTACCGTGATAATATTGGAAAATCGTTTCCTGTATTATTTGAAGGTGAAAAAAACAACGATAAGATGTTCGGGTTCACATCTAACTATGTAAAAGTAAAAACCAATTTTAACGAAACTCTAATCAATGAGGTAAAACAGGTAACTCTTAAAGAAATTGATAGAGACGGACTGTTTCTAGTTGACATTCATAATTAAAAACAGAACTATTAGTCCTAAATCACCTTTTTAACCTATTGATGCTTAGATGAGAAGAGGAAGTCTTTCGGGCTCACTAGTTTTTCTTTAACGGCGAAAATTACTATACCGGTTGCATTGTTCACGCCGAGTTTACTCATAATATTTTTTCTATGGGTATTTACTGTATGAGTACTTAAAAATAACATATCGGCAATTTCCTTGTTTATGTACCCCTCTGCGATGAGTTTAATAATTTCAACTTCGCGTTCTGAAATATTCAATTCAGAACAGGTGTTTCGAAATGCCTCTTCAGCATCAAAAGTCAATCTTCTTTGAACTTTTTCATCCAAAAATTCTTTTTCTAACTCAATAAACTGGAGCAATTTAAAAAGCTCCTCTCTGCATATTTCTGATGAAATAAAAAACTTAACCCCTACTTTTTTTAACAAGTCAAATCTCTCTTGATTAATCGAATTAGAAAGTAAAATCATCTGAGCAGGCTTCGTGAAACTCAAAAAGGCTATTGTTTTCTCGACTTTAAAATGCTTGGCAGAATCATCAATTAAAACATAATCAGGAACTTCTCTCATTAAAGTCCTTTCCAATAAGTCTTGATTTTCTACTATTGATACTGATTTATAACCATTTGAATTAAAAAAAACGCGAATACCTTCAGCAATTAAAAAGTTTGGAGAAGCTATTACTATTTTACTTATGGTAGAATTCACAACTGCAAATTTAAATTAATTCATAGATTTCAAAAATACCCTTTTTAGGTTATCCTATATTTTGGAAAAATCAAAAATATTTTTTTCACGAGAAGCTTTTGTTCGCTTAAAAATTAATTTTGCTTCCTCTAAAAAAGGTTCCTCTGAAAGATATCGAGCAGAGTAATGACCAATAATTAATAAATCAGGAGCAATTTCTTGCGCAAGAAGTGCTGCTTCTTTTGCTGTAGAATGAAATGTTTTTTTTGCTCTACTTAATTCCTTGTGTAAAAAAGTAGCTTCATGGTAAAGAATACTTACCCCTTTTAACTTTTTAAAAAATTCAGACTTAACTCTATTATCACTGCAAAAAGCATATGTGTGAGATTTTTTAGGATCAAGGGTTAAATTCGAATTTTCATACAAATTCCCTTCATTATCTATATAATCCTCCCCCATCCTAAGATTTTCCATAAAAAAGTGTGGAACACCTATCTCTTTGACGATGAGTCCATTTATTCTCCTCAGTTTTTTATCTTCTTTAAAAATAAAACCAAAACACTTTAGCCTATGATTCAGCTCTATAGTATTAACCGTCAGTCCCTTTAAAGATAAAATCTCTTCCTCCTTTTCAACAGGTCTGAATTTCAGAGAAAAGGATAGAAATGTTTTACCCAATTCAAATTGAAGTTCGAGAATATTTATTAATCCAGTTGGTCCAAACAATATAAGATCTTTTGTTCTACCCAATAAATGCATTGAAGAAAGTAGCCCCGGTAAACCAAAATAATGATCACCGTGTAAATGAGAGATAAAAATGTGTGTAATCTTATCAAAGGAAATTTTATTTTCACGAAGTCTGGATTGAGTGCCTTCTCCACAATCAATCAAAAATAATTTCCCATTATGCTCTAATACCTGCGCAGTCGGATTTCTACCTGAAGCAGGTAAAGCGGAACCACAACCTAAAATCGTTAATTTTTCCAAAATATTGAGTGAAAAAAAAGCGGTTGAAAATTCAACCGCTTTTTTAATATAAAAATTTCAAACTATTCTTCAGAACTTAAATCTTTTTCAACCTCGGACATAAAAACAAAATCTATAGCTTCTTTATGCGTCGGAGTAATATTTAGAATCGTATCTAATTGAGAGATAGAAATTAACTTATTCACAGAATCTTGTAAACCAGTCAACACAAAAGTACCATTCACATTTTTACAGAGCCTATTTGCCACTAAAATGGAGGATAAACCAGAAGAATCACAGTATCTTGTTTCTTCCATATCAATGATTAGATTCTTAGCACCATGAGCATTTAACATGACTAATTCTGATTTTAAAGCTGGAGCGACAGTTGTGTCCAACTTCTCTACGTGAACCTTAATTGTAGTGTACTTATCTTGTTTGTCAATAGTAAAATTCATAAAATGTTTTATTTTTCACCTTCCTACAAATATAGGAGAAAATTTATTTGTCAAAAATTTATACTGAAATAATTCAATTATCTATTTATTTTACTAGCAAGTAGGTAAAGTGCAGCCATTCGAATGGCAACACCATTTTCTACTTGATTTAAAATAATTGATTGATTTGAATCCGCAACCTCTGAAGTTATTTCAACGCCTCTATTTATTGGCCCTGGATGCATTACAACAATATCTTTCTTTAAATTATTTAAATGATTTATTGACAATCCATATTGCATAGTATACTCCCTAATGGAAGGGAAAAACTTTGAATCCTGACGTTCGAGTTGAATTCTAAGCATATTTGCCACATCACACCAATCTAAAGCCTTTTGTAAATTATATTCAACTTTTACACCAAGTGAACCTATATACTTAGGAATTAAGGTAGCCGGACCACAAACCATTACTTCAGCTCCCAATTTTTGCAAAGCATAAATATTACTCAATGCTACTCTTGAGTGTAAGATATCGCCCACAATCACTACCTTCTTACCTCGAACCTCGCCGAATTTTTCCCGAATAGAAAAAGAATCTAAAAGAGCTTGAGTAGGATGTTCATGAGCGCCATCACCAGCATTTACAATTCGGGCGTCGATATTTCTACTCAAAAATTGATGAGCTCCTGGATTTGGATGTCGCATAACAACCATATCTACTTTCATCGACAAAATATTGTTTACCGTATCAACTAAGGTCTCCCCTTTTTTAACTGACGAGGATGCGCTAGAAAAATTGATAACATCAGCTGACAATCTTTTTTCAGCTAGTTCGAAAGACAATTTAGTCCGAGTGGAATTTTCAAAAAAAAGATTAGCAATAGTTATATCACGTAAAGTGGGAACTTTCTTTATTGGTCTGTTTATAACATCTTTAAACTCATCAGCTGTAGTAAAAATTAGATCGATATCTGCTTTGGTTAAATCTTTAATTCCTAATATATGATTTACGCTTAAAGTATCCATATCTGTTAATTTTCTGATGAGTACATTAAAACCTTGTCTTCTCCTTCAACTTCTTTCCATTCAACACTTACCTTTTCAGAAGTAACCGAATCAACAATTTTCCCAACATAAGTAGGTTGAATTGGTAAGTGTCTTTTATATCTTCTATCTATGAAAACCAACAATTCTACCAGTGATGGTCTACCAAATGCCAATAGAGCGTCCAAACCAGCTCTTATGGTTCTGCCTGTAAAAAGAACATCGTCAATTAGGATAACTTTTTTATCCTCAATCATGAAATCAATATTGGTTTCATTAGCCACCAGTGGCTTTTCTGTTCTTCGAAAATCGTCTCTAAAAAAAGTAATATCTAAAGATCCAACCTCTAAATTTAAATCAGGATTAATTTCCTTTAAAACCTCTTGAACTCTGTTGGCCAAATAAACACCCTTTGATTGAAGTCCAATTAGCACTGCGCCCTCAAAACTTGAATGATTCTCTATCAACTCGAAAGCAAGCCTTTTTAAAATTAGGTTGAACTCTACTTTATTTATAATTTCTCTTGCTTGCATTGCAAGTCAAAGATAATTAAAACGAGGTATTTGCAAAAAGTATTATAGTTTTATTGAAAAGTTCAAAAAAATTAAATAACCAAACAAGGTCCGTTCTTAAAATTTAAAAACCGATTTAAAGATTGACTTCCCCGAAGTCAAAAAACAAAGCAACCAAACAATAGGTATTGATCCTGTTTGTTTTTCCATCATACTTTCAACAGCAAAATTTACTATAATGGTAAAGGTTAATAATATTGAAATAGCAGTAAAGCTACCAAAACCCAGAGAGGATCTGATTAAAATTAAAATCATTAATAATAACCCAACAAACCCAATTGATAACATAATTTCAAAAAATTGATTGTGTGAATTATGATTTAATCCAAAAACAAATTTCTCGTTATTCATTTTTAGAGTTTCTTGGAGAGCATTTTTCCCATTTCCTAAACCGTAACCCAAATAAGTTGATTGTTTAATAGCTTCCCAACTATTTTCCCAAAGAACAAGTCTGATCTGAGAAGAACCAATTCTTCTAGACTTATCTCTTACCTCCTGTTTTTTTTCGATCGAATTTTTCATTGTATTGTATCTTGTTAATGCCATACTACCAAAAGTGTAAGAAAGCAAAGAAAAAACACCTATGGATAGCAAAATAACAAGAACAGTAAACTTTGAAGATTTGATAACAATTAAACTATAAATAATAAGTGTAATTGTAGTGACTAAAATTGTTAAGACTCCAGCCTTAGAGGAAAGTAACATTATATATCCCAAAAAGCCAACCAAAGCAATAAGCCTCCATCTATTTCCCGATAAGCTCTTTCTTTCTTTGTACAAGAATATTATGCGAATAGAGTTGAAAATAAAACCAATATTCACAAGAAAAGCAGCATAACCCGGATGCAAATTAAAACTAAGATTTACATAAGTAAATTCGAAAGAGTCAAACTGAAATCCAGATGCCCAAAAAGCGTCTATAACACTTATAATAACTTGCAGGCAACATCCTAAAACAAAAAAATCAATTACCAGTAGCAGCTTACGTTTATCCCATTTAGTCAATGAAAAAATTACTGGGAAATATAAATAACAAGACTTAAGAATAATCTTTTGTAAAGCAACTTCTTTATTCTCGGAAAAAACGGCAGAAACTAAATAAACAAAAAACAAAATAACCATAAAAAAAAGAGGCCCCTTGGTTTTAAATATATTAATAAAGGCATCTTTTAGAAGATTATAAGGAAGTATGTAATAGTCTTTTTTCGGTTTACCTAACCGTTGGTAGGCTCTAAAAAAATAAGCAACACCAATGGTCGCTGCGACAATTATTAAAACGGGAAACCCTTTTACTACCAAAGGGATTAACAAAGCCATGAAGGCTAAGGCATAGTCGTAGAGCTTTTTTCTTTTATAAACAGTAGTATTAAGACTTGAATAATCCAAATAGTCAATTAACTTTCAAACAAAAGTAATAAATTGATTTTGAAGAATAACAATATTCTATTTTAGTGTATATACGCCCGCAGAAACGTGATACTCTTTAGGTGCTTTTTTTAAGTTTTCCTGAGCCTTTAATAACTCCTTATTGTATTCTTTCATTGCTTTTTTATAGTCTTGTTTTGGCAAGGCTGGGTAACCATTAAAACTCTTTTCAATTTCATCAAACTTAAAAACAAGACTATAAACTCCTTTAACTGAGGTTTTTTTCACAGACATCTCTTTCCAGCCAATTTTAAAAAAACTCTCATCTAAATCCAATAAATTTACTGGTTTCCAAACAACATTTTCGTACTTACTAACCAGTCCATCAACATATTGATATATTCCATTAGGAATTCCTTTTGGCTGAACAGCAAACTCTCCTTTTTTCCATAAGATAGGCTTCTCAATATATGGAATTTCCAAAGGCACATATTCTACTTTTTCCCAACGTCCATCTCCATTCAGCTTGTATAAATCATTGTCGTTTGAAATCTCAATAATTTCTTTATTTTCCACTTTAAAGACTAACGATTTAGAAACAAAATCTGCATCCGTTTTTTGCACATTATTTAATAGAGTGTTTACCTCAGATGAGGTTTGAAATCTAACAAAATCAACACGATTTGCAGAAATAACATTCACTCCGATCTCTTGCTCTATTGAATTTTTAGGAGTCCTTATAATAGTTTCCCAATGAATAACTGGTGCTTCAACAATGCTCTTTTTTTCCACAAAATCTTTAATGACAACCTCTTTAGATTCTATACCGAAAAGAAGAAAAGAAGCAATAGCTAAAACGGGAACAGCTCCACCAATTGCCCAATAAAGCTTATTAGAGGGCCCTACAGATTTGATTTTTGACAAATCCTGGGTAGTTTGAGCGTGTTTTTTAAGGATTGACTTAAAATCCTTAAAGTTAGCAACTTGGTCACTTGAAATTTGCTCTCTATCAATGTTAAAATTCCTCATGCTCTTATATTAAAATTCTTTTTCAACTTATCCAACGTTCTATACAACTTAACCTTAGCGTTGTTTTCTGTAATCCCCATTACTTCCGATATCTCCTTGAATGAAAGTTTCTCAAAAAATCTCATTTCAATTATGCTCAATCGTTCATCACTCAACGTTGCTAAAATCTTTGCCAATTTTTCTTTTTCCTCGCTATAATAATCTTCCTCTAACTCTTCAAATAGGCTACCGATATGTTCTGATTCAATATTAACCGTTCTGTTCTTAGAATCCTTTCTAAAGTGCATATTCATTTCATTAAACGCTATTCTATATAACCATGATGCAAAAGGAACTCCCTTAAATGAATAGCTTTCAATTTTCAAAAGAGCTTTATAAAACACTTGAGAAGTTAGATCAGCTGCTAAGTCTGTATTGTCAACTCTTGCATACAGATATCTAAAAATCTGCTCATGGTAGCGATTGTAAATGACTTCAAACTTTGCGGGATTTTTTTTTGCCTCTTCAATCTCATGAAATTCGTTGTTAATTTCTCGCTTTGTTTTATGAAACTCTTTGTTTATCATTTCGCTTCCTACTTGTATAATGAAAGACACACAAAAAAGATACACCTTTCATTTTTAAAAAAAACAAAAACAAATTTAAGGTAATTAACTCAATATCAAACGTTAATCATAAAGACAAAAAAAACATCTCTTAAAATTGGAAAATCACACTAACTTTTTATGTCAAGTCGCGTTAATAAAGAACAATGAATATCGCTAAGCAATGGAAGCAAAAAAATTCAAATATTATGAAAAAAGACCTTGTAAATTCACTTTTAGAAATGGTAAAAAAGTTTTTGGCGTGATTTGGGAATCCTCAAAACAAAAAATCACAAATTATTATTTCATAAGCAATAATGAGTTCGAAAAAACCATCAAAAACTCGAAACCCTTAGAAGGATTGCCAATTAAAATAGAGGATGTTATTCATGCCGAATTAGTATACTAGATAACAAAAAAACTAAAAAGTATAAACAACTATTGCAAGATGTCATTTTTGGCATCTTTTTTTCTTTTATGTGTAAGATTTGTAACTTAACATGCTAGTCATAAAAAACATGAAAAAAATTAGCTCAATAATTACCCTTCTTTTATTATTTGGATTTATTGAATCCAACAAAATCGTATTTAAAAGCGCAGATGGAAAGACAAAAATAACAGCAACAAAGGAATGGAAAGCAGCTGGTAATATGAAAGGAGTTGAGATATACATCTCTAAAGTAATTAACGAAAATATACCCGATGCAACCTTAGTTGTATCCAAGGACACAAACCTACCCGCCGGAACCGATTTATCAACTTACAGCGCTGGTAAGCTTTTTCTTCAGACCTCCGTCTTGAATTCTTCACCCTCTTTTTCCGGAAATAAGAAAATACATGGAGTACCCTATATTTATTATGAATATGAATACAATAGTAAGGATTTTGTGAAAATGAAAACACTAGTATATCACACCTTAGTTCTTTCAACAGGTTATCAAATGGTAATAACAGCTCCTGCTAAGGGATTTGATCAATACAAACCGTTGTTTAATACAATAGGAAATTCATTAATCATCGAGCACTAATCTTAATTTATATACAATACAATTACATACACATGGTAACTGCATACACTCTAAACACGCATATCCAAAAGACAAGCTCTGTTTAAACCAATAATTCATTTTAATTTCAGCAGGATAAAAACCATATTTTAAAGCGCAAAAAGGCTTTACATAATTAGGTCTAAACCAATGATACAAAACTATATTTTTAAGACCTAAAGACTTAGCCTTACTTATTCTTCGATCAAACAGTGATGTCCCTACTCCTATTCCTCTATAAGCTGCATCAACAACAGTTAATTCAAAAACGCCCTTTTTGTCCTCTACTTTTAAAAGAGAAAACCCAATTAACTCATTTGCATCATTAAGTGCGCACCAAGATAATTTATCCTTTCGATGAATATTTACAGATAAAGAATAACCACTTCCAAAACAAGAATCAATTAACGCAGAAACCGAATCAAAATATTTTTTTGAATATGGAATTATTTCAAAACTCAAACCATTCAAATTTGACAATTTCACCCGGCATTTTTTGTGCGAAAAAACCAAAATCATCAGGATGTATGACTCCTATTCTGGGGTATCCACCAGTGGTTGGAGAGTCAGCCATTAAAACAATTGGAGCTCCAGAAGAAGGCACTTGAATTGTGCCGGGAATACATCCCGAAGAAACAATATTACCTGTTTTTGTTCCTTTTAAAACAGCCTCATTTAATCGATAACCCATTCTATTCGAATGAGAACTAACAGTAAAACATTGTTGAACAAAACGTTTGTGGTCATTTTTGGGAAAGTGATCGAACTCGGGAGCCCTCAACACTCTTATATTTGGAGATTTTGGATTATTAGACTCATAAAAAAAATTATTTTCAAATCCTTTAGAAATAGAAATCACATCTTCTTTTTGAAGTTTCCGCCCTTTAAAACCACCCTTTTTCACAAGCTCGTATGTAGAATAACTTCCCCAAAACTCATCTGCCTCAATTTTACCTTGAATTGCTAAATAATTATACCTTCCCTTTTTACCCGAACTCAAAGTTAAAATATCATTTTTCTTTACACAAACTCTTGAATTCACTTCAATTCGTCGCGAATTTACCTCTGCAAATCCTAATCCTGTATATGCAATAATAGAATCTTCATCAAACCGATACTTACCCCCCTTCATCGTAAATTCCAAAACAGCATTAGTCCTTGAATTCCCCACAAGTTTATTCGCTAAATACATTAAATTCAAGTCCATAGCGCCTCCTCTTGGAACCCCATAAGCCAAACCATTAATTCTTCCCGAATCCTGAATGGTTGTATTAAAACCAGGATGTAAAACTTCAAGATTCATTTACCAGTATTCTTTGAATTTGTTTTGAACACAAAAAATATTCCTTTTTAGAAATCGGAAAAAACTCCAAATAATCGCCCATTTCAATAAAAGCCCTTCTATTTGCAATTAGTTCAACTGGAGAACTTCCAATCACCTGCCAACCTCCAGGTGATTCTACCGGGTAAATTCCAGTTTGATTATCGGCCAAACCAACTGCACCACTTGGGATTTTTAACCGAGGAGATATCTTTCGAGGAATTCGTATTTTAGGATTCAAACCACCCAAATAAAAAAAACCAGGAACAAAGCCAAGCATATAAACAACATATTCTTTGGAGTAGTGAAGTCCAATTACCTCTTCCCAATCTAATCCTGTGTAATCCGTAATTTCGTTCCAATCCAATGCAAAAGACTTATCATAACAAACCGGAATTTTAACCTTATATTGGAGTTCTTTTCTCTCTTTACTTTGGCAGAGTAAATCCCCTGATAAATTAACAATATCATTATAGGAAAGCTTTGTTGGCTCAAACATTACTGTAAGTCCACAATAACTTGGAATCAAAGCTCTAATTCCTTTTTTACCATAAATTCTCAATGCATGGTAAAGTCGTTTAACACAAGCGTGCGTGTTCAAATTAATCTCACTACCGAAACTGATTAAAACAGCATCTAATCCATATGGTTTAACTTCGAATTTCAACTCCTTCTTTTTTTAATTCTGCAACCACTTTTTTTATTAATTCTCCTGAATTATTATGATCTCCGTGAAAGCATATGGAATCTACTTTTAACTCAATTAAATCATTAGAAAAAACAGAAACTTTATCGTTGCACAAATTAATGACTTGGGCCATTAAATTATCAAATGAGCTATGAATACTTCCCTTCAAACTTCTTTTTCTTAAATTGCCATCAGTCTCATAGACTCTATCAGCAAATCCTTCAGCAATGAAATCTATTCCTTGCTCTATGCAAACATTTTCCAAAACACTTTTAGGAAGCCCCATTAAACCCATACCCTCTTGAGCAAATTCGGTAAGTAAAAGCGCATACTTTCCAACGTTACAAACCATATGATATAAGGCCCCGTGAGGTTTTATATAACTCAATGAAACGCCATTCTGATGGGCCAAAAACTGAATTAAATCCATTTGTTTTCTTATACTCTCTCTCAATTCGTCAATAGATATATCTAAAGGAACTCGACCAAAATTATCACGATCTTCGAAACCAGGGTGCGCCCCAACTCTTACTCGATACTTTTTGGCTAATTCCAAAACAGATTGTATTGTAAGCTCGTCTCCAGCATGACCGCCGCAAGCCAAGTTAATAGACGAAACAAAAGGAACAATATTCAACTCGTTTCCAAAACCTTCTCCTACATCAACATTAATATCAACATACTTTCTCATCCCACGGAAAAACTTAAACCATCATATCCCAACGCGACATTTTTTGGAAGTTCTTTTGAAACTTCACTATGCATTCCCAAATAATGAGAAATATGCGTTAAATAAGCTTTTTTAGGTTTTAATTCATCAATCAACTCCAGAGCCTCACTTAAGGAAAAATGAGAAATATGCTTTTCTTTTCTCAAAGCCGTTAAAATAAGGACCTCCAAACCTTTTAACTTCTGCTTTTCTTCCGGAGCAATATAATTTACATCCGTACAATAAGCAAAATCACCAATTCTGAAGCCGAAAACAGGTAATTTGTGATGCATAAGTTGAATTGGGATGAAATCAACTCCCTGAACAGAAAAAGGCTCATTAGTAATTTTATACATCTGCAATCGCGGAACACCAGGATATGGATTCTCACTAAAAGCATACGAAAACTCCCTTCTTAAGCAATTATCAACGTTTTCATCGACATACAAATCAATCGGTCTATTGAGTTTAAAATTAAAAGCTCTGACATCGTCCATACCAGCAGTATGATCCTTGTGCTCATGCGTATATAAAACAGCATCTAATCGCTGAACTTTCTCTCTAAGCATTTGTTGACGAAAATCTGGACCCGTATCTACACAAAAAACCTTATTTTGAGTCTCAATTAATATAGAGCTTCGTAAACGGTTGTCTCTGGGGTTAGCAGAATAGCAAACCATACAATCGCAACCAATTACGGGAACACCTTGTGAAGTTCCCGTCCCTAAAAACGTAACCTTGACGGAAGCCATCTATCTTTCTATTTTGAGGCTTCTAAAGCCTGTTCAATGTCAGCAATAATATCAATAATATTTTCTAAACCAACAGAAATCCGAATCAATCCTGGAGTAATTCCTACTTCCATCCTTTCCTTCTCACTCAATTTGTAGTGAGTTGTTGAAGCGGGATGAGATGCAATTGTTCTTGAATCGCCTAAATTAGCAGTCAAGGAACATGTTTTAAGTGCATCTAAAAACTTCGTTCCCCCCTTAACTCCTCCTTTCGTTTCAAAAGTTACAATTCCACCTCCTTTTATCATTTGCTTTTGAGCGATATCGTACTGAGGATGAGATAATAAAAATGGATACTTAACCGAAGTTACTTCTGGATGGCTATCTAAGGCAGTAGCTAGTTTTTTAGCACTTTCGCAATGCCTTTCCATTCGAACCTCTAACGTTTCCAAACTCTTACTCAATGTCCAAGCATTGAATGGAGATATGGTTGGACCCGTAGAACGGCAAAATGTCTCCACGTGCTTAACATAATCAACAGGACCTAACACTAGTCCTCCCATCACCCTTCCTTGTCCATCAATATATTTCGTTGCCGAATGCGTTATCACGTCGATACCAAATTCAGTTGGCTTTTGTAAATATGGAGTAGCAAAACAATTATCTACATTCGTTAGTACTCCGTATTTTTTCCCCACTCGACCAATCATTTCTAAATCAACAATATTTACACCAGGATTCGTTGGTGTTTCTAAAAAAATCATTTTGGTGTTTTTCTGAATGGCCTCCTCCCATTCAGCCTCAGTGGCCCTAACATCAACAAAACTATGCGTAATACCAAACCTTGGGAGCACTTCTGTAATCATGGTATGACTCGCACCAAACACCGAGCGACAACTTACGATGTGATCACCATTTCCAACAACAGCAACAATCGACGCAAAAATAGCCGCCATTCCAGTGGCAGTAGCGTATCCTGCATCAGTTCCCTCCAGAGCACACATCTTATTCACTAATTCTGAGTAATTAGGATTTACAAAACGAGAATAGATGGTTGTATCCACCTCATCGGCAAAAGCGGCGCGCATATCCTCTGCACAATCAAAAGTAAAACTCGAGGTTAAAAAAACAGGCGTTGAATGCTCATTGTACTGCGTCTTTTGATTCTTTACTCGAATCGCTTTTGTTGCATCTTGCTTTTCCATAATTCTATTTAGCTATCGATTCACCGTTAATATTAGATTCAAAAGTAATTTCACAAGTTTCTTCTAAAATTTTTGTTACCGAGCAATACTTTTCTATTCCTAAATCGACTGCTCTCGCAACCTTATTAGGATTTAAATCTCCTTTGAAGTTATAAGTTACGTGAATTTTCTTAAACGTCGCAGGAGTTCTATCTTCATGCCTCTCAGCCTCTAAAACAATTTGTAAATCATCAATATTTTGTCGTTGTTTCTTGAGAATCAATACAATATCCATGGCACTACAGCCCCCCAGTCCCATCACTAATAATTGCATGGGACGAGCTCCTTCACCTTTTCCACCAATAGATGGTGAACCATCAATATGGACGCTATTCCCCTCCTCATTTTTTGCCTCAAAATGAAAAGCATCATCCAATCTGTCTAAAACAATTCTCATTCTATGTAATTTAAGAACTAAGTTAAAGAATATTGCCTATTTTCCTATCTCCATGACTTTATTTAGAATCATTCAGTACTTATTCACATTTTTATCTTTGTACTTTCATATACAAACATTGCTCAAAGGCTTTCCTTTTTATTATTTTTATACCTAAAATCAATATTATATTGAGCCAAAAAGAATTTTATAACCTAACTAAAGATCTTCCACTAGAAAGCGGCGGCGTTCTTAAAAAACCAACAGTAGCTTATAATACTTATGGAAAGTTAAATAAAAACAAAGATAACGTTGTTTGGATTTTTCATGCGCTAACTGCAGCAAGTAACGTTGATGAATGGTGGGAAGGATTGGTCGGAAAAGAAAAACTTTTTAATCCAGCTGATCACTACATCGTTTGTGCTAATATTCTTGGTTCCTGTTACGGATCAACAGGACCTAACTCAATAAACCCAGATACAAATCAGCCTTATTTTCATTCCTTTCCTGATATCACTATCAGGGATATTGTCAATTCCCTAATCGAGTTAAAAAAACACCTTGGCATTAATAAGATAAAAATGGCCGTTGGCGGAAGCTGCGGTGGATATCAAGTATTGGAGTGGCTTTTGATGGATCCTGCAACTATCGAAAACTACACTATATGTGTCACCAGTCCTAAAGAAAGTGCTTGGGGAATAGCAGTACATACCGCTCATAGAACAGCCATTGAACTTGACTCCACGTGGAAACAAAATAGTGAAGAGGCAGGTTTAAATGGTATGAAAGGAGCTCGTCAAATAGGCCTTCTATTCTACCGTAACCATGAGATATATCATCAACATCAAAACGAAGAAAACAACGAAAAAATAAAAGATTTTAAATCCACTTCGTATTTAAAATACCAAGGAGAGAAACTCGCTAAACGTTTTTCACCTATATCCTACTATAAACTGACCGAAGTTTTGGATACGCACAATATTGCTCGTGGTAGAGACAAAGAAATTAAAGACACACTTAAACGGATAAAGCAAAAAGGACTAGTAGTAAGCATTAGCTCTGACCTTTTATGTCCACCAACTGAACAGCAATTTATGGCCCGTCATCTTCCCAATGCACAATACGGATTAATCGATAGCTTATATGGACACGACGGATTTTTGTTGGAGTACGAAAAAATTGGAAAAATAATTCAAGAAGCTTTTCCAGAATTAAATCTTTAAAACGATTAACTCTAGTTTTTTAAAAGTCAGCAGTTTAAATCACCTTTAAAAGCTTAACACACATCTATTTTTTTAATAACTATCTGGTTTAAAATCAAAAATTTAAAACTTCCTTCCTACATTTGATCAAGAAATGGCCAAAAAATGTCGATAATTACATTAACCACTGACTTAGGTTTAAAAGATTATTACGTGGCAGGATTAAAGGGATCAATTTTATCTCATCTACCTGATGCTACTATCGTTGATATTTCTCATGAAATACCAGCCTTTAACATAAGCGTTGCCGCCTTTTGTCTGAAAAATTGCTACCACGATTTTCCCGAAGGAACTATTCATATTATTGGAGTTCGACCTGAAGCAGACGAATACACCAAGCATATCGTAATCAAGCATAAAGGTCAATACTTTATCGGTGCAGACAACGGAATGTTTTCGCTACTATTTGATGAAACCCCTCAAGAAATATTTGACATCAATATCGTTTCTGATGAGGACAAAAGAACTTTTCCTACAAAAAATATATTTGTTTCCGTTGCCTGTCATATTGGTAGAGGAGGAACACTAGAGCTTATCGGAAATAAAACCAACAACATAACCGAAAGAACAAATTTTCAGCCTGTAATAGAAGAAGACGTCATTCGAGGTATGGCAATGTACATAGATTCCTATGGCAATATAACGACCAACATCACTCGATCATTATTCAATATGGTCGGAAACAATAGAGCTTTCTCCATTGTTTTCAGACGTTCAGACTATAATATTCATGAATTAAAGTTTAACTACAACGAAGTACCCGAGGGAGAAAAATTAGCTTTATTCAGTACCAACAATCACCTTGAAATATCTATAAATAAAGGAAACGCCAGCAAACTTTTTGGTATAAAGCTATCGGATATTATTCGAATTGAATTTAAAATCATAAAAAAAGAGGAAGGTGTAAAGCTATTTTAAATTCTTTAACCAAATTTATACTCCAACTGAATAGATGATTTAATATCAAAATAAAATTCAGAAAACACATCATAAACTCACCTTTTAAGAAAATCAAAAAATAAAGGCAATTTTGGCACAAAAAAAACCGTCAAAAAAGACGGTTTTTTTATTTTATAAAAATATCGAATTTACTCAGCTGTTTTTCCTGTTGCTTCTTCAGTAGATTCAGGAGCAGAATCTTTTGCTGGTTCTTCAGCAACAACTTCCTCTACAACCTCTTTTGTTGGCTCTTCAGCAACAACTTCCTCTACAACCTCTTTTACCGGCTCTTCAGCAACAACTTCCTCTGCAACCTCTTTTGTTGGCTCTTCAGCAACAACTTCCTCTGCAACCTCTTTTGCTGGCTCTTCAGCAACAACCTCCTCTACTTGTTCCTCCGCTAATTTCGCAGCGGCAGCAGATTCTCTTTCTTCTTTAATCTTAGTTTCAACAGCTAAAGCTTCTTTCTTTGCTTTTGCTTCGGCTTCAGCAATAGTTTTTACAACAGCATCAGATTGAGCTCCTTTTTCTTTTTTCCAAGCTTCAAACTTCGCATCGGCATCTTCTTGCGATAATGCACCTTTACTAATACCACCATCTAAGTGATTTCTTAATAAAACACCTTCTTTAGATAAGATTGATCTTGCAGTATCAGATATTTCTGCCCCTGTAGCTACCCATTTAACGGCGCTATCGAAATTTAAATCAATAAATGCAGGATCATGATTTGGATTGTAAACTCCTAATTTCTCAATAAATTTACCATCTCTTTTTTTACGGGAATCAGCTACCACGATATGATAAATCGCTCTTGCTTTTCTTCCGTGTCTTTGCAATCTAATTTTTGTTGCCATAGT
>MDSV01027355.1_pt1 | contig 20583 bp, 20 predicted proteins | sample 810851 | NCBI WGS metagenome assembly MDSV01 (sample SAMN05326640, study PRJNA326480) | marine metagenome | isolation source: seawater | place: Atlantic Ocean: North East | collected 2012 | reverse complement strand
GATGAAGCGATCAAAAGTATTTTGATTATGCTTTCTCCAATAGCGCCTCATATTACTCAAGAACTTTGGTCAATGGTGGGTGAAAATGATTTGATAATTGATGCATCCTGGCCTGAAGTAGATGAAAATCTTCTTGTTGAAGATCAAGTCGAGCTAGTTATTCAAGTAAATGGAAAATTAAGAGGAAAAATAGAAGTAGCAATTGATCTAGATAAACAAAAAGTAGAAGAGCTAGCACTACAAAATGAAAATGTTCTAAAACATATTGATGATAAAGATATAAAAAAGATTATTTATGTCCCGAATAAATTAATTAATGTTGTGGTTTAGAAATGATCTCGTTCTTTAATTCTAAGTTCCTTATCCCGCTGTGTTTATTCTTTCTTTATTCTTGTAGTTATCAATTACTAAACTCATACGATGAAATCTTTAATATTTCTATTTCATCAGAAGATACAGAACTTAATAATCTCTTCTTAAAATTCTTGAAAGAAAATGAAGCTTATAAACTAAATAACTTTTCAGAAAAAGAAGATGTCATAAAAATTAAAATTGAGGACCACCAAATTTTAAAATTTTCTGGTGCAGCAAGCTTGGATGGAAGAACAAGTAAAGTAAGAATCCAGTATCTACTTAAATTCTCAATAAGCACCTCTAGAGTAAAGACACCTATTCAACAAGAGATTAAAGAAAGCTCATATTACATATATGACGACTCCAACTTACTCTCAATGGAAGAAGAAGAAAATTTAGTAGTGCAGGAGTTCATTAAATCAAGCCAGCAAAAGTTAAGAATATTGTTATTAAGTTTAAGAGAAGATGAAAATATCTGAATCTCAGCTTGAATCTAAACTTCTTAAAGATAAGCCTAATGTTTTTATTATTCTTGGAGAAGAGCCTCTAAGAATCCAAGAACTTGCCAACAAAATATACCATTCATTAGCTGAAAGAGATTTTATTACTAAGGACTCGTATCTAGTAACTCAGAAAATGGATTGGGCATTTCTTTCTGATAGTGAAGAAAATATGGATCTATTTTCAAACAAGAAGATCATCGAAATAAAAATGATAGATCAAGGACCAGGAAATAAAGGATCTAAGGCCATTAAAGATTATTTATCTAAATCTAATGAAGATGCTCTATTGGTCTTGGTGGAGGGCCTTGATAAAAGGAGTAAAAGTTCAGCTTGGGTAAAGACCATAGAAAACAAAGGAATAATGATTGATCTACAGCCTTTAACCGGAAAAAGCCTTTATAGCTGGTTAGGAGATAAAGCCAGTAAATTGGGTATTAATATAAACCAAGATGCTTATGATCTTATGCTTGAAAAGACAGAGGGAAACTTAATGGCTGCTTCCCAAGAACTTAAAAAGCTTTCTTTATTGTTTCCAAAAGAAGAAATATCACTAGAAAAAATGGAACAAAGTATTTCTAACTCTTCTAAATACTCTATCTTTGATTTTTCAAAAGCTTTTGTAAATAAAGATAAAAGCAAATGTTTAAAAGTTCTTGAGCACCTAAGGGTCGAAGGAACTCCTGAAACTTTAGTTTTATGGTCTGTTGCTAGAGAGGTAACTAACCTTTATAAGATTAAGTCATCTGGCACTTCAAAGGGCGTATGGGGACCAAGTTTTTATATCTCGTCTTTAGAAGAAAGTTCAAACAATACTGACAAGAGGGTTATAGAATCTTGTATTAAGAAAATAGCACTTATTGACTCTAGTATAAAAGGACAAAGTAAGAATAACCCCTGGATAGAAATAAAAGACTTAACTTTAGAGTTTATCGGTTAGTTAGTTTTATAGAACCTGCTAACCTTCTTCCATTAAAAACTGATAGACAAACAATTTTATATTAGACCAAGCTTGTCCAAAAACACCTAATGAATCAACTTCTTCGCTGGATACAATATCAATCGACTTAATCACTTTATTATTAAGACTAAATTCTAATTTACCGACTCTTTGATCTTTGGCTATAGGAGCCTGAAGGTAATCGTCCAAAACAATGTTAGATTTTATATTCTGAAAATCTCTTAGTGGCAGAGTAAAATAAACATCTTGAGATGATAAAAGAGATAAGGACTCTTTTTCTCCTCCCCATACCTGTTCCTCAGCTAATAGTTCCATGGATGAGAGAACTTTCTTTGTTCTGAAGTATCTAAATCCATAATCTAATAACCTCCTATTATCTACTATTCTCTGTTTTTCAGAGGAACTGCCTAATGTTACCGCTATTAATCTAGTTTCATTTCTTACACCAGAAGAGACTAGGCAGTATCCTGCTGATTCGGTGTGTCCTGTTTTTAGACCATCTATAGTTTCATCTTGCCATAACAGACTATTTCTATTTCTTTGTTTAATGTCATTGAAAGTAAAGAATTTCTCTTTATAAATATCATAGTGAGCGGGAAAGTCTACAATTAACCTTTTAGAAAGAATGGCTATATCTCTTGCTGAAGAATAGTGGTTCTCATCCGGCCATCCAGTTACGTTAACAAAATTCGTATTCTTCAACCCCATGTCATAGATGTATCTAGACATAAGGTCTACAAAACCTTCTTCTGAAACGGCTACATGTTCAGCTAAAGCACAACTAGCATCATTACCTGATTGAACAACCATGCCTTTTATGAGGTCAGAAACAAGAACCCTCTTTCCTGATTCAATAAACATTCTAGAGCCACCCTTTCTCCAGCAATTCTCACTAATTAATACCTCATCATTTTCAGAGATAAAACCTTGCTTTATTTGATCTGCAACTACATACCCTGTCATTATCTTAGTGATACTAGCTGGTTCTACTTTGCCATCAGGAGATTGTTGAGCTAAGACCTTCCCGGTAATAGAATCAATTAATATAAAATTTTTTGCTCCTATTTTTGGAGGATCAGGGATAAAACTCTGCTCTGATACCAAGACCAAAGAAAAACTTAGTAGGAGAACTAATTCAAATATTCTTTTCATATTCATTCTTTAAAAAATTTAGAAATTTCTTCACTAAAATCTGACACTGCCATAACGTATAACTTACTCCTATTATATCTGGAAAGAGAATAATAATTATCAAACCCGACTCTATACTCCCAGCCATCTTCTAAAGGCAATTTCACTGGAACAACTAATTGGCCCAAGGGTATAGGTTTTTCACTATATATCCTTAAGGACTCTAATTCTTTTACTGACATATAAGGCTTAAAAGCTGATTTTACTTGAGGGTCATCTCCTCTAGATTTAGCCTTAAATTCTATAGGCTTATTAGGACTCCACTTTCCTTTCCTATTTAGAAAATTAGCTACGCTTCCAATAGCATCAATTGGGTTATTAACAATGTCCCTCACACCATCATTATCAAAATCAACAGCATAATTCCTATAACTATCTGGCATAAATTGACCGTAACCCACCGCTCCTGCTATTGAACCTTTTATTTTTTTAGGGTTTAAACCTTCCTCTTTACTAAGAAGCAAGAATTCCTCTAATTGGATTTTAAAAAACTTTGCCCTTCTTGGATAATCAAATGATAGAGTCATTAAGGAATCAATAACTCTAGTTCCTCCAGTTATCCTCCCATATCTTGTTTCTATTCCTATTATTGAAGCAATTATTTCTGCTGGAACACCATAAATATCCTGAGCTTTTAGCAGCTGATCTTTATAAGACTCAATAAATTCTTTTGCTTGATTAATCCTGTCATCAGAAACCATCATATTTCTATATCTAGACCAAGTCATAGTTCCTTCTGGCTGTCTATCCATTATCCTTATTACTCTTTCTTGATGAACAGCGGTTCCTAAAATTTCCACTAATTCAGAAGAGCTAAATTCATGCTTCTTTTCCATCATTTTGATGAAGTCTTTAACTTCTTCTCTTTCTAAATAAGAAATTTCTTCTGCCTTAGCAAAACTAAAGAAAAGCATCATGGAAATAGAAAAGAATATAATTAATTTATTGTTCATTACTTACCAAGTTTCTACTCTTTTTAGAGATAATACAAATCCAAAGGCCATCAAATGAACAATTATTGAGGTTCCTCCTTGGCTTATTAAAGGTAGAGGTACTCCTACTACAGGAAAAATACCACTTACCATGCAAACATTTACGACTAAGTAAATTAAGAAAATAAAACCGAGTGAAGCAGAACATACTCTAGAAAATTGAGTATTAGCATTAAATGAAATCACAAAGATCCTATAAAGGATAATTCCATATAAAAAAAACAAAAAAGATATTCCTACTAATCCAAATTCTTCTGCTATGACTGAAAAAATAAAGTCTGAATGACTTTCTGGTAAAAAATCTAGCTGACTTTGTGTTCCATTAAGATAACCTTTTCCAAAAATACCTCCTGAGCCTATAGCCGTTTTGGATTGAGCTATATTCCATCCTGCTCCTAAATGATCAGCATTTGGGTCAATAAAAGTAAATATCCTACCCTTCATATATTCACTCAAACTCATCCAAATTAGAGGACTTAAGGCGATCAAAGAGATCAAGCCAGCGAATATAATTAATAGAGGGAAACCACTAAGGAAAACTGGTAAAAAACCAGAAATGAAAACAATAATAGAAGTGCCTAAATCTGGCTGTTTAAAAACCAAGAAAGAAGAAAGTGCTATGAAAAATAAAACTACTAGCCAATCTATCAAATCTGGTTGTCTGTCTTTTCTTGTTAAATGATAAGCTACTGCTAACGGCAAAGTTAATCTTACTAATTCTGAGGGCTGAAAACCAAAAGGACCAAGATCTATCCATCTATCAGTGTTGTATCCTTGTGCAGGAAAAAATAAAACCCATATGAGCAATAGAAGGCCTATCCAGAATAAATTAATTAAAAAAGGTCGATAATATCTTTCTTTAATTGAAGAAATAATTAGCATTAATATTATCCCTAAAGAAATATAAATACCTTGCTTAGTGACCATCGAAATATCTTGCCCACTAGCACTATAAAGACAAGCAAGTCCAAAAATTAGAATTGCTAACACCGCTGCAAAGAGGATAGGGTCAGTAATAAATGAGCTGTTTGATTTATCAAGAGAGCTGTTTAGTTGATAATCTAGAGGATTCCTACTCATGGTGATTCCCTTAAATAAGTATCAATTATTTTTTGTGCTATGGGCGCTGCAACTGAACTTCCAGATTCTCCATTTTCTACAATTACAACCATTACAAGTTTAGGTTCTTGAATTGGGCCATAACCTACAAATAAAGCATGATCACGATCAGATATACTTTCTCTAATTTCTTCGTATTCCTCCCTAACTGATAAACCCTCTTCAGTAAGACTTTTTATCTGAGCTGTACCTGTTTTTCCGGCAATTTTATTTTCACCTGAAAGACTAAGATTATATGCGGTTCCATACCAAGAGTTAGTAACTGCCTCCATTGCATCTTGAAGGCCATCCCAATGCGATTTATCTTGAATCTTTACTTCATAGAGAATTTCTTTGTCGGTTTGATTTTGATTTATTCTCTCTACTATCCTAGGTTTATATGCAATGCCTTTATTGACAATTACAGAAGTTGCTAAAGCAAGCTGCATTGGAGTTATGGTTATATAGCCCTGACCAATTCCTAAATTTACTGTATCTCCAACAAACCAAGATTCTCCGACGGCTCCTAGCTTCCAATTTCTAGTTGGTAAATTAGCACTTGATTCATTATCTAAATCTATTCCAGAAATTAATCCAAACCCAAACTGTTCTAAAAACTTTGAAAGTTTATCAATAGTTAAACTAGTAGCTAGCTGATAGAAGAAAACATCAGAAGAAACTGCTATAGCTTTTTTTAGATTAACTTCACCATGACCTCCTTCCTTCCAGCCTCTATATTTTCTTCCTTCTCCTTCTATCTGAAAAAACCCCTTATCGTCTATAGAGTAATCCCAATCAATTATTTTATTTTCTAAAGCTAATAAACCAATGAATGGTTTTAGAGTAGAAGCAGGTGGATAATTCCCAGAAATAACCCTGTTGAATAAGGGACTTTCTTTATCTGTTAGAAGGCTTGAAAGCTCTCCGCTCGAAGAAGTTCCATTAAATAGATTAGGATTAAAATCTGGTGAACTAACCAGAACTTTTACTAGTCCAGTTGACGGGTCTAAACCAATAATTGCTCCCTTTCTGCCGTTTAATTCATTTTTTGCTATAAGTTGCAATTCCTTGTTTATAGATAGATACAAATTGCCAGGTCTCAGAGGAGATTTCCTAGATATTTCTTTAATTTCATTTCCATAAGCATCTATTTCGATAGATCTATAACCAAGCGATCCCCTTAATATTGATTCATAATTTTTTTCGAGTCCTTTTTTTCCTGAAAAATAGTTCAGTGGATACTTAAAGTTATTAGAAGAAAAAATTTCTTCTCTGGAGACAGGACCAAGATAGCCAACCACATGAGAGTATAAGTTATCATCTAAAACCAACCTCTTTAGAGAAGGCTTTATCTGGACTGAAGGCCATTTGTATTTTTCTAATTGAAATTTTGCTATCTGACTAGTATTTATATCTTTGTAAAGAATAGCTTGTCTTAAATTAATTGATTGATCTTTACTGCTCTGCTCTCCAGCATCCCATAAAAGAGACTCTTCACCTAGGATTCCTTTTATTTCATTTAAATTTTCTTCAAGTTCAAAAAGGCTAGACCCATAGAAAACTAAATCTTGAGAGACAATATTTTCTACAATGATATTACCTTCAGAATTATAAATAAGTCCTCTAGCTGGATAGATAGGTATTGTAATAATTCTATTCTGATCAGATTGAGAAACATAATTCACATTGTCCAAAACCATAAGTCTTAAAATTTGATAAGAAAAAACTAAGAAAATTAAGGTAATTACAATAAAAATAAAGAAAGAACGAGACTGCAAGGTTTGCAACTGTTTCCTTCCTATATCTAGATCTCTAAACCTTTGCATTAGCTTACCTGTGATAAGGATGATTCTGAGTCATAGACCAAACCCTAAAAACTTGTTCTGCAACAATCACAGGAACAAAAGAATGGGGCAACGTTAAGTTGGATAAAGACCAAATTAAATTAGATCTGTTTAGGCAATCTTTGCTTAAACCCTCCTGACCCCCAACTAAAAAGATTATTTCTTTATTGATAGAGATCCAATCTTCAAAATTATTCTTTAGTTTTTGTGTATTCCAATTATCTCCTTTCTGATCCAAAGCAATAACGAAAGAATTATCAGGAATAGAAGCCAATAATTTTTTTCCATTTTCTCTAATTTGATCCTTCTCTGAGGCCTTTCCATTTTTAACTGGCTCTAAACCCTTCCAATTTAATTGAATGGACTTATTTAACCTTGAACTATATGTACTAAACTGTTCAGTTACCCATGATGGTTTACTTTTGATTATTGAAAGCACTGTTAATTTCATTTAAAGGTCTTCATCCCACAGACTTTCTAAATCATAAAAAGTTCTGGCTTGGGAAGACATTAAATGTACTATCACATCTCCATAATCTACCAGAACCCACTCTTGAGATCCCTCTCCCTCTAGGCTTAGAGGTCTAATATTAAGATTTTTAAGATCTTCAACTACTCGGTCTGCTAAAGACTGTATATGTCTAGAAGAAGTCCCAGTAACAATTATCATAAAGTCAGTAAGGGTTGTTAAACTAGATACATCTAAACAGACTTGATCAACAGCTTTTAACTCCTCTAAGCTTTCAATAACTTTATCTCTTAATTTTTTAGGGCTCATATACTTTTTGAATATAAATTATTCTTGTTTATATAATTTATCACTGAATCATCTATTTTATTAGGGTCAAAAAGAGCTGTTTCAATTTCTAACCTGACTTTGGAAGAAGAGATCTCAAAGTCCATTGAATCTAAATATAATATATTTTTCTCTCTACTACATTCTTCTATACTCCTAGCGCTTCTTTCTTTTAAAATCTGATTAACTCTTTTTTTTGAATTGATTTCATGGCCAGGTCTACTGACAATTAAGAAATTTGCTGCTTCTATTAATCGCTCCCATTCATGCCATTCTCTTATAGTTAAGAAAGAATCTATTCCTAAAATCCAGAAACAATCTTTTTGCTTAAATTCTTCCTTAAACGAAAGAAAAGTATCAAGAGCATAGGAAGGGCCCTCTCTGAAGTTCTCCCTTGAATCAATTGTGACATGTTCAAAACTTTGAAAAGCAAGCTTAGCCATCTCAAATCGATGATGAAAATCTACTTCCACCTTCTCTCTATGAGGAGGTTTAGCTGATGGAATTACATAAATCTGATCAAATAAGGAAAGTTCAAGTATTTTTTTTACGACCCCAGTATGTCCTTTGTGTGTAGGATTAAAGGTGCCTCCAAAAAGTCCGATCTTATTTTTCATTTATAAGATTAATTGCCTCTCAGTTCACCCTTCCCTTTTACAAGGTATTTTTGTGAAGTAAGTCCCTCAAGTCCTACCGGGCCTCTTGCATGAAACTTATCAGTTGATATCCCAACTTCAGCCCCTAAACCATATTCATAACCATCAGCCCAGCAAGTTGGAACATTGTGCATAACTGAGCTTGAGTCTACTTTATTTAAGAATAATTCTGCCTTTGCTAGGTCTTCCGTCACTATGCAGTCTGAATGTGAAGATCCAAAGTTATTAATATGATCGATAGCTTCTTTAATGCCTTCAACTACTTTTATAGAGATTATAGGAGCTAGATATTCAGTAACCCAATCTTCATCACTTGCTGACGCTGCAGAAATAATGTCATTTGTTACAGAACAGCCTCTCATCTCTACCTCTTCCTTAGTGAATTCATCATATATTTTAGGCAAGATAGATTTAGCTACTTTCCTATCTACCAAAAGTGTTTCCATAGCTCCACAAATTCCAAATCTATAAGTTTTAGCATTAACAGCAATAGAAACAGCTTTATTTTCATCGCAGTCTCCATCTATATAGACATGACAAATCCCATCTAAATGCTTGATAACTGGAACTTTTGCTTCATCTGAAACGAGTTGAACTAATCCTTTTCCACCTCTTGGAATTACTACATCTATCCATTCTTTCATAGATAAGAGCCTCTTAACTGCTTCTCGATCTACTGTTTCTACTAGTTGAATAGAATTATTTGGAGCTTCTGAAATTTCAAGTCCCTTTAAAAGATTTTTATAGATAGCTAAATTTGAATTGATGGACTCGCTACCCCCTCTTAAGATACAAGCATTTCCAGATTTTAAACATAATCCAGCAGCATCAGCTGTAACATTAGGTCTTGATTCATAAATTATCCCTACTACTCCTAAAGGCACTCTCATCTGACTCACATTTATTCCAGATGGGGTAGGTTTTAGATTGGTTATCTCTCCGATAGGATCTGGAAGTTTAGAGATAGAAATTAAACCTGAAATCATTGATTTTATTCTATCCTCATTGAGCTCTAATCTGTCTAAAAGTGCGCTACTGATTCCACTCTCATTTGCTTTGTTAATATCCTCTTTATTTGCCTCCAATAAATCTTCTTTATTATCAGATAAAGACTCTGCCATAAGCTCTAAAGCCTTATTCTTTTGCTCAGTCGATAAAGAAGATAGATCTCTAGACGCTTGATAGGCACCCTCTCCTAATCTCGTCATGTATTGGGTTAAATCCGTAATATCTGTCAAAATGTAATTGGTTATTTATTAAAAGAATAGATTATAAGATGTTTGATGTAGGTACGGTAACTCTTTGGTTGCAGGAAAATCCTGACTGGATAGCACTAGGACTATTTGCGGCTGCTTTTGTTGAGTCTTTTGCCTTAATTGGAGTTGTAATTCCTGGTGTTGTTTTAGTGGGAGTTATATCAGGCTTAGCTGCTTCCACAGACCTGACAATCGCAGAAGTAATACTAATTGCATACATTGCTAGTTTTTTGGCTGATTCTTCAAGCTTTTTTATAGGTAAGTCTATAAGTAAGAAGATAGATCATATTTGGCCTTTTAATTCTCATCCTCATTGGTTAGACCAAGGAAGATCATTCTTCATAAAATATGGCACTTTAGGTCTATTTGTCGGTAAATTTATAGGACCTATAAGGCCTCTAATGCCTATAACTGCTGGATCTCTTGAAATGAACACTAAAAAGTTTATTTTTATAGATTTATTTTCTTCTATACTTTGGGCGTTGTTATATACCCTCCCTGGATATCTTGGAGGCAAAACTTTACTAGCTATGCTGGAAGGTGAAATTTCTGATTCATTTGTAATATTTGGTATAGCTTTACTAATTGCAGTTATACTTATTTTCTTAATAATAAAAAGAAAGGCTAGTAATAATGACTGAAAAATATCCCGATCATCCAAATTTGAGGGGCAACTATGCTCCTATAAGAATGGAATCTGACATAAATGATCTGATCGTCGAAGGTGAAATTCCTAAAGATTTATTTGGTAGTTATTATCGTAATGGGCCAGATCCTCAGTTCCCACCTAGAGGTGGTAATTATCATTGGTTTGGTGGCGATGGCATGATACATGCTTTCCATTTTGAAAATGGGAAGGTAGCTTACAAGAATCGTTGGGTTCAAACTTCAAAATGGAAACAAGAAAAAGCAGCAGGTAGATCTTTAATTAATCTGCTAAATCCTATGGATACTGATCCTGAATGGAACCCAGAAGGAGAAGATGGAACTGCGAATACGAATATTTTATTTCATGGTGATAAATTATTAGCTTTAGAGGAAGGCCATCCTCCTTTTGAATTGGATCCAATTAGCCTTGAATCATTAGGTTCTTATAACTATAAAGGAAAGCTATTGTCTGCTATGACTGCTCACCCAAAAATAGACCCTTTAACTGGTGAGCTCTTTGGCTTTAGCTATGGATTTGGAGAAAATAAAATTACTTATTTTGTGGTCAATGCTAAAGGTGAATTAACAACTTACTTTGAATTCCAAACACCCTATTCGAGCATGATTCATGACTTTATAGTGACTGATAAGCATGTTATTTTTCCTATCTTTCCTTTAATAATTGACTTTGGAGAAGCCATGAAAGGCAATCCACCAATAGCATGGGATGCCAATAGAAATAGTCAAATAGGGATAATGCCTAGAGATGGAACCGCTAATGATATTAAATGGATTGAGAGCGATCCATGCTATGTATTCCATCCAATGAATGCCTATACTCAAGGAGATAAAATAATCGCTCATATGATGCAGTTTGAAGAAGCACCACTTTTTCCTCATGTAGATGGGTCAACGCCAGACCCTAAAAAAGCAGAAGCTAGATTAAATAAATGGGAAATAGATTTATCTTCGAACTCTGGAACTATCAAAAAAGAATACCTTGATGATGAGATAGGTGAGTTTCCTAGACTAGATGAAAGATTTAGCATGCTCAACTATAGACATGGCTACTTCGCCACAAAAAAAGAAGAGGATCATCCAGAAGGTATTAGCTTTAATGCTATAGCGCATTACGACCATCAAACAGGCAAGAAAAATGTTTATGGTTTATCAAAATATGATGCGGTAGGAGAGCCTATATTTGTGCCTAAAACTAGAGATTCAGAAGAAGGAGAAGGATACCTTATAGCCTTAGCCTATAAGGGAAGGGAAAATATTTCTGAACTTATGATCTTAGATGCCCAGCAAGTTGAAAAGGGGCCTATAGGTAAAGCTTTATTGCCTCATAGAATTCCTTATGGATTTCATGGAAACTGGCGAGAAGGATAACTTTTAATCAGCCGCCTAATTTTTTTAAAACTTGATTCAAGAAATCTAACTTTTCTGAGTTTTTTTCTGCTTCTAGAATGGTTTGTTTTTCTGGAGGAGTTAAGGGGAGTAAACTAGCTAGGTTATAAGCCACATTCGAGGAACTATTAAAATCAATTTCAAGATGTAATTTCTTTATCTCAGGATGGTTTGATAAATCTTCTAATACGTTCCATATATTGGTGTATGAAGGCTTCAAGTTAACAGACTCTTCTTCTTCTCCTAACTCAAATATAGTTCCAATCCGAAGACCATCTTCTTGAATATTCTCGTCTAGAACTTCAATTCTATATTTACCTTGCACAGTTATTCCTAGTAGACCGTTCTCAAGTTGATTAAAGTCCACTATTTCTACATAGGTTCCTTTTTTATAGAAACTAACCTCTTCATTCTTTCTATTTGGCTTAATTAAATGAACACAAAAACCTATCTCTTGGCTCATAGAGTTCTTAACCATATCCAAATATCTTGGTTCAAAAATTTGTAAAGGAAGATAACCTCCTGGGAGGACATTCACGTTAAGAGGAAAAAGAGGTAAATCCCTAGACAGGCTTTCTTCCATTAGCGAAATCCTCTACTTCTTTCCAAACTCTAATAATATTTCCTGAAAGGATTTTCTCTATATCCTCTTCTGTATAACCTCTAGTTAATAATTCTGAAATTAAATTAGGAAAAGTTGAAACATCTTTCAAATTACTGGGCAAAGTATCCCCTACTCCATCATAATCGGAACCTATTCCTACATGATCTATCCCAACAAGATTAACTACCCTATCAATATGATCGACAACATCAGTTAAATCGGCAAAAGGATAAGCACCTTCTCTATTTCTTCCATATTCCAATGCTTTCTTAGTTAGAAAAGAGCTACCGAAATTTATACTGATTACTCCTCCTTTAGAGGCTAACTTTATTAACATGTCATCACTGACATTACGTTCAAAACCTGGAGTGAAATGTCTTAATGATGAATGACTTGCTATTACTGGAACTTCACTTATTTCTATAGACTCATAGAAAGCTTTATCGCTTACATGAGAAATATCTACCATTATTCCTACCTTATTCATTTCTCTTATTAACTCTTTGCCAAAACTACTCAAACCACCCCCCCATTGATGGTTCTCATCATAAGAAGAGTCACTTATGTGGTTAGATTTGGAGTGAGTTAAAGTTATATATCTAATTCCTTTATCATGGTAGAACTGAACTCTCGATAGATCTCCTTGAATTGGAGCTCCATTTTCCATACCAAAAGCTATCCCTAGTCTTTCTCTATCAAGTAACTCAATATCACTTGTTGATTTAACAATAAAAAACTTATCTGAATGCAAGGTAACAATATCTTCTACCATGCTAATTAAAGATACTGCCATTTCATGAGAAGTTGAATCTATTTGAGTAGAAGCTGGTGTGTATATTGAGAAGAAAGGAACATTCAGTCCGCCCGATACAGCCCTAGGGTAATCAAAATCCCCTTTGAGGGTTCTTTTGGATATATCATCTATCTCATCACCATTTAGATTTTGTCTCCATAACCTATATGGAGTATCTATATGCATGTCTACGATTGTTAGCTTTTTAGCTAAATCTTCTGATGAAATCTTCTCAATTTCTTCTGAGCAAGAAATGAGCATAGTTATTATTATTAAACTAATTACTTTCCACATTACAGCTCCTTTATTATCCTTTGATTTAATGAATCAAAACTACCATTTGACATAAGCACTATCAAATCATCTCCAGACATTTCTTTTGGTAAATGCTCAAGAAGAGAGTCTGTAGAAAGTATTCTCCTATGATTATTGCCTCCATTCAGGACTAAATCTTCAACTACGCCTGCATCTTCACAAGACCAGTAAGTCAAATTACTTTGTTTTGTGGCATCAGTTAGTTTTTTTCCATGGTATCCAGATTTCATAGTATTTGATCTTAATTCAATTAATGAAATAATCTTCTTGTTAGGGTATCTATTTCTTAATCCTTCTAGAGTTTGTTTTATTGCAGTTGGGTGATGTGCAAAATCATCTATGATCACTAAATTTTCTGTATCTAATAGGATCTCCTGCCTTCTAGCTACACCTTTAAATCTCTTTAATGCATTAATTGAATCAGCAATATTAATTCCAAAATGCTCCAACGAAATGATAGCCGACATAGCATTCATGGCATTGTATTCCCCGAATTGATCCCACTCTAAAATACCTTCACTTCCATTTATAGAAAACTGTAGTTTTGAAAAATCTTCATTTAGATTCTCATAGAAGTACTTTGAACCATTTCCATATCCGTATTGGATTAAATTACTCCATAAACCCATAGATAAGACTTCATCTATTGCTTCTTCATTCATTGGGGTGATAACGGTGGAATCTGAAGACATGGTACGAACTAAATGATGGAATTGGACTTTAATTTGTTCAAGATCTTTGTAGATATCAGCATGATCAAACTCTAAATTATTGATAACTAGAACTTCAGGCCTATAGTGAATAAATTTTGCTCGTTTATCAAAAAATGCTGTGTCATATTCATCAGCTTCGATAACAAAAATATCACCAGAACCTAAAGAAGATGATACTTCAAAATTTTTAGGTTTCCCTGCTATCAAGTAACCTGGTTTAAAACCTAAGTCTTCTAGAATCCAAGCTATCATCGAGGTTGTAGTGGTCTTACCATGAGTACCCGATACTGCAATCACTTTCCTTTCAGTTAGAATATTTTGCAAGATCCATTCTGGGCCAGAAATAAACTTATCGTTTCTTTTTAATATTTCTTCTACTAGAGGATTGCCTCTAGATAGAGCATTTCCAATTACATAACAATCTGCTTTAGGTAGATCTTTTAATTCATAACCATTGATTAAATCTATGCCTTGGTTTTGTAACAGATCTGACATAGGAGGATAGGTATTAGCATCACATCCAGACACATCATGGCCTAATTCTTTGGCTAATAAGGCCAAACTACCCATAAACGTACCGCATACTCCTAGGATATGTATTCTTTGTTTTGGCATAAAATCGATTATACTCCCCACACAACAAAACTAGATAAAGTTTAAGGCTATAACTTTCAATGAAATTAAGAAATTTACTTTACGCGCAATCAGGTGGAGTTACTTCAGTAATTAATGCTACAGCGGCTGGAGTAATTGAGACTGCAAGAGCTTCAAACAAAATAGGTAAAGTTTATGCAGGAAAGAATGGCATTTCAGGAATTCTAAAAGAAGAACTAGTAGATACTAGCCTTGAAAGTGATACTCAAATTAACTTCTTAAAATATACACCAGGAGGAGCTTTTGGTTCTTGCAGATATAAACTAAAAGATCCTAAGGAGGATCCAACTCAATACTTAAGACTGCTAGAGGTATTCAAATCTCATAACATAGGATACTTTCTCTACAATGGAGGAGGAGATTCTCAAGATACCACAAATAAAATAGCCAGTTTTACCAAAAAATCTGGTTTTCCAGTGCAATGTATTGGAATTCCAAAGACTGTAGATAATGATCTGCCTTTTACGGATAATTGCCCGGGCTTTGGTTCAGTTGCTAAGTATATCGCCACCTCAACTCAAGAAGCAGCTTTAGATGTGAAAAGTATGGCTGATACATCCACAAAGGTTTTTATCATGGAAGTTATGGGAAGGCATGCTGGGTGGATAGCAGCATCTTCTTCATTAGCTGCAGTAGAAAAAAATGATCCTCCTCATATTATTCTGCTTCCGGAAATAAGACTTTCAAAAACTAAGTTTATTAATAAAGTTAAAAGAACCGTATTAGATAATGGATATTGCGTAATTGTAGTCTCAGAAGGTTTAAGAGATATCAGAGGAAATTTCCTTTCAGATTCAGGAAGGGTTGATGCTTTTGGGCATAAACAACTAGGAGGGGTTGCACCAAGAATATCTGAGATTATTCAAGATAAACTTGGATATAAATGCCATTGGGCAGTGCCTGACTATCTACAAAGATCGGCAAGACACCTTTCATCAAAAATAGATTTTGAACAAGCTTATGGAGTTGGTAAAGCAGCAGTCGAATTTTGTTTAGCTGGGGAGAATGCAGTTATGCCTGTCATTAAAAGAAATAAGACAAAAAAATATTCTTGGAGTATAGATAAAATTAATTTATCTAAAGTAGCAAATATTGAAAAAAAACTACCTAAAAGTTATATATCAAAAGACGGATTTGGCGTAACGGGCAAATGCAAAGAATATCTTAAGCCGCTAATTGAAGGGGAAGCATTTACGCCCTACAAAAATGGACTACCTGTTAAAGCAATTTTAAAAAATAAACTAGTTAAGAAAAAACTTAAGGAGTTCAGCTAGATTCTTCAGGAACCTTTAAATTTTCATCTAAAGGCCCTTCAAAGTAGATACCTACTTTTTTTAATCTATCAATGAGTGGTTGTCCTAGTCCAGTTGCAGGGGTGAGTACACCTCCATAACCCTCTCCGCCTGGAAGTTCATCTGAATTGTGGAGCAGTGTGAGAGCACTTTCAGCAACTAACTTAGAAGTAACCCTATATCCTGGGTCTCCCTTCCCATGCATTCTAAATATTTTATGATTTCCATCTTCTGCTTCTAACTTATAAAGAACTTCAAAGAAACCATTTTTCATTGTTTCTTCACTGGGCCCCTCACCTGGCTTTGGGAAAAATCTTCTAAAGAATTTTCCGAACCTAGTAAATAAAACAAGACCAGAAATTGCCATGATGACAGTTGAAATTAATCCATATACTGGGGATTTAAAGAAAGAATACTCATTATAAGTAAAATCTTTTCCATAAGGTTCTTGTCTTTGCTCCATCAAGGCAGCGCTTCTTCTAACAACGAGATTATTAGCCATAGCCATAATAAAAGGGCCTATCCAAGAATCTATTTCTTCTTTCTTTTTTACTCCTTTAATAGGAATTGAATCTTTTCTTTGTTGGTCTGTTACTGAACCTTCAGGATTAAGAAGAAAAGTATCTCTAAGTTGATCTCCTAGATTTAATTCTCCCATAGAGAACATGGTTTCTATTGTTCCTCCTGAAAAACCTCCATCTCCAGTATGAAAAGCTTCTACATTAGATACAGGTGATCCTAATTCTTTTACTGCAAAGAATGTTCCCAGATCAGATGGCAAAGAATCATATCCACACATTGGAATTATTCTTATTCCTTTTTGGGCTGCCTCTTCATGATACTTATCAATTAATTGTCTTACCCAAAAAGTCTCCCCGGTTATATCTACATAATGACAGGAATTTTTTACACAAGCCCCTACTAATTTATCACTATACTTATGGAAAGGCCCTGCTGTGGAAATAACTACCTTGGCTCTCCTTGTTATTTTATCTAAAGCTTCCTCATCTTCTGAATCGGCTAAAATCTTCTCTATAGCGACAGAGTGTTTAAACTGAAGCTGTTGCAACTTTACAGCATCTCTCCCTGCTGTTGCCCAACTCAAACCTGAAGTTCTACTCTTTAGGTATCTCAAACATAAAGTTCCTGTGAACCCAGTAGCACCAAAAAGTACTAAATCTAAATCTTTCTTTTTCATGACTTAATTATTTTAACCACTCCTCCAAAATTAATTATCTCTTTTTCTTCTACTTTAATGTCTCCTTCAACAAAGCCTAAAGATTTTCCGATCTTAGTTGGGTTAGCTCTTACAATTAAAAGACTGCCAACCTCTGCTGGAGCAAGAAACTCTGAATGGAAACTAACAGTTGTTACCAAGCTGTGCCTGTTTTGCATTGCAGAAGAACACATCGTGTAATCAGCCAAGGCCATAAGGGCTCCTCCATGTGCTGATCCGTAAGCATTGCTATTCTTCTCATTTGCGTAAAAGGCCATAAAAGTCTGACCATCTTCTCTTTTGTAAAAACCTGGACCTAAAGTTTCTATGTGCTTTTGCACTATAGTCATTTCCTTATAACCTTCTGGTATTTCTACTTTACTCATAGGTTTCTATTATAATCTTCAAAAGAACAGTGTAGACGAATGAATCGTTTTTTCTAAATTTTTTATTTATGAACTACAGGAGAGAAAATGTCTAAAGATCAAATCTTAAATGGAATAAGAGTTCTAGATTTTGGAAGATATATAGCTGGCCCTTTTTGTGGAGCATTACTATCTGATTTTGGAGCTGAAGTTATAAGAATTGAAAGAATTAATGGGAGCGAAGATAGATTTGTAACACCTGTAACTAGTAGTCAAGAAGGGTCAATGTTTTTACAGATGAATAGAAACAAGAAAGGGATGACTTTAAACCCAACTAAAGAAAAAGGGAAAGAGATAGTAAAGAAGTTATTAAAAAATACTGATGTGGTTATCGCTAATCTACCTGAACCTACTTTAAGATCTATGGGTTTAGACTATGATTCAATCAAACAAATAAATCCACAGATAATTCTTACATCCAATACAGCATTTGGAACGTCTGGTCCTTATGCTGAGAGAGTTGGCTTTGATGGAGTGGCTCAAGCAATGTCAGGCGCTATGGATATGACGGGGTCTCCTGATCTTCCTTCTAAAGCCTATGCACCTTATGTGGATTTTTGCTCTGCTTCATTGGCAGCATTCGGAACTGTATTAGCCTTAATGGAAAGAGAAAAATCTGGTGAAGGACAAAGAGTACAGACTTCTTTGCTAGCTACAGCATTAACTATGACCAATGGACTTTTAATTGAGCAAGATTTGCTAAATGTAAATAGAGTAGCTTCTGGCAATCGAGCACAAACTTCGGGACCATCGGATACATTTAAAACTAAAGATGGATGGATTTTAGTTCAAACTGTGGGTCAACCACTATTCGAGAGATGGTGTAACCTTATTCAAGAACCTGAATTAATTAATGATGAAAGGTTTAAAGATGACTTAGAAAGAGGGAATAATGGGGAATTTATTAGTAAGAAAATGGCTGATTGGTGTAAAAATAAAACTACGAAAGAAGTAATTTCTCTATTAGATAAGGCAAGAATACCTGTTGGAGAAATACTTAAAGCAAAAGATACTCTAAAAAATGAACATATTAAGGCAAGAAACCTTTTTGTAGATATGGATTATCCTTTTTTAGAAGAAACATCTCCCATAGTCATGACACCTGTTGAAATGTCTAAAAACCCTGGAAAAATATCTTTCAGGGCCCCTACTCTAGGAGAGCACACAAATATAATTTTAAAAGAACTTGGATATGAAAAAGAAGAGATAGAATCTCTAAAAGAAGAAAGAATAATTTAGGAGTTAATTATGGAATTTTCGTTAACAGAAGATCAAATTCAACTACAAACTACAGCAAGAGAGTTTGCCCAAAAGGAAATGACAGAGGTTGCTAAAGAGATAGAGCATACAGGTAATCCCTTGTCTGATGAATGGTTCAAAAAATATGCGGAAATGGGATTTATAGGAATAAATGTTGATGAGAAGTATGGAGGTTTAGGTCTATCAAATTTAGATGCTTTATTAGTCTTAGAAGAGTTTGCAAAGGTATCTTCTGCTGTAGCTTGGCCTATATTTGAGAGTTGTGTTGGTCCAACAAAAGCCATAGAACATTTTGCAAATGAAGAACTTAAGAAAAAAGTACTTCCGGAGGTTTGCAAAGGAAACTTATTTATTGCCGTTTCTATGTCAGAACCAAATGCTGGTTCTGCCTTAACTGACCTAGTTACCTCAGCAAAAATTGAATCAGATAAAGTAATTTTGAATGGATCAAAAAGGTGGTGCTCTGGTGCCGGTCATGCACATGGGTATGTTATTTATTGCAGAATGTCAGAAGAACCAGGAGCTAAGGGAATTGGAGCTGTATATGTTGAAAAAGATACTCCAGGTCTTAGCTTTGGTAAACAAGAAGAATTAATGGGCTTTAGAGGCATAGCTTCAGCTGACATCTTCTTAGATAACGTAGAAGTACCATTAGAAAATATTGTTGTTGATTCCAATGGAGGCTTTAAAAAATTAATGGAGGCATTTGATTTAGAAAGGTGTGGTAATGCAACAATGAGTTTAGGGCAAGCTTCTGGTGCTCTAGAACAAGTACTTGAATATGTTCAAGAAAGAGAGCAATTTGGAAAACCAATTATAGACTTCCAAGCAGTCCAAATGAAATTGGCTGAGATGGCTATGAAAGTAGAAGCTAGTAGATTACTTATTCATAGAGCAGCTCATAATGCAGGTGAAGGCTTGCCAAGTATATTTGAATCTAGCGTTGGTAAATGTTTTTCTAATGAAATGTCTAGAGAAGTAACAGGAATGGCTGTTCAGATTATGGGTGGATATGGTTATAACAAAGAATACCAAATGGAAAGAAGGTTAAGAGATGCATGGGGTTGGGGAATTGCAGGAGGAACAATTGATATACAGAAAATTAATATTGCCTCATCTATGGTAGGTAGACGTTTTAACCAAAGAAATTAACTACTTAGTTGATTTATTATTTCTCTAAGTCTTTCAACTAAAGTATTTTTTTCTTCTTGAGTCAAAAAACTTCCTATTGGAATTCTTTCTCCCTTTGAAGCTACTAAAATATGAGCTGGATACCAAGGGTGTTTTGGCCTTTCTACTCTTATTTGCGACCAAGACCTGAAAAATTCCCAGGTTTGTTCTGCTTTTCTTTTACCTTTTTCTATCCTTAGCTTTTCTGGTGAAAGAATTATGACTTCCTTCTGATAACTCTGATTCATTACAAAATAAACACAGATAGCCACCAAAAGAATCTCTAAGCCAGCAAAAGGAAGAATTAAAGTTGCCCCAACAAAATAGAAAGCAAATCCAACTGATAAACAAGTAATGGCTATAATGAAGATGAAAACAAGACTATATTTCCAATCTAGAGACCTGTTAGGTTCAAGAGTTATAGTAAAAAGAGTTTCT
>MDSV01242631.1_pt1 | contig 20588 bp, 5 predicted proteins | sample 810851 | NCBI WGS metagenome assembly MDSV01 (sample SAMN05326640, study PRJNA326480) | marine metagenome | isolation source: seawater | place: Atlantic Ocean: North East | collected 2012 | reverse complement strand
ATTTTCTGGTGTGTCTTCAGGTGGTATGGGTGTATTAGTATCAAATACTACAGATTTCGGGTATTATGAAACTTTTCAAAAATCACAATTCACTATAGATTGGGGGGAATTCGGGAATACAACACAAATATTATATTATCCTAGTTTGACTACACAATCAATATATACTTACACTAATCCAGGCAAATATACTATTACTATAACACAAGATACACCATGGGGACCAATAAGTACATCAAAGGTAATAGTAGTACCATTAGAAACTTATGCGGTTATGGCTGGGTCACCAATATCCCCACTAAACCCTACATTACAAATGGACCAGGCCAACCCACTACTAGGACCCCAAACATTTGACGTGTTCGGTAATCCTTCAGGGTTTCAAGGTTCTTCTACAGCTTATTTTAATAGTTATCCTAACATGCCTTTAGATTCTGCTACACACATAAATGAATATAGTGGTATGACTTTTGGTGCAGGTTCACAAGGTGGAGAACCATGTTTCACAGTTTCAGGAATAACAGATAGTATCTTAGGTAATTTCCAAACCTACACAAGTTCAAACACACCTAATTTACCACCAGGATATAATGCAGGTGTAACGGTACCTATAGGTGGTGATGTTTTAGACCCTATAACAGAAACATTTTTAACTGGAGTTTATGGGGTTATAGATTTTGCCTCACCAGTTTACACAGCTTATACAATATCATCCGCAGCCAATTCAACAGGTACTGCAGACGGTGACACACCTGTAAGATTCTGGGATTTTAACAATGGTATTACTATTTTCGAAGCTACAAGTTGTGGTTTAGATAATTTAGCTTGGGGTGCAGAAGAATGTATAGCATGTCCTTCTGGTGATTGTGAGTATTGTACCACTAAAGATGAATATGTTGATAGAGTTACTGGTATACCACACAGTATTGGTCCTGGTGTTGTTGTTGGAGATTGGTCACCGAGTGGAAACTACAGTATCGGTGATATTGTTTATGATGTAACATTTAACTCTTGTTGTTGTTATATGGCAGTAACAAACATATCATCATCAGACCCATGGTTTGGTGTAGCACCTGTTATGATGGAAGAAGGAACCTATAATGATGCTGGTGTATATACACATGTATGGGAAGCCTGTTCTCCAGACTGTGTTTCATGTCCACCAGGAACAAACACACCATGTAATGATTATTCATTAACATCATTTGTTTATAGTCCTGGTGCTTTTTATAATGCAGGTGATTTTGTTGAAGGTGAATACGGAAACTGCTATCAAGCTTTGGTAAGTGGTACATTAGACCCACCTACAGGGTATACAATGCAGTACACAACTGAATGGGATTATATCGGGTGTGTAAGTTGGATTTGTCCAACAGAAGGCCCAGAGGCAAACTGTGATTCTGATTGTATCACAGCACCACCGATAAACGGTGTTTGGAGTGTAGGTCAAATGAATTCCGCTCCTTTTGGTTGGCTTGGAGGTCCATACCAACAAGGATTTAACTTTTATTTTGAAAATGATACAGTAACATATAATGGTGTTTGTTATTTATGTACACAATCAAATATAGGCCCTGACTTTCCATGTTCTTATTATTACGGTAGTCTCACACCAGATTTATCACCATATTGGCAAGCATGTCCTTTAGCTACAGCACAAAATTTAGAGTGTATTATGATATCTGGAGCAACTTTAGATACCTTTGACCAATTCGGGTTCCCTATTACTGTGACAGGTGAAATGTTTTGGGCCGATTGTCAAGCTAATCTATCCGGTGGTACATGTTTTGAAAACAGGTGGAAATGTATCGACCAATATAGTTGTCTAGGGTGTGAACCAATAGACTCAAGCGACCCACTTTACTTTACACCACTATCATTTGCAAATGAAGCTGACTGTATTGAATACTGTGAACCACCAGCTTACTCTTGTACAACACCTACAGCAATAGGAACTAATTGTTGTAGTGAAATAAGTTGTTTTTTAAATTCAGTACAATATGTAACTACAATGATTAGTGTTGGAGCAGCAAGTTCAACACCAATAGATTTAGCTTACAATCATGGATTATTCTTAGCACCAACATATTCGATGAATGATTGTAATAATGGTGTTTTATCAAATACAATGAATAACAGTTTAGTACCACCAGTAAATATAGCACCACAAGGACCTATCCTTGAATGTTGTATTGATACTGTTTGGTTATGGAATTGTGAAGATGGGTGTATGTCTATGGGAGGAACACCTTCACCAGGACCTTTAACAGTTGGTTCAGAAGACCCACAAACTACGTTTTGGGCTAACTCGGCTGATTGTGAAAGTAACGTATTATTATTTTATGGTGTTTCAAGTGTAGTTGGTGATGTTGCTTGTAGTTGGTGGTGTGAAGACCCATTTTTACCTTATGTAGCACCTACACCTGGACCTTATCAAAGTCCTTGTATACCATGTTATAGTTTAAGTGCTTGTCCACCAGTACCAATCCCACTTCCTGGTGGTGCAGGACCATATCAAACTGAAGCAGATTGTGTAACAGGTTGTTCACAAACAGCAAGTTGTGTCACATGTGATTGTACTACTTCACCACCTTGTTTCGATACAACACCTCAACCATGTCCTACATTAATTTCAACTAATCCAGATGTTTATGGATTCGACCCAAATGGTGGTTTAAATGGTATTCCATCATACGCAACAATTGCTGACTGTCTGACAGCTTGTACTTGTAATTTTGGTTGGGATTGTTTTACTGATACAGGTCAAACTCCTACTGTTAATGTTGGTTGTCAACAAGGTATTAGTGTGACAAACATACAAGCATTAAACTGGATGCCTAGTGACCCAGACCCTAATTTTACTGGTTATAGTAGTTATTCAGCTTGTTGTTACGCAAATGAAGGTTGTTGTTATGCAAAATGTGACGATGACCCATCATCCAACTTAAATTCTACGTACTACCCACCAACTGGTATACCTTCACCATTAGGTGATTGGCCTTGTTCATATGAAATATCACTTTTTGTACAACCAGGTCCCCCTAATGGATGTAACGACCCAACTGTTTTTGGGTATGTTTATGACCCTAATAAACCTTGGTGTTTTATGTTTGATTGTACAAACGCTTTGTGTAGCGGTTCATCAACACCACACCCAACCTGTTGTGACCCACAAGATGAAACTTGTGATTGTGCATGTCTACCACCAGTAAATTCTATGGGAGCATGGAATAGTTTATTCCCAGGATATGATATGAACGATGCAGTTTATTGGGGTGATACAGATACTGATTTCTGTTGTTTTAAATGTCATTGTGACTATCTTGGTGCACCATTTACACCAGGTGACCCAACAACATACGATTGTAATCATTTTACACCAGGAGACCCAGCACATATGGGTGTACCAAATTGTTGGAGAAGTTGTAATCAAACACCAGGAGACCCACCAATACCATTCCCGTGGCAAGGAACATTATATAATCCATGTTCTGCTTGTACTTCTGATTTTGACCCTGGTTATTCATGTACTCCAGACGGATGTCAAAACATAGGGTGTAACCCAATGTTAGGGACAGGACATTTATTTAATTGTTATACAAGTTCAAATTGTGATGATTTTGGGGCTCCAGAATGTGAGGCACAGTGTTATTGCCCACCACAAGTTGGAGGTGCACCATGTGTGTCAGATTGTATAACACTACAACAAGAATTAATAAGTGGTGTTTCACCTGTACCAACAGATTGTCCACCAAATTCATATATATACACCTCTTATAATGAGTGTATGGGAATAAATCCTGTTAATGTTTTATTACCTGATTGTTGTCCAAAACCACAAGACCAGTGGTATTGTGACGATAGTTCTAATTGTAATAGTAATTATCCACCAGTAGTTAATGTGGATGGTACTGGTTGTGTACAAATAAGTACCGGACACCCACTTTATCAGGACCCTATCACAACCAACTTTACATCACTAGCTGATTGTCAAGCAGATTGTAGTTGGTGTTGTGACCCTAATGGTGTGTCAGTATGTACATTTGTAGGAAATGTTGCAAATTGTTTAGGTACTACATATATTGATGCTTTACAATGTTATTTAGCAACAACAACAAATACACCTTGTGACTGTTCTATAGACCCAACTGAATTTTGGTGTCACTACGATTACCCTAATAATGTTGGTGGTTGTGTCTCAAACATTATGGGATTATCTGATACAAATTTATTTGGAACAGGAAATCAAGATAGAGCTACAGACCCAACAGCATTCTTTACAAGTTTATTGGATTGTCAACAAGCATGTAAATTTTGTTGTGATTGTGATATAACTGGTGAATGTTACTTAAATTGGTATTGTACATCACCAAACCCGGGAGGTGGATATGGTTGTGATTGTCATGATTGTTATGACTACTTAGCAGATTGTGCTGCTAATGAAGAACCATGTGTAGTTTTACCACCAGATTATTATTGTGATGATATATTAGGTTGTACCACATACCCAATTGTTAATACATTAGTAGTAGGACCATTTACAGGACCTACAGCATTAGCAGATTGCCAAGAACAATGTCAATTTGAGTGTAATCTTGATTGTGAATGTGAAGTTACGACAATACCAGTTACTCCTGTACAAACACCACCTTGTTATACATTAGCTTGTTGTCATATAGTGACAGCATATAATGCAAGATGTTGTGAGTGTGAAAAATGTTTAGGTGACCACCCATATTCTTATGATAATGGTGTGGGTACATTACTCACATATTGGATTACGATTACTAGTGTTCAGTTAACAAACGTACAAAATTGGAATAGTACAGGTCCTTATTCTTATGGTGATGTTGTAACACAAGATGGTTGTTGTTATATAATGGTGTTAAATACTGGTGATTGGGCATCTTATGATACAACAATGTTACCTTCGGATTACTATAATTTATATATGAATGTATTAAATACAACAGGATTACCAGTTTATGGACAAGATTTAATGTGGATTCCTTGTGACCCACATTGTCCTCCTGTAGTATATGAAGAAAGATGGTGGTGTGACGATAATAACCCATCATACCCATACCAAGAAACAAACTGTATACAAGAATACCCATGGATAAACAATCAAATTAGTTCAAATCCAGCTTATGGTGATTTTGTCTATGGTACAGATGGTTCAGGAAACCAAGTAAGTTATAACAATGGAGGTTCACCTTTTTCTAGTTTAGCACAATGTCAAGAATATTGTAAATATTGTTGTGAACCGGAACCAGACCCAGCAGGACCATGTTGTTGTTGTGAAGATGATGGATTTGGTGTTTGTAAACAAGGGTCTAGTGTAAGTTACATGAATCCAACCGGACTTCCTTGTGACCAACTATGTAATCAAAATTCTCTTATTGAGTGTCCACCAAAACCATGTTGTTGTTGTGATGAAAACCCATTCCAACCAGGTGTATGTATACCAGGTACACAAGTAAGTATGATGCCTGTAGCAGACACACCTTGTGACTTTTTATGTAAAGATAATGCTATGATTGAGTGTGATGACTCTTGTAAGATATGTTGTGAAGTAGTTCCAGGTCCGATAGGTGGAGCTTACTATACCGTATCTAATCAAAATGGAAATTGTAAATGTAACCTTGGTGACAATCAAGTTTCTCTAAACTATTGTGAACCAATAATTCATCATGATTTTGATGGTTCAGGCCATGGTTCAGGTCATCAAGACGACCACGACACTAGTTTATTACATAAGTTACATTCTGGTAATCCAGCAGAAAAAGCAAAAATAAAACAAGCACACAGTGGTCCACAACCATGTTGTATAGACTGTCAAACACCAGGAGGAATGGTATATCAAGTAAGTCAAGCAGTAGGACCTTGTAAATGTGCTAATATAACACATATAAATCTTGGACCATGTCAACCAGTAATTGCTCAATCAGGACCATGTGAATTAGATTGGAGATGTGGTACGTGTGAACACGATTGTTATGATAGTTATTATAGTTGTATGACATTAACAAATGATTGTACACCACCAGACCCAGCAGACTGCCAAGATTGTGTTGGAACCTACGCAGAATGGGACTACAATCAAGACGGTTTATTTGGTTACTACAGCCCAATAACAGCAATTGTACCACCTAGAGTTAATAATGCAATATCAACATATGATGGTTGGGATGGAGTCCAAATTATACCAAATTCTTCACCAGTAACATGGACTAGTGCTGAACCATATTGGAATTTTGGTCAAATAGTTTTAGATTCTAAGACACCAGGATGTTGTTGGATTAGAAATGAATTCTTAGATGACAATACTGTACCAAATCTACCACCTGACCAATATTCACCATCACAACATTGGTGTAATTTCTTATCAGGTAATAGTGCAGATGGTGCTAATATGTATTCACCACCAGGAGGTACAATAATAACACAACAAATGAATAGTATAAAAGTAATGCCTTGGTGGATACCTTGTGATAAGAACTGTGTAGATTGTGATACAGGAGGAACCCAAACTTTAAGATATAAATGTATTGACGGTGCTTCTGGTGGTGTTGGTTGTACGGGAGGATATTTTCCTTGGAATGACCCACATACTTTTGATAATTTAGCCGATTGTAATGAATGGTGTTGGTCTTGGTTATGTAATTCTAACGGTTACTTTACCCAATATTCAAAATGTAATTCAAATCAACATATTGGTGTTGTTGGTGACTTTATTGATTTTATTAATTATTTTATACAACACGGTAATCCAAATTTGATAGCGATGAATTATGTATTCACATATGTCCCTCCGGTATCATACATTCCATATGTTCTCCCAGTAGGTTCAGGATTTAACCCACTATATCCATGTCCTATATTACCACCAGACCCAAATGCGACAGGATATGAATCAGCTCCAGATTCTTCACTAATGACTGGACTAATAATGAATTGTGGAAACCCTTGTAGTACCGGTGGAGCAAGTTGTGGTAATGCACCTTCAATATCTGGACCAAGTTGGTTTGATGTGTATACTAACTGTTATACTTTCTATAACACAAAACTAATTGGTTGTAACGATTTCCAATGTGTTTTAGACGTTATGGAAAATTCTGACTGTAAATATACACCACCAGCTAGTATTCCAGGTACACCTTGTGCATCTTTTCCTCTTGCTGGAACTTTGGCAGATATGACACCAGGTGCTGAAAAATATAACGATTCAGGTTTATTTTTCGACACAACTAATGTAGCTAATCCATGTCAAGTATATGATATTAGTAAAAGTGGTTTTGCTAATGATGGTTGTTGTCTTAGCTACCAATCGTATCAACGTCCTTGTCCTTGTACTGCACAAGACATTGCTTGTGATTGTTGGCAAGTTATGGGTACTGGAACTACAGGAGGACCATTTAATATATTTGATGTCGCACATCCACCAGATGCATATACTGCTTGTACTAGTGATTGTTGTGTTGGGACATGTGAATGTTGTGAACCAAATCTAAAAGCGGCTGGATATATACTTCCAACTGATTCACTAACCTGGCAAGGAATAGGGATGTCTTCATTCTCAGTACCACCAGCAACTATGTCATTAAGTATAAATGAATGTATGATTTTCCCAGATGGTAATATTGGTCCAGGAGGAAGTTCAACAGGTCCAGACCTTAGCGGGCTATGGAATATACCTGGTGTAGGTACTTTATCAGGTGGTTGTTGTGTATGTTGTGTAGCAGGTGGAAGTGGTACCGACCCAGACCCACTAAATGATGGAAATCCATCAGGCGCTGATTGTTTCTTTAAGACAGATGCATCAAATGGTATAGGAGGACAATCAGGAGGTTGGGATTCAGTTAATTTTTATGACTATACTGGCCAATGGGTTTCATGTGGTGTTGATGAATTATGTGAGAATTGTGGTAGTGGTGGCGTTGTGCCACTAGTTTAGAAATTATATTGATAATTGAATAAATAAATGAGTACTTAGATATTTATAATAAAAAACTATGTCTCTACAAAAAGTTGAAGTAACAGGATGTATAGTACCCCTAACTAAACAAGAGGTATTAATGAATGTGGTGGAAAGACCAGAAGTTAGGTCTAACATATTCATAGAAAGAGGTAAAATTACTGTTTTTGAAAGACCACAAAGATTAGGTCAAGTACCAAATCTAGGTGAATTAGCTTTACATGGTAGAGGATTTTATAAAATTGACAAACAACCTTAATATATGGCATTAGGAGCATACGGAATAAAAAGACCAGCAGATGCACTTCCAGATGATATGGAAGTGATAATCCATCAAGCTCCTAATAGGGATGCTACTAGTAGTACAAGTTTATATAAACTACAAGCAAATTCAGTACTTACACCATATTATCATGCTGGTGGTACTGGAGGTCCATCATCAGCTGGAGTAGAAGTGTTAGGGGGTTTATATAATTTAAACTTACCATCTAATATTTTTGCTAATAAAGGGATATATACAGTGTATATTAGACCAGCAGAAATAAGAACAGAAATTATAGATTGTGGTATACTATCTTCACTCCCAAACATTAAAGGATTAGTGTTTGACTTAAATAATGTTCCTACAGAATTTAGAAGTAGGTTTCAACCACACGGATTAGTGGGTTATAGAATAGAATATTTACAGTTAAATAATGAAAAAATACATAATTTTTATAGGTTAGTAACATCTAACTTTTTCTGTGAACCAGTTACAGCTAATCTATCAAACCCAAACCAGATATCACCTAGATATGTATATACAAATAAACAAACAAATCTAGTATTCTGTACTTTAACCCCAACTAGTGCACCATCAAATAACCCTAACGCTATACCATTTATAGGGCAACCAGGACAAAAAGTAATAATAACTAACACATTCTTTAATCCAGTAGTTTTAGAAATAGAAATGGTAGACCATGATTTTGATACACTAGCTATAGCAGCATACGGTAATCAAACCAAGTCTATGGAAGATGGCATTTACACGTTATACGATTTATCAGGTAATAACAACATCTATGCTCAATATGACTTATACGAAGTTAGAGACCAATATAATGACCAATTATATGAGGTTAGACAAAATAGAGGTAACAATATAGATTTCGGTAAGATTTTCAGTAATATAAACGTTTAAATTCGGGATTATGGCAACTAATAGATTCCGATACCCACCAGCCCCACCAAACGGAAGTGAAACGTTTAGTGATAATTTAGTAGGTAACCAAATAACTGACGGTTCATCACAAATGACTAATAGCACTTTTTCATTTGTGCAAGACGCTAGTAATCCAGTATCACCAAACTACGAAATTAATAGTTTTTCAAATCCAATAACACTATCAACATTAGGTATAGCTAATTTAGAAATAGCTAAAAAAACAGCTAGTAATAATCTAGAAGTTTTTATAAATAATGATACTAGTGATTTAAGTAGTTTTGTTTTATATGGTTCACTTAAAAAAAGGTTAAATGTCGCTGTAGAAAACATTATAAATACATTTCCTGCAGCATTATATTTTGATGGTACAGATGTTTATGAAACCACAGGGTATACTACCGCGTATAACATAAATTATAATATAAGTACTAATAGAACTACATTCAGGTGTGATGTTAATTACATATCAAATCCTTTTGATATTGAATTTACTACTAATGGTGATTTATTAGACGGAAATCTAACACCAGAACAAGTAATATTAAATTTACAAAATAATGGTAGTACAGCAACTACCATAACTAAAATTGCTGAGGGGAAAGTAAGTCCTTTAAGAAATTTAACTAAAGAATATAGTGATTATGTATTAACATTTGATAATATTATTGGGACTAAAGAATATAAAGTTGTTGAATTTACAGCACAAACTTTAGGTTCATCTTTTATAGTGATTACTGTTGAAGGAGAACCATTTGGACCCACAATCAACACAACCAATAAAAAGTTTTATTTAAAACCCAATTCAGAAGAAAGTGAAAGACAATTAAAATCTTTAAAGGGTGTAGAAGCTTTTTTAATGACCAGAGATGTCAAACCAATATATACAGCTAAATTTAAAATAGTAAAAGAAACTAGTTCTGGTGTAAAATATTATGATTATATTAACAAAACATGGCCTTTAAGTGATGATGTTAATCTTGATATAATTGGTTCAGGTTATACAAGTTATTTAACGGGGTTAGCTGATATAGGTGATGAACTAGACAATCTAAAAACTAATCTGGTGTCAAGGTTTTTAACATCACCAACACTAAAAGAGTTTGACACTTCAGACCAAAAAGTAGAAAAAACATTACAAATATATGGTAGAAGTTTTGATGATATAAAAACTTTTGTTGATGGTATAGCTTACATGACCAATGTAACTTATGACGGTAAAAATAATATACCCAATGAATTAATTAAGAATTTTGCAAGAACTCTAGGCTGGTCAACCCCAAGTACATTAGATAAGGTAGGATTTTTAGATAGTGTTCTAGGTGTAACCACACCAACCTATTCTGGTAGTAGTGTTGGTATGACACCAGCTGAATTAGATATAGAATTATATAGAAGAATATTATTAAATACTGGTTATCTATTTAAATCAAAGGGTACAAGAAAAGCTATAGAATTTTTATTAACATTAGTAGGTGCACCAGAAGCATTAATAGAATTTAATGAATATGTTGTTTTAGCTGACAAAAAAATTAGTATGAAGTCTCCACTAACATTTGTGTGGGACGATAGACAATCATTAGCGAATTCATTGACAGGTGGTACATATCACTACACCCAACTACCTAATAAATTTGACAGAAGTTGGAGTGTGATATCTGGAGGTACCTACTCATCCTCAACTATAAATTATAGTGTACCATTAGCCCAATGGTATTATGAAACAGGAACAACATCACACAATTTCCAACTAAGCGATTACCCTATAGATGATGAAGGTTTCCCAGTACGACCAAGAGTTACAAATAATTTCTTTTTCCAAAGAGGTGCGGGATGGTATCAAAGAACTGAAGAACATAAATCAGATGTTGTTGTTAACGAAGACAAATCTATTTTAACAGGTTGTACACCATCTATCATAAATAAATTTGAAAACTTTACATGGGGTGGTTTTTGGACTGGGGGTGAATATTCTAATAGAGTTAAAGCTCCTTATTTAGATAGATTTAGAAGATTCCCACATATGTATTTTGGTTTTGGTTTAACAAGAATGATTGATGATAAAAAATCATGGAACAGAAAAGAACCACAATTAGAAACTAGAGACTGGGTTTACGACACAAGAGCTTCGTATTATCAAACACAAGACGAAAGGTTAGTATTAAATGTAAAAAACGTTGACATAGCTTTAAACATAGGTCAAGCATTAGTATATGATGTTTATAAACAATCAGTTGAATACGATTGTTTCTTTAGTGCCGATACAACTATGACAGGAGGAACACTATATGACACCTTCCAAACTCCCGCAATTAATAGTGGAACCACACCGGATAAATGGTATGGAGCAAACATAACTCAAGAAATTGTAGATAATACAGATGGGGGTACACCATATACAGGTAGTAAATTTAGAGCTTTAGGTGCAACTTTAACTGATGGTGGTTTTGCCTCACACAGGGTATTTAGAAGGTCTAAAGGTGCAATATTAAGATTCGAGGTTTGTGTTAACCAAGGGTGTAGAACTATTATAGGTTTTATAGACGGAAATACGACTAGTACTCAATTAGCTGCTACAGGTAATTATAATTTTATTGCACAAGAAGTTTTATCATTTGTGAACGGTGACATTCACATAAGAAGTATGATTCCTGGTTCTGCAACCGCAACAGCATTCATACCTACATGGGGCCCTAATTCTTGGACACCAGGAACAGACAAGTTTTTTAAATGTGAAATTAAGTTGAAACCTGCTGGTGGTGCAGTTTATACAGTATGGGTAGACGGTAACCCATCCGCGAAAGGTACTTATGAAACTTATGGAAATACTATGGAAGGTCTTAAGGTTGGTTTTATGGATGATGAAAACGCGTCAAACACTGACTTAATTTTAAACAACATCTATGCGTATGATGAAATGAAAGCTGGATTTAGTATAGATACTAGAAACATGCATTTTAAAAGGTTCCTTAATAATTTCTGGAAAGTATTGATTGATGTAAGAGATAGAATGACTATTAATGATGGTAAGACAGGTGGGTACCCTATATTACAAAAAATATATTTACAATACTTAGATGATTATTATGGTTCTTGTGGTGATAACAACAAGTATACCTACAAAAAGATGTTGGCCTATACTAAAGAATTAGGAACTTATTGGTTAAAGCTAGTAGAAAAAATGGTCCCAGCTACAACATTATGGACAAGTGGTCAAAAAGTAGAAAATGCTGCATTCCACAGAGATAAATTTGTTTATAAATGTTTTAGTCCTACAGGAACTACTTTAAATACGGCACTAAGTATGATAATATCACCAACAACGTTGAGTGGATTTACCTCATTTCCAGCACCACAAATGATGAGTAGCCCTATGAGTATGAGATTACCAGCTCCACCATCACCAGGAACTTTATATTTTAATAATATTATAAGTGGTGGTACAAGTAACCCAATATCTAGTTACGCAAATCAATACAATATAAATAATCAAAACCAAGCTGCTGGAAGTCAAATAGTTAGACAGGTAACAAATAGATTAGCTAATAGTTATCATAGTAATAAAGATAATTACTTATCTAATCCAGTATTTACAAAACAAGGTGCTACAAATAGTATTTTAACAATAGAAGGGTTAAAATGTTTTGGGACTAATACTTTAGGTTGGCTTGAAGCTTATAATATAACAACAAATACAAACCCAAGTGGTGGGGGTAGTGCGGGTTATTCAACAAGTAACACAACACCAAGTAATAATACAAGTAGTTCTAATTTTACTTATTAAAAGGTTATGGGAAAAATTTATAATAGTAGTGTTGATTTTAGAGTTTTAAGTGATGAAATAAAATTTGTTTTTTATGTTTCTGGTAATATTAAAAATAGAACATATAAAAAACGAAAAAGTTTTGTACTAACATACGATACTAGTTTTCCAGTTGAAGTATATGTGAAAATTGAAGACAATTCTAAAAGAGTATTTTTAAAATTTAATCAAAAATACATTAAATTAGACGTAAATTTAGATGCTGTAGGAATGAATAAATCAGATGTCATTCTAGAGGTATTCGTGGGTAAAAACGGTAAATACTCTTTTGAGTCTGTTACAGGTAGAGAATATGGAGCTTTTTTATCACACCCCAACTACTATAACCCAAATGAAGAAGGTGCTTTATTTTTACCACCAGGTAGTAATAATAATGTAAACCACCCTATAAAAATGATACTACCTAGTATTAGTAAAATAAATCTTAAGGGGTTATCATTTGATATGGACATATTAAGTCAGTACGGTGGTCAATATACAACATCATTAAGTCTTAATTGTGATTATGAGGAGAATGTTATAATAGAGGGATTTACGCCAAGTATGGTGGTACCAAAACAAGTTACACTAGAAAGAAAAAAGGTTGAATTACAAACAGTCTATCTTACATTAGATAATGCTAATATGGGTAGTGGTGAAGTTTTATATGATTATAAAAAACAATTAACTAAACAAAATATAAAACCAGAAGCTTTAGAGTTAACATCAAGTCAAGTTTATGTTATAGAAAATGAGTTTAAAGTTAACACAAATTTAACTGAATTTAACTTAGGTAGAACAAATAAAATAGAAATACCATACAACATTAGTAGAGAGGTACAATTGGGGGCAGTAAAAGAATCACCTAATATTGTTATTAATGGTAAAGAAATTAGTGTTATTGATTGGGCAAGTGAAATAAGAGATAATGAAATATTCTCTTCAGTTAATAGGTGTTTATCCTTAAAATTTACCACATTAGGACAACAAATAGCTTTTAGTGAAAAATTAAAAAATCAACAGATAGGAAGTAAAGAAAAATATGTGGTAGTAGATATGCTTGGTAGTACTACAGAAGTGAATAGAGTATACACCGATATATCACAATGGATTAAAAGGTCAACACTAAACCAATTTAATGATGTTAGATTTACATACGACAATCAAAATTTAATATCTGAAATATTAATATGTCCACGTAAAAAAACCTACATTGGTTCTACAAAAACAGGTAGACAAAATGGGTTATATACTGATGGGAATGAACTACTTTTAAATGGTAGTAATTACATAGGTTATTACCATATAGGTCAAAATAGTGTGCCATATACAGGTAAAGACCCAAAAGGGGGTGTGTACGTTGAAGGAGACACGAGTGAAGTAAAAAAATTAGAATTTTTATATAACCTAACACCTATAGAAAAAAATAGTAATACAGATTTTTGTTTTACCACAAAGGGTAGATATGGTAACATATATTCAGCTTATACAACAGCGATAACAAATACTTATGATGTAACTATTAGTGGTAGTTCTATGTCAGCACACACAGTAGTACCTATCAGTGACTTTAATTTGGATAAACCTATACCACTAATTGATGATTACACAAAAAGTTATAGACCATATGCTTTTTATAATGTTTATGATGACGGTTTGATAGTCAATAAAACAGACTCAACAGACTACATGACTTATAGTGCTAGAAGTAATGGGATATATAGGTTTAGTTATAAAGGATATTTAAGTGTTGGTTACAAAGACACTAAATGGTGTGACTATTTAAGCCAAGTATATGCTTCGGCTATGACAGGTAATTATCCTTCTACTAATTATGATATTAAAAGATTAATAAATACTTCTATAATTAATGCTGGTATTGGTGAAACCAGTACAGCTTTAATGGATACAGATTTTAAATATTATCCTGGAGAAAGGGGGGAAAATAATAATGGTATAAAAGGTTTTTCTTTTGTGGTTTCGTTTGTTAAAACAACTTCCGCTGGAACAGAAAGTACACTTTCAGAATATAAAGTTCTACGGACTAGTGATGACGGTGTAGCGAATGATTATTTAAAATTACAAGTTACAGATATAGACAAAACTTCTAGTGGATTTACAGTATGTAATTTTACTGGTACATCAGCTAGTACAATATTCCAACACATTAGTGATGTTAATGTTGACACAGGGTTTATTAATTTAGGTAAAGGTGATAAAGTACAATTGAAATATAAATGTGTTGCAGAAACAACCTCTAAATTAGGGACCGGAGGGACATCAACAATAACAGTAAATCTTGGTCATAGATTAGATGATAGTGGAAACCTACTTGAAGCACCATTTTTTAGAGCTATTAAATCAGCCGGAAGTGTATCTAAAAAAGAATTATTCTTTGACCCAACTAAAAAGTCCGAAGGTTTTGAAATTGTGGTTGGTGATAATCGTAGAACAGTTAATTTAGATGGTTCTTTATTTATAACAGATAATGGTTGTAATACGATTAGTGTACCTAAAGTTAGTACAACAACATTTAACGATTTAACATTTGTGGATAGTAGTGGTAATAACCATGTACTAAATTGGGACCAAATAAAAAGAAGACCAAGTAATAAGTGGCAAACTTTAATAGAAAATAATACTATAAAAGATTATACATTAAAAAATGGTACCATCGATTATATGACCAAAATGTTAAAAGAGGGTATATTTAAGATGTGTTTACCACAATATAATCAAGACTATGGTGCTACATGTTTATATAAATTTCCACAACAACGTCATTCCTATGTCGTAGTAAATAAATTTAAAGATTTGTATGGAAAACAAATAATTCATCACATTGTTATAACACCTAAATGTGGTTTATTTAAACCGTGTACAAAAGAAAAACCATTAACTTCATACGATATTTTACATAAAACTACACCTGATAAGTGGAAAGTAGTTAATGAAGATAAAAAAATAACTATAGATGGTAAAGTAATAACAATTGTAAATCCAAAACCAGGAACAGAACAACCAAAAGTTAAATGTCAATACTATTGTAAGTGTGGACAAAAAGTCGCCAATAAATTAGGTATTGACCCAATATTTGGTATATCAGAAATAATGTCAGATAATAAATCTACTGATTGTGTTGATTGTATAAAAAGAGCGAATGAGCATTGTCAAAAAATGAGCCCATCTTGTAAACCAGTAATTATAAATAATTGTGCAGAAGATGATAATTTAGTAACTGAAGTTATAACACCAGGAGTAACACCAATAAAACCTAAGGGTGTTAAACCAAATGTTGTGGTTGAGAATGGTGGTGGTACTAATCCAGGACCTTCAAAACCAAGTACTGAATGTGAATATGGTGAATGTAGATATAGTTGTTTATCTGATGATAGTGGTAGTGGGTGTATAGCAGACCCTAGAGGTTCATTTGAGAGCTTAGATGATTGTGAAAGAAGTTGCGTTCAAAATAGGTCAGGAAACAATAGAAAACTTTATGCTTGTGTAAGACAAAATACTTTTACAGACTCAGCAAATAAAGGAAAAACAGACCTATCACCAACAAGAGTTCAAAGTGCTTGTATAGAAAGTCCACAAGGGGTATTTACTACTATAGAAGACTGTAATAGAGTTTGTGTAGAAAGAAATTGTGGTTGTAGATGTGAACCAGGTGGTTGTGCACCCGATAAACCTACAAGTTCAGGTTCAGGTTCTGGAACAGGAGAACCAGGTGGTAGTCCTAGATACAATTGTTTTGAAGGTTTATGTTTTGAAGACCCAAGAGGGCAATACTCTACAATAGAAAAATGTAGAGAAGCATGTCAAGAAAAAGTAAAAACTCAAACAGAAGATGAAGAAAGAGAAGTATCTAAAGATGAGGTGATTAGTAAAGAAGAAAAGGAAAAAGAAAGAATAGAAACATTAGAGAACCCACTAACACCTGAAACAATAAAAGAAAGTTTATTAGGTAGTGGTGTAGGTAAAGGTGATACTGATAGTGATTTAGTGAGTGGTATATGCCCTAAAGGAAGTTATTTCTGTAAAAGTATAAATGAATGTTTACCTAATGATGTTATTTGTCCTAAGTAAGTAAAATAAAATATAAAGAATGCCAACAAATAGTGGAAATATAATTTTTAGTCAGTACAATGTAAGAAATACATTAAGTGGTTCATGCACTGGATATATAAATAGTTTAACTGTTTCTGGCGGTACATCACCCTATAGTGTTTCTTGGTCAGGTTCTGTTAATTCGTATACGGCTGATACGTTTGGAGTATACAATTTATGTGAAGGAACTTACACAGGAACAATAACAGACATAAGAGGTAACACAGGTTCAACAACTTTTACAATAAGTGGTTTAGTTAAACCTACCATGGAAGTTAGTTTAAGTGATAATTCGTGTGTTACAGATACTAACAAAAAATGTACTATAAGTGTTACTACTGCTACAACATTAGGTGAAAATTTTAGATACGAATTAAGAAAATCTGATAAATTAATCGATGTTTACTATGGTACTTCTGCTGATACATCATATAATTTTACCAATTTAGATAATGGGGTATACAGTGTTACAATGGTAGAAAATAGACCTACAGTTGATAATGTTGAGTATAGTTCTGGTTGTACAGAATTTGATTATAATAGTGGTTTAACTTATAGTGGTTGGAGTATGTCAGAGGTTCACACAAAATGGGGTGCTTTTGTACCTTTTGCTTCCTATACTTTATATTTTGCAGCTGGATGGGGACCAGGTTGGGCGTCAGCTCGTAGAGTAGACTTAGGACTATTCCAAGACGGGACAGTTTATACTGATGACCCAAAAGTTTGGTTATATACCGGTGCTACAGCAAATAGATTAACAGATAGTGGTACAGATTGGTATTTGGGAGCTTACAATATCGTAATGGAAGAAGGTAATGCTGATGGACCATCAGTAGGTACTGCTAATGGCGATATAGGTAAATTTTATTATAACACCCACCTTAACAAGTTTATTATTAGATGGCCAACCACATCACAAACACCATTGGTAAAATGGTTAACTGTGGACCCTAGACAAAATTATGGACATTACGGTAATCCAAGAGCTTCAATGTGTACAGGAAGTACATATGGTATTAGAAACGTAGATGTTGATGGTAATGATAGAACTGTTGATGCAAGTGGTAAAATAGCTTTAGCTAGTAATGTATTAGGTGGAACTCTTAGAAAATTACAGGCAAATACTAATAATTCACAAGCTACGGGGTTAGTTAGTGCATGTCCATCAGATAACTACACATGGGAAGTAACAGTAAACTCAACAAATACAGATGATGATACGATAGCTTTACTTTTACATTCATTTAGAGATACATTAGGTTTACATGGACCAATAGGTCTTAGACACAACCTTTCACTAACAATGGCTGTTAGTTCAGGTCATGTAGGCATAAAAAACAACAGTAATAATAGTGCTTATGGATTTAATAGGTATACTACACCAAACTTTAGATTATGTAACGCGGGTTGTACATCGTCAACTACAGGTAATACTGAATATGGTCAAACTACAGTATTAGTAAATTCAGGAACCACATCAGTTGTAGCAAATCAAACACAATGGTCAGCATTGAAAGGTATAAGAATTCGTGTGACTAGAGCAAAAACTAGATTTAAAATAGAGTTTACCGACCCACTTAACGGTAGTATAGGTGACGCGAGACCATACAATCCAATTTACGATATAAATTTTGATTTAAATGATAGTACGACTTGGTCAGGTAATACTTATTCAGCACCAGATTGGGTAGATAATAATTCTTTATTAAAATATAAGACACCTGGTAGAATAGGTATTTGGCAGTCATCACAACCACAAACTAATTGGTATCACATGACATTTAAATCTAATTTAGAAGGTCCTTCTACCACAGTTAGTGTTTTAGCAACTAGTGCATCAACAACCAATATAATTACAACAGAAAAATGTAGACCCAAAACTACAAATAGGTGTAATAAAGGTGTACCTATAGTTAGACCAAAAGTTAATGTAACATTACAAAGTACACCATCACCAACAACTACAGTACCAAAATTAGCAAAACCTAGTGTAACACCAACAACAACAATAGGTAATTTACCAGCTCTACCAGTATATAATTCAGTTACTGATAAAACAAAAGAGATGACATTTTATTTTGGTGGTAATACTGATGATTTACTTTTTGGTAATAGTTATCCTAAATTTAGAATTTATCCATATGTATTTGAAACTGAAGAAGTGGCTACAATACCAGACTATGAGTTTATGTTTGACACTCTACCTTGTGGTATAGATAGTGCTACAGGTGGATTTGTATGTACTGGTACTACACATATACCTTTCTCAGCTTTATCAACACACACTTCTTGGGAATTTATAATTAGACCTAGTTATTTGAACAAAGATAAAAAATCAGATTCAGATTTGTGGTTTGATACCGCCGAATATCCACCTAGTAAAAAAGTAGATTATAGTAATGATTATTATATGGCCGTCCTAAGTAACCCTCCAACACCAACACTACTTCTAGATAGTTTTAGATTACCACAAGATGGTGCTCAAATAATGTCTGAACATGTTTTAGTACAAGATATGCAGGAAACAGATAATAGTAATGGGGGTATAGCAGAAGCTTGGAGTGCACAAAACTATACACATATTTTGAATTATACTGAAGGAAGTAGTGACCCCTTAGTTGTAGTAAATGGTGTTGTACTTAAAAAAGGGTTATCTGGTTTAACTTATACAAGTGGGGGTTCTAGTTACCCTGGTGGAACAACTTATGGTGAAGTAATAAACCCCAACAATGGTGATTATATTTTTAATAGGACTACTGGACTAGTTACATTCCATAAAGAAACGGTACAAAATGGTGATAATATACAGTTTATTTTTAACGCTAGAGGTGGTACATACGTACAGACTTTACAGATACCAACAACTGTAACTACCACAAAAACAGAAACAATATATAAAAAGAATGGTTATTACTATATATGTTTAGATAAACAATCGGTAGGTTCTGTTGTTATGGCAATTAATGGGGCTGTTTTATTTAATAATAAAGACTTTAGAAAAGTTAGTGACTCAGAAATACAATTATTAGGTAGTTTAGACACATATAAAACAGGTGATATTATAACGATTTGGTATAGAACAATATATTCATTAATAGGGTTCACAGCCAGCAGAACACCAGTGATACCTATATCTTATTTTAAAGACAAAACCACTATAGATGAGGTTGTAGTGAGGCTATTCGATTCTAACGGTTCTAATATCAGAGAATATAAAAATACTATAGGAATTAATGAAGTGAGTAACATACGTTTAAACGTAACACTAAAATTACCAACGTTCGGTAAATTTTCTTATGACGTTATAATAACAAGACATTATCCTATACTTAATGGAAAAACAATACAAAGTCAGTCAAAAACAGATAGAGTGACCTTTGAAATAACTAGAGATACTTTTTATTCACCACAAGCTAATGTAAATAATGATTCTAACCCAATTAGTAATAATACAGGTGATGGTTATAATTATTAATTAAAGTGATATAAAATGT
>MDSV01197571.1_pt1 | contig 20590 bp, 16 predicted proteins | sample 810851 | NCBI WGS metagenome assembly MDSV01 (sample SAMN05326640, study PRJNA326480) | marine metagenome | isolation source: seawater | place: Atlantic Ocean: North East | collected 2012 | reverse complement strand
AATTTCTTCAGAAAATCATTTTTTTTCGCTTAATGAAAAAGTTGTTGGAAAAAAAACTACTTCAAAAATTAATAATGTAATTTATTTATTAAAAAAAAAAAAAATCGATTATTTATTTATTAGTTCTGGAGAAAACGTTTGCTGGCTTCTAAATATAAGGGGGAAAGATCTTCCAAATTCACCAATTGCAAATTGCCAAGTAATTCTCTCTAAAAATGGCTTGATTTACTTTTTTTCTAATAAAGATAAAATAAATAATATTAAAAAAAAGTTCAAAAATAAAAAAATATTTTTTTATAAAGAAGAAAAGTTTTTTGATATTTTGAGTTTAATTAAAAAAGGAACATTTTGTATAGATTTTCAAACTTGCTCGATATTTAATGAAAATTTAATAAACTCAAAATTTAAAATAATAGAAAAAGAAGATCCAATTTACAAATTTAAATCAATAAAAAATAATATTGAAATTAAAAATATGATAAAGGCTCATATTGAAGATGGTGTTGCTTTAACTAAGTTTATCTATTGGATAAAAAATTTTAAAAATTATAAATTAGATGAGTTAATGGTTGAAAAAAAGCTAGAAAAATTTAGAAAACAAAATAAAAATTATTTATACCCAAGTTTTAATACCATAGCTGGTAGTGGTCCTAACGGCGCTATAATTCATTATAAATCAGACAAAAAAACAAATAGAAGAATAGACAAAAAAGATTTATTACTTTTAGATTCTGGTGGTCAGTATAAATGGGGCACAACAGATGTGACTAGAACAATTACTTTTCAAAAACAGAATAATAATATTAAAAAATTATATACAAGAGTTTTAAAAGGTCATATTGCTGTAGCGCTTTGTGATATTAAATATGAAGTTAATGGTAATAACATTGATAAAAAAGCTAGAAAAAGTTTAAATTTAGTTGGTTTAGACTACAGTCATGGGACAGGACATGGAGTTGGTTTTTTTTTAAATGTCCATGAAGGACCGCAAAGTATTTCAAAAAATAATTTTATTAAATTAAAAGAAGGAATGATAGTTAGTAATGAGCCAGGATATTATTTAGAAAATAAATTAGGAATAAGAATTGAAAATTTAGTATTTATAAAAAAAAAGAAAAAAAAATTATATTTCGAAAACTTAACTTTCGCACCATTAGAAAAGGACTTAATTGATGAAAGAATGTTAACAAAAAAAGAGAAAAATTATTTGTTCAAATATCATCTTGATACCTACTCCAAACTTTCTCCATTTTTAAATCAAAATGAGAAAAGGTGGCTTGCTAAATTAATTTAGCAAATTATTCCACTGTTGCTGGGTCAATATTTTAACCCCCATTTTTTTTGCTAATTCAATTTTTTTTTGTGTGGGTTTATCTCCAATAACTAAGTAGTTAAGATTTTTACTTACTGTACTTATAATATTACCTGAATTTTGCTCAGTTAAATTTTTTGCTTCAGCGCGACTAATATCGATTAATTTTCCTGTAAACATAAAAGTTTTATTCTTTAATTTTCCTTTTTTATTACGTTTTATACTTTTAATACTTAAAATATTAGAAAGTTGACTAACAATATTAAAATTATCTTTGTTTTTAAAAAAATTTTTAATTGAATTTATCTGAGTTTCTCCTATTCCATCTATATTGATATATTGATCTATCTTTTTATCACTAACTATATCTAAAAATTCTTTTATATTTCCAGAATAATCAGCAATTAATTTAGCATTCTCAATACCTATATGTCTTATTCCAAGTGAAAAAATAAATTTTTCTAAATTTACATTTTTAGATCGTTCAATTGAGTACTGAAGATTAGACACTGATTGATTTCCCCATCCATCAAAATTAGATATTTTTTTATAATCAAGTTTAAATATATCTTGAGGAAATCTTATAAGTTTTAGATCCCAAAATTTTTCAATCACTTTTTTTCCTAAACCATCAATATTTAATGCTTCTTTTGAGATAAAATGTTTTATTTTTTCTATTGCTATCTTTTCACAATCAAAACCTTCATTACCACATCTTCTGACCGCATCATATTTTTTAGTAGTATGATTATATTCTTTAAAAGTTTTCGAACCACAAGATGGACATTTAACTGGAAATTTAAATTTAGATAATGTTTCTATTCTTTTATTTAAATCAACTTCTATTACATGTGGAATTACATCTCCTGCTCTTTCAATTTTAACAGTATCTCCAATTCTAATATCTTTTCTTAAAATCTCATCCTCGTTATGAAGAGTAGCATTAGATACTATTACACCGCCAATATTAACAGGTTTAATTTTCGCAACAGGTGTTAGTGCTCCAGTTCTTCCTACTTGAATATCAATGTTTAATATCTCAGAATATGCATTATCTGCAGAAAATTTATGTGCAATAGCCCATCTCGGAGAGTTAGATGTAAATCCTAATCTTTCTTGTAATTGAAGATCATTAATCTTGTATACCAATCCATCCACATCGTATTCTAGGTTAAACCTCTCCTTTTCAAACTTTTTGTGAAATTCTGCAGTTTCAGCTAAATTTTTCAAAACTTTATTATGTTTATTTGTAGCAAAACCCCAAATCTTCAATTTTTCCAAAAATTCTGACTGCAATCTAAATTGATTTTTTTCAATAAATCCAAATGTGTAAGCTATAAAATTTAAAGGAATTTTTTTTGTTTCATTTGGATCTTTTTGTCTAAGACTTCCTGATGCTGCATTTCTGGGATTTGCAAATTTATCTTTTATATTTTGAAAATCAGACTTTGTAATAAACACCTCGCCTCTAATTTCTATATTTTTAGGAAAACTTTTATTTTTAATTTCAATTGGAATATCTTTAATTGTTTTCAAATTTTCAGTTATAAGCTCTCCAATTCTACCATCACCTCTGGATACTCCTGCTATCAGCTTTCCATTTTTATAATTTAAAGATGCTGAGATGCCGTCAATTTTTGGCTCAACGCTATATTCAAATATAATTTTATCATTAATATAATTTAAAATTTTTTTTTCAAAATTTAAAAGATCTTGATAATCAAATGCATTTGACAACGAAAGCATTGGTACTCTGTGATTATATTTAATAAAATTTTTTGATGGTTTGTAACCTACTTTCTTAGTGATAGAAGATGATTGGTTGTAAAATTTATTTTTTTTTTCTAATTTAATTATTTCTTTTTTTAAATTATCATAATCTCTATCGCTAATTTTAGGGGAGCTTTTTTCATAGTAAAGTTTGTTATGTTTTTCAATTTCTTTTAAAAGTATATTGTATCTGCTTAAATCTAAATTGTTATTCATTACTATTTAAGCAGTTCTTTGAATCTTTTTATAAATTTATTTTGTTTATTTGCATTTTCTTTTTTCGAAATTTTTTTATAATTTTTGTTAAAAATCTTATAAGTTTCTTTATACCATTCACTAGATTTATAATTATAACCTAGAACTGATGCGTATTTTTTAGCTTCATTTTCAAGACCAATTTTATAATTTAGTTCAACCAATCTATGCAATGCTTCCTCTATGAATATAGTATTATCATATATTTCAACTACAGTTTTAAATCTATTTATTGCTGGTATCCATTTTTCCCTCTGAACATAGTACCTTGCTATATACATTTCTTTTGATGCTAAAATTTCCTCTATGTAATCAAGTTTATATACTGCATCTATAGCGTATTCTGTATTTTGATAATTATTTATTACAATTTTAAAATTTTTCTTTGCATCAACTATTCTTTGCATATCTTTTGTTTCATCTACTATCTGATCATAATGACATAATGCCAATAAGTAGTACGCATAACCAATATTGGGATTTTTATTATATTTTTTTATGAATCTATTTAGTTCTAAAATTGCATCATCATAATATGCTTGAGAAAAATAAGAATAAGAAGCCATCAAAGATGCTCTTGGTGCCCATATAGACTGTGGATATATAATCTCTGCTTCGTTAAATTTTTTTGCTGCGTAAATAATATCTCCCTTCTCTAATTCAGTTATTCCTTGATTATAAGCTTCTATCATTTGCAACTCTTGACTTTTTTCAACAAGATCTATTTTTTTTTCGTTTTTTTTTGTGCAATAATTTAAAGATAGAATTAAAATTAAGTATAGGAATATTCTAAAATAACTTCTCATATAAATTAAAAAAAGAATTATAATTGATATTAAATTTTATGCTATGGATTTTAACTGAGTTTTTTCAGCTAAACTGTGTGGTAAATTTTTTCCTTTAATTTCAAGTACAGAATAATTTTTTTTATCACTAAAAATTTCTCTTAATAATTTATTTGTTAAACTGTGGCCACCTTGAGAGCATAGAAGAGATCCTATTACTCTGTATCCTGACAAATATAAATCACCCATACAATCAAGTATTTTGTGATTAACAAATTCATTTTTATATCTAAGACCTTCTTCATTAAGAATCTTATCTTTTTCCACAACTATAGCATTTTGTAAGCTTCCACCAATACCTAAACCTAATTTCTGTAATTTATCTATATCTTCATATAAGCAAAAGGTTCTAGAATTATATATTTCATCTAAGTTATCTTCAAAAATATTTATTTTATTTCTTTGAGTGCTTATAATTTTATTTTTATATTTTATTTCAAAGTCTATATCTGATGAAACGTTTGACTTATCAATCGTTATAACTTTTTTACCTTCTTGTATCTCAACTTTTTTTTCTATTTTTATAAGTTTAATAGGTACTTCGCTATCTTTAATTCCAGATTTTTGAATTGCTTCAACAAATACTTTGGCTGAGCCATCCATAATTGGAACTTCTTGGGCATCTATCTCTACTAAAGCATTATCTATTCCTAGCCCATAAAAAGCTCCCATCAAATGTTCAATTGTTGAAACTTGAACTCCATATTCATTTGAAATTTTAGTACATAATGTTGCATCAGTAACATTGGAGAAGGTCGGGATGACAATATTATTTTTATTTAAATCTATTCTTTTAAAAATAATTCCACTATTTGGTGATGCAGGTAATATATTTAAGGAAACATTTAATCCAGTATGCACCCCAACACCCTTCATAGATATGGGATTTAAAATTGTTTTTTGGGTTAACAATGACATAAAATGTTTATATTGAAATTATTTACAATTAAACATTCAACTAATATTTCAAGAAAATACAATTATCTCCCGAATAAATTGAAAAATCTTTCAAAAAAACCTTTATTTTTAAAATTTTTATTATTATTTTCTTCAAATTCATAACTCTTGGAATAAAATAGTTCTTTTCCTGCACTACAAATCTCCTCGTCAGTTTCATTATAATAATTTATCTCTGCGAAATTAAAACTATCTTCTAAATAGAAGTAGTTTTTATTAAATATTTTAGAACCATCGCCTGTAAGTATTAAAACTGTTCCATTGGAAACTTTAAATTTATTTATTAATTTATTTTCCACTAAACTTAAATCAATGATTTCTTGCACTCGAGCCAAAATAACCATTTTTAAATTATCTAAATCGATGTCTTTACCAATAATATTTCTAATTAATAAATTTTTTTGTTTATTAATAGTATCATATGAAAACTCTTCTTTGGATGAATTAAATGCGTGTTTTATTTTTTCTGACTGGTCCATTTTAACATTGAATATTTTATTAATATCTTTGGTAATATGATTTCCTCCAACTCTAATACTTTTAAAATACTGAATTTGATTATTAGCAAAATATGTTAAAGTGCTTCTTTCCCATCCTATGTCAAGAAAAGCTATAGATTTTTTATTTGTGAAATATTTTTGATATGCGATAGCTTTTGTTATACTTGTGCAAAAAAATTTTAAAACCTGAACACTATTTTTTTTAAATAAATCTTCAATAAATAAATATTTTTCATTGGGTATGCATATAAATTTAAAATCAATAATTATTTTTTTACCTTGTAATTTTTTATCTAAGCTTTGATGATATTCTTTACCATCAATTAAAAATTTATTTGTAATTGTATGTATAATTTTTAAATTATCGTGATGATTTTGTAAAATATTTTTTGCCTCTTTAATAAACAATAATATATTTTCATTAATTATTATTTTTTGGTCAAATTCTTTTTTTATACTTAAATCAATTGATAGAATTTTATGATCATCATACAAAACTAGTATTTCCTCAATATGTTCTGAAACTTTTTTTTCAGCTCTTCTTATAATTTGGTTAATTTTATCAGATTTTTTTTCTTCACTTTCATTACTATTCTGGTTTTCAAAAGTTGAATATATTTTTTCATGATTTTTATTGAATGTTGATAATCTTATTTTTTTCGACCCATAATCAATTATGGTAAAACACTTATTTATTTTCATCTATTATCGAAATCTGATTTGGTATTCTTAAGTCAATTGATTTAATTTTTTTTGAAATATTTGCTTTTAAAAAACTTTTATAAAGTTTAATTGATTTTTCTAAATTGCTAGATGGCAGCATTACGTGCAGATCATTTTTCTTTTTTAAATCCCACCTTCCATTATTATAATAAAAAAAATTATTTATTTCATTTTTTTTAATATTATATTTCTCTAATAAAGTTAATAACTCTAAATATTCATTAATTTTAAATTTTCCAAACACAACTGGTAAATCTAAATTATTTTGAACTTGATTCACAGGTATTAGTTCTTGATTTTTTCCTATATAAAATTTTTTTCCATTTACATAAGTAATACCTATTAGATTTGTTTTTTTTAAAGAAATCTTTAGTTTTGAAGGAAATATTTTTTTAATATTTATATTCTCTAAAAATTTTATTTCTTCTATTTTTTTTAAAATATTATTATCATTTAAAAAAAAAATATTTTGTCCAATTAATAAATTTAATTTTTTTTCTATTAAAATTTTTTCGTTTGAATTAAGCCCATAAATTGAAATTGATTTTACTTCTATAAATTTTTTAAATGTTTTAATAAATGAATAATTTATGATAGTTGTAATAAAAAATAATAGAGAAAAATAAAAATAAATTTTTTTTTTATTTATTGATTGATGCATCTTCTATTATTTTCTCAATTAAATTTATAAATTTTATATTCATATAACTTGATATTTCGGGTACTAGTGATTGAGCGGTCATCCCAGGCTGTGTATTGATTTCTAGTAAGTAAAACTTATTATTATAATATCTAAAATCTGATCTAGTCACACCTCTACACTTTAATTTTTTATGTGCATTTAATGCTATGGAATAAACTTTATTAAGTGAATCATTATCAATTTGAACTGGTATAATATGCTCAGTTTTTGCTTTAGGATTATATTTGGCTTCATAATCGTAAAACTTTCTTTTAGGTTTAAGTTCTATAGCTCCCAGAACTTTTTTTCCCATTATAGCTACTTGAATTTCCCTACCAGGAATAAATCTTTCAATTAAAATCTCTCCATAATTTTTTAATTTATTTAAGTATTTTATTATATTCTTTTTATTACATATAAAAACATTAATACTTGATCCTTCATTAATTGGTTTTATAACCACAGGAAATCCTAATTTTTTTTTTATATTCATAACTATATGATTTTTATTTTTTTTATTTTTAAAAGTAAATTTAAGATACTTTGGTGTTAGTATTTTATTTTTTATAAATATTTTTTTTGAAATCTCTTTATCTATAGCCAATGAAGATGATAAAACTCCAGAGTGTGTATAAGCTATTTTTTCAGATTCAAGTATAGACTGAATATATCCATCTTCTCCATATCTTCCATGCAAAAGATTTAAGACAACATTTGGTTTAAATTTTCTTATAACTCTAACTAACGAACCATCAGGTTCAGTAATTTTTATTTTATATTTTTTTATTTTATTTAATTCATTTAGTACACTCGTTGCAGTTTTTTTGCTTATTTCTCTTTCATTTGAATAACCTCCTGCAAGAATAAGAATTTTTTTCATTAGTCAACAATTACAATTTCTAGATTTAACTCAATACCAGTTTTTATTTTAACTTTTTCTTTAACAAAATCGATGAGAGATTTCATATCTGAAAAATTAGCATTATTTTTGTTTACAAAAAAATTGGCATGTTTTTCTGAAATACAGGCATCACCAAAATTTATTTTTTTTGGTGTATTGGCTTTAATTAATTCCCATACCTTTTTATCTGTCTTTTCTTTAGGATTTTTAAATGTACTGCCACCTGTCTTTATTTTCGTTGGTTGGGCTATATCTTTTCTTGTTTTTAATTCAATCATCATTTTTTCAATTTCAGTTTTATTTTTTTTTTGACCTCTAAAGGTGCCACTTAAAAATATAATGTTTTTAGACAAATCAGTTTCACGATAATTAAAAACTATTTTATTTGCTGGTATTGATTTTATATTTCCATAAAAATCCATTATTTGAATTGAGACTAGCAAATCCTTAAATTCACTTCCAAAACAACCTGAATTCATTCTTATTCCGCCACCAATTGTCCCAGGTATACAAGACATAAACTCCAATCCTCCTAAACTGTTATTTTTTGCAAATTCAGATAATTTTTTTTGCGTACATGATGATCCTGCAATAATTGTATTATTATTTAATGCACTAATATTTGAAAAATTATTTCCTAGTTTTATTACTACACCTTGATAAGTGTCATCTTTAAATAAAACATTAGAACCTGCTCCTAAAATAAATATTTTCCCTCTTTTTCCGTATAATTTTAGAAATTCTGTTAATTCCTTTAGATTATTCGGTTTAAAAAATACTTTTACTTCACCACCTATATTAAACCAATTAAACTTCTGAATATTTAAATTAAAAAAGATTTTTCCATCAATTTTTTTTGAAAAATTTTCTAAATCATTTAATTTCATTTAACTATTTTTTTAAATTTCTCACCCAGTTAGTTATTGTTCCAGCACCCATTCCAATATAAATTTTTTCTCCATAAGCTGTATGTTTAATAAATTTTTGTAGTAATTGTTCATTTTTTATTATTATTAAATTTACTTTGGAGTTTTTAATTATTAATTTAGCAAATGAGTTGTATGAAAAATTAAGCTTTAAACTTTCACCAGCTTTATAAATTGGGCATAATAAAACTGTATCGGCTTTTTTAAAACACTTAGAAAACTCAATTTTTAGATTATTTACTCTTGAAATTCTATGTGGCTGAAAAATACAAACTATTTCCTTTCTTTCGTAAACCTTTCTTACTCCTTCTAGTACAGATTTGATTTCTGTAGGATGATGGGCATAGTCGTCAAAGAAAATTGAACCATTTTGTTTAAATAAATAATTAAATCTTCTTTCTACTCCTTTAAATTTAGCTAAACCTTTTTTAATTAATATTTCTGAAACACCTATCGAATAGCTTACAGCAACTGCAGAAGCGGTATTTCTAATGTTGTGTATACCTAACAATGGTACTTTTATATTTTTTATTATTTTTTTAATTCCTGGGATATTTATTCTTAAATTAAATTTTGAGAACTCCGTTGTTTGAAAAATATTAGTTATTTGAAAATTAGATTTTTCTGAAGTTCCATAAGTATAAAAATTTTTATTAATTATTTTTTTTAAAATCTTTCTATTGTTTAAATCATCTAAACATACAAATGATTTACCCAAAGAAGGTGTTTTATTTAATAGTTTAGAAAAATTATTTTTTAGATTTTGTAAAGATTTATGAAAATCTAAATGTTCTGAATCAATATTTGTAATTATTGAATAAGTGAAAGGAATTTTTAAAAAACTACCATCAGATTCATCTGACTCAATAATACACCAATTACTTTTTCCCAATCTAGCAGAATTGCCAAATGAATTAAGAACTCCACCATTTATTATTGTTGGATCCAATTTTGCATATGTAAAAATGCTTGAAATTAAAGAAGTGGTTGTAGTTTTTCCATGAGATCCTGTAACAGCAACATTTCTCATTAAAGAAACAATATTACCAAGCATTTCTCCTCTAGTATAAATTGGTAATTTTAATTTCTTAGCTTGCTTTAATTCAGGATTACTTTTTTTTATAGCTGAAGAAACAACTAAAATTGTACAATTTTTAATATTGCTTGATTTGTGATTAATGAAAATTTTTAATTTATTCTCTTTTAATCTTTCAATATTTTTATTATATGACAGGTCACTACCCTGAACTTTAAATCCAAGTTCATTCATAATGAGTGCCAATCCACTCATTCCTATACCTCCAATTCCTACAAAATGGATAAGTTCTGTTTTGCCAATATTAATTTTCATTTATTAATTCAACTAATTTTTTGTTTACATTATTCCATGTATTTTGGTTAGTGATTTTTGATAAATTATTTTTTTTTTCAAAATAATCTATTTTTTTGTTAAATAAATTAATAATAAATTCATTAAACTTATATAAATCATATTCATTTTGATTAATTATCCAACAACCATTGTTATCAGCATAGTATTTTGCATTATGATATTGATGATTATCCTTTGCATAAGGAAAAGGTATTGCAATGAAGGGTACATTAAAATAAGACAGTTCAGAAATTACTGATGCGCCCGATCTAGTAATTACTAAATCAAAATTACTATACTCTTTAAATAAATTTTCTTCGAAACTGAATAATTTATTTGTAATTTCTAGTTCATCATATTTTTTTTTTATAATTTTCTTTTGATTGTCATCGAAAACTTGTTGGAATAATTCAATATTAATATTTTTAGATAGCTTGGAAATTAATTTAACAATATTGTTATCAAAAAATTTAGCTCCTTGACTGCCTCCAATAATCAATAATTTTTTTTTTAGTGATAAATTTTTATTTGTATTTTTTTTAATTAAATATACTTCTTTTCTTAGAATTGGATCTATTAAAAGAATTTTTTTTCTATATTTCTCAGGTAACAATTTTATGTTTTTATCATAACATATAATTTTTTTTGAAAATTTAAGCATAAATTTATTTGCTCTACCTAATACGCTGTTTGGCTCAAATAACATTATTTTTACACCAAGAAAATAAGAAGCTATACAAAATGGAATGGACATATATCCGCCTGTACTAATTAAAATTTGAATGTTTCTATTTTTTAAATAAAATAAAGAATTTATTATTGATATTAAAAATTTAATGAAATTAAGAGGCAGAATATATAAATTTGCAAATAAATTTGGAACATCAATTAATGAAAATCTATAATTATTTTTATTTATAAACTTTGTGCCTCTATTATCTGTTACTATTTCTACTTTAAAACTTTCTTTCAAATGATCATGGATTGATAAAGCTGGAATAACATGACCGCCCGATCCACCTGTAATAATAATTATTTTTTTCATATTAATTTAATTTCCTTTTTGTAAAATTTAAAATCAAGCCAGATATTACTGCTGTACTTATTATAGACGACCCTCCATAGCTTAGGAATGGTAGCGTCATTCCAGTTGTTGGTAACAACCTTATATTAACACCAACGTGTACAAACATTTGTAATAAAACTATTGTGATACAACCTATTAAAATCAATTTAAATTTACTTTTTTGAACAAAATTAATTTTTTGGATAACTTTATAATAAAAAACTAAATACATTATAATAATTGAGAGGATAATTATCACGCCAAACTCCTCTGAAATAACTGAAATTATATAATCAGTATGGGCTTCGGGAATTCTAGAATTCAAAGTGCCCTCGCCAATACCTTTGCCAAAAAAACCACCGCTTGCTATAGCGTCACTTGCCTTTTCTGCTTGATAATTATTGCTGGAATTGCTGTCTAAAAAAGAAATGAGCCTAATTTTAATATAATTAAATTTTGCCACATAAATAATTAAATATGAAACTATTAAGCTGAGAAACAGAAATATAGAAAAAAATATATACAAATTCACTCCAGATACAAAGATTAACACAAGCCAAACAGATAATATCAGTAATGTTTGACCAAGATCAGGCTGTGAAATAAGTAAAAGTGAAATTGGTACTATAATTGTAATGCTTAAAAAATATTTTAAATATAAACTTTTTTTTTCTAAGGATAAAATTGATGATAGAAAAATAATTAAAAAAGGTTTTAAAATTTCTATTGGTTGAAATCTTGGCAAAAAGGCAATGTCAATCCATCTTTTTGAACCTTTAACTTCTACTCCAAGGAATGGGACTAATATTAAAGTTAAAAGACTTATTAAAAATAAAAAAACTGAAAGTTTAATAAGAAAATCTTGATTTAAAAAAGAAATAAATAATAGAGTTGATATAGCCAAAATAATAAAAATAAAATGTTTGAAAAAAAAATAATATGAGTTTGTATCTAATTTATCAGATGCAATAAGAGAAGTGGAGACTAACGAAAAAAATAACCCAAGAATAAATAAAAATAGAATAATTAAAAAAATAAATTTATCTATATTCTTCCACCAATCATAAAAATTATCAAAATATTTTTTCATTTATTTTAAAATTTTTTTAACTAACTTATTAAAATATTCTCCTCTATGTTCAAAGTTTTTAAATTGATCAAACGAGGCGGCAGATGGACTAAATAAAAGTAATTTTTTTTTGTCAGGATATTTTTTTATTTCTTTAAAAGCTTCTTTTAAAGATTCACTCAAACTATTATTGATTTTAATTTTAATTTTTTTTTTTAAAATTTTTGAAAAAAAAAGTTTATCCTTACCATAAATATATCCTTTAATTGATTTATAATTTTTTTTTTTAAGATTAAATTTATCATTTTTTTTTGCGAGTCCTCCAAGAATCCAAAATATGTTTTTATAGTCCTCAAGCATAGGTGTGGTGGAAGAAAAACTTGTAGATTTTGAATCGTTAATAATTATTAAATTTTTTTTAAAATATATTTTTTGTTGTCTAAATTTCAGCCCTTTAAAATCATTTATAGCTTTAAAAATTTTATTTTTCTTAAATTTAAAAAATTTTGATAACTCAATTATATAATTTAGATTTTCTTTATTTCCTTTATTTTGAAAATAAATGTTTTTAATATCACTAGGTAAATTTTTATTTTTTAAAGTTATATATTTTATTTTAGACTTTGGTTTATACTTTTTAATAAAGTTTTTAAGATATATGCATTTGTTTTCAACAAGAGCATGATCAGAACTAATTTGATTTTTTAATAATTTAAATTTTGCATAAACATAATTTTTAAAATTTCCATGTCTTTCTAGATGATCTGGAAAAAGATTTAAGATAACAGCGTAATTTGTTCTAAAAAATTTACTGTATTCTAATTGATAAGAAGATGCCTCAATAACAAATATTGTTTTTTTTTTTATAACTTTTTCTAAAAGTATTGGATTTCCTATATTACCTGTTAATCTTATATCTTTTTTATGCAATTTAAAAATATCATAAAGTAATCTTGATGTTGTAGATTTTCCATTTGTGCCAGTTATAGTTATTTTCTTTATTTTTGGAAAACTTAAATAAAATATATCTAAGTCTGTTATAATTTTTGATCTATTTTTTTTTAAGTAATTCTTAATTTTACAATTATTAATATCTATACCTGGACTTAAGACTATGTAATCAAATGTTTCTTTCTTTAACTTTTTAAGATTTATCTCTGAATCTTTATATTTTTTTGAAATTTTATTTTGACTATCATCAAATATAACACATCTATTATTATCTTTTAAGTATTCAAAAGATGAAACTCCAGATTTACCAAAACCATAAATTAAAATAAAAAAATTATTAAAAAAAATTTTTTTATGTTTCATTATCTAAGTTTAAGTGTTGCCAATCCAATCATTGCAAGTATAATTGCTATTATCCAAAATCTTATAACGACTGTTGACTCTGCCCAGCCTTTTTTTTCAAAATGATGGTGAATTGGTGCCATTTTAAATATTCTTTTTCCAGTTAACTTAAATGATATAACTTGAACTATTACTGAAATGGCTTCTAAAACAAAAAGACCACCTATTATTGCTAGTACTATTTCATGTTTTGTAATTATACCAATTGCACCTAGGGATCCCCCTAGAGATAATGAACCAGTATCTCCCATAAATATTTTTGCTGGTGGTGCGTTAAACCATAAAAAACCAAGACAAGCACCAATAATTGATCCACAAAAAATGGAGGCCTCACCCACTCCTTCAATGTAAGGTATTTGTAAGTAGTCAGAAAAAATAATATTTCCAGAAACATAGCTAATAAATGCAAAACATGCTGCCACTAAAATAACGGGTACTGTAGCAAGTCCATCTAGGCCATCTGTTAAATTTACAGCGTTTGAGGATCCCACTATTACAAAAAGATAAAAAGGAATAAAAAACCATCCAAGATTTATTACTAAATTTTTAAAAAATGGAAAATATAGATTCTCTAATTCACTAGATTGATCAGAAAAATATAAAAAAAATATTCCAATTAATGCTAAAATAATTTGTATAATAAGTTTAAATTTTGAAGAAACTCCAGAAGAATTACTAAATTTAATTTTTTTATAATCGTCGTAAGCTCCCAAAACCCCAAAAGATCCTGCAATATAAATTAAAAACCAATTATACGGATTGGATAAATCGCCCCATAATAATACCCCTGAAAATACTCCTAATAGAATAATCAATCCACCCATAGTAGGAGTTCCAATTTTCTTTATAATATGCTCAGTTGGCCCATCTTCTCTTATTGGGTCATGTATTTGCTTCAATGAAAAAAAATTTATTAAAGGGTTTCCAACAATAAAGACAACAAACATTGATGTGAATATCGCTAGACCAGTTCTTACAGTCAAATACTTAAAAATATTTAAAAAACCATAATTATCAACTAGAGCAGAAAATAAACTAAACAGCATTAATTAATCCTTTTTTTAATTTATTCACAATAGAATGCAAACCTGTAGAATTTGAACCTTTAACCATTAAATAATCACCATTTTTTAAATCATTTTTAATAAAGTTTAGTATTTCGTCTCTTGATTTAATCACTCTGCCTCTTTTTTGTGGTGCAATTTTGTTATAAGTATAAACAATATCTTTACCATAAACATATACTTTATTGATATTTTTAGAATTAATATACAAAGCAGCTTTTTGATGTAATTTTTTTGAAAATTTTCCAAGCTCCAACATATCTCCAAGCAAAGCAACTTTTCTGCATGATCGAGAATTAATTTTGTGAAAATTATTTATCGCAAATTTTAATGATAAAGGATTAGAGTTATAGCTTTCATCAATTAAGTTAATATTTTTATTCCATAATTTTAATTTAGCTACATCTCCTCTCCCATTAGACTTTTTAAAATTGTAAAATAACTTTTTATCAAAACTTTTTAGATTAAAATAAATGGAAATCACAGAAATTGTAATTAAAATATTTTCAATGTAAGCCTCAAAACCTGTTTTAATTATAAAGCTTAAAGAATTTTTAAAAACTTTTACTATAATTTCTAAATAGTTTTTTGATTTTTTAATTTTATGTAATCTTACATCTGATTTTTTTATTCTACTAAATGATATAACATTTAATTTATTTTGATTTGCTTTCTTTTTAAAATAATTAAAAAATTTATCATCAGCATTTAGAACTATATAGCCATTTTTACTTATATTATTAATTATCTCTGATTTAGCTTTAGCTATTTCAAATATATTTTTAAAATTTTTTATATGCGCATAAGAAATATTAGTTATAACTCCAATGTCAGGATTAATTATCTTTGATAGTTTGTCGATCTCACCTTTTTTATCCATACCTATTTCAAAAACACCAAAATTAGTTTTTTTTTCTATTGAGGATAAGGATATGGGAACTCCATATTTATTATTAAATGATTTTTGAGAGTAAATTGTACTAGATAATTTACTTAACGTTTCGCCTAGTAAATTTTTTACTGAAGTTTTGCCTGATGAGCCAGTTATTGCAATTGCAACAATTCCAGATGACGTTCTTATTAGTTGTGAATATTTTGTCAAGCAACTAAGTACATTTTGTATTCTAATTATTTTTTTGTTTTTTTTTTCAAAATGTTTATCAACAATTGTGATTGAAGCTCCTTTTTTTAGAGCATCTTTGGAAAATTTACTTCCATTAACTTTTTTACCCTTAATTCCAAAAAAAATATCATTTTTTTTTACTTCATTAGAATTAATTTTAGATTCTTTAAAAACAATTTTTTTATCAAATTTATTTTTTATTACTTCAGATAAAATATTATTTTTCCAGTTTTTACTGAGTAACAAATTTTTATTATAAATTGAATTGTGAATATAATCTCTATCTGAGAAATTTTTTTTTGTTTTATATTCCTGATGAGTTTCATGACCTTTTCCAGCAATAACTAATATTTCATTTGAATTGATATTTTGAATTGAAGTTTTTATTGCATTTTCTCTAGAAGGAATTTCATGCAATTTTAATTTTGAAATATTTTGTTTTATTTCTTCTCTTATTTTTTTTGGGTTTTCAGTTCTTGGATTATCGTCAGTTAAATATATTTTATTACAATAAAAATTCGCTATTTTACCCATTATTTTTCTTTTAGGCTTATCTCTATCTCCCCCGCAACCAAATACTAAGTTTATTTTTCTGAATTTAAATTGGTCTTTAATATTTTTTAAACAAATTCTAAGAGCGTCTGGTGTATGAGCATAATCTAAAATAATTATTGAATTATTATGTAAATTTCCAACTTGTTCCATTCTTCCATTAACAGGTTTGATTTTTTTAATTGAATTTAAAATGTCATTCATTTTTAATCTGCTATTTAATGATGCCAAAATTGCCATGAACAAATTTTTTAATTGAATTTTTCCTATTAAACTTGTCGAAAATTCGTAAGTTTTACTGTTGTAATTAAAAATAACCTTTTGATTAAAATTAACATATTTATGATCAATAATATTTAAATTATTTTTATTTGAACCTATGGTTAAATATTTTAATTTATTTTTTTTTGCAATTTTTTTTAGTTTTCCAGAAAATGGAATATCATCATCAAAAATAACTTTTGAATTTTTTTTCATTAATCTTTTAAATAAAATTAGTTTAGAGTTTAAATAATCTTTATAACCTTTGTGATAATCTAAATGATCTCTGCTTAAATTTGTGAAAATACCAGTATCAAACTTCAGTCCGTCGAGTCTATGTTGTTTTAAACCATGACTTGATGCTTCTAATATTACATTATTAATTTTCTTTTTACTTAAATAATTTAATAAAGTATTTAAAAGAATAGGATCAGCTGTTGTATTAAATATCTTTTTTTTAAATTGTATTCCATTTACACCGAGAGTTCCTATTGATGCAACTTTTTTTTTATTTAATTTTAAAATTTGGTAATAAAAGTCTGAAACTGAAGTTTTTCCATTTGTACCTGTAACTGCAATTAAATTTTTTGGTTTTTTATTAAAAATTTTTGTAGAAAAATCTGCTAGTAGTTTTCTAGGATTTTTATGATTTAAAAATAATATATTATTAACTATTCCTTCCTTACAATCTTGTGAAATTATTACTCTAGCGCCTTTAGCAATTGCTTTATCAATAAATTTATTCCCATCAAAATTTTTACCTTTAATCGCAAAAAAAATATAATCTTTTTTTATGAAAATTGAATTAAATGAAATTCCTTTAAATCTTATGTTTGAATATTTTTTTTTTAAGTTTGGATAATGGTCTTTAAGCAACATAATTTACGCTCTTAATATTTTGTGGCTAAAATTGGTCCAATTTTCTCAATAATTTGACCTGTAATCCATACAGTTGTCCATCCAGCTGTATTTCTCCAGTTACCCTTGTAGGGTTGTCTTCCATCTCTATATTTGTAAACAAAATCTTTATTAACTTTTGGCTCTTCAAGCATAACTACTAAAGCTAATTTTGGATTAGATGTTGGAAAAACTGAAGCAAAAGTATTAATTTTTTTTTTTGAGTACCCTCCAATTGTAGCAATATCAGCAGTACCGGTTTTTCCCCCAATTTCATATCCTTTAACATTTGCAAAACTTGCTGTTCCTTCCTCGGTAGAGACTATTTTTCTTAAAATTGGATTTATTTTTTTTGAAACATTCGCATTTAAAACTTTTTTTCCCTTTGTATAATCATTTTTTTTTATAATAGTTGGTGTAATTTCAAAACCACCATTAGTTATAGTTGCATAACCTTTGGATAGCTGAAGTAAAGTAGTTGCTATTCCATGACCGAAACCTACAGTTAATAATTTACATTTTCCCCATCGACCTAGTTGTGTTTTTCCTGTTTCCTCAATATCAAAATTAATATTTGTTAATATCCCTATTGCTTTAAGAAATTCATTATATTTTTCAATGCCTATCCTCTGCGCTATTCTTGCAGATCCAATATTGCCTGATCTGATTAATATTTGTTCTGCTGTTAAATCTGATGGAATTTTTTTATCATATTCTGAAATGACATTACCCGCGCATGAAATTTTTTTTTTTAAATTTTTAAATTCCGTTTCTGGTTTTATAAGTCCATAATGAATTCCAGCAGCTATAGTAAAAGTTTTAAAAACCGAACCGAACTCATAGACGCCTTTTGTTGCTCTATTGATATACTTTAAATCATCAATTTTTATTCTCTTATTTAAATTAAAATCTGGTAAAGATACTAAAGATAAAATGTTTCCGTTGTGAATATTAATGAGAATTGCTGCACTTCCAACATTTTGAAAGATATCTTCTGATTTTAATAATTCTTCTCTTATTAAATATTGTATATCTGTATCTAACGTAAGTTGTATTGGTTTTTTTGAAGTTGTTAGCTCATAATCAAAACTTTTTTCTAAACCAGATATTCCGTTATTTTCATTATCAATTTGTCCAAGTACATGGCTAAATAAATTTCCATCAGGATATATTCTTGTAATACTTTCCTCCTGAATAAAAGATTTATCTCCTAATAATAAAATTTGTTCTAATTTATTTTGAGATATTTTTTTTTTAACGTAAAAAAATTTGTTTCCAAAAATCTGTTTTCTGAAATTTTTATCTGGAAAAATAATTTTTAAATTTAAAAGTAATTTTTCTTTATCTATTACTAAGTTTGGATTTATACCTAAATTAATAATTGGTATTGTTTTTGCTAAAATATTTCCATCACGATCTAAGATTGTAGATCTAAAGTTCTCTTTTTTTAATATTTTTTTTATCTCTGGGTTTTTTTTAAATCCAAGTAAAATTACTTTTGATGAAAATATAAAAGCAAAGACAAAAAAAATAAAAAAAATAAATGCTATTCTTTCAAATGAAATTTTCAAATCTGATCTGTTTTCATCAAATTTAAATTCATTAGTAACATTTTGATAATTTATATTTTTATTTTCTCTTTCAGTCATTGAAATTTACAAATTTTTTTATCTCTATTTGTTCGTCATTTATTTTAAGCCAATTTAAATCTTCTAAATTTTTTTGTATCAGCTCATTTTCAAAATATTTTTTTGAATACTCCATTAATTTCCTGGGAGAGGTAAGATAATTATAATCCAAGAGGAGAAGTTCATGCTTATCCTCTAAAGCTCTTAAATTCTCTTTTAGTTGAAAAATTTGCTTGTCTAATTTTTTTGTTGAGTTTTTTGTAATAGTGGTTGCTATTATCAAAAAAAAGATTGGTAAAAATAACAATAATTTTTTCATAAATCATATCCTAAATTTTCTATATCTAATAAATATTTAAATTCATTTTTTAATTCTATAAAATCACAATCATCTTTAATTTTAATTCCATATCTTAATTTTGCTGATCTTGAAGATGGGTTTTTTTTCAACTCTTCTGTGCTTGCCACTATAGGTTTTTTCTTCTGCATATTGAAATATATATTGTTGCTTTTATTATCAGGCATATATCTAGAATTTCTTTTTTCCTGTGAGTAATTTTTAAAAAAGTATTTAACTATTCTATCTTCGAGAGAATGAAAAGTGACAACTGCAATAATTCCTCCTAATGGTAAAATATTAAAGGCATTTATTAAACCATTAATTAATTCACTTATTTCTTTATTTACAAAAATTCTTAAAGATTGAAATATTTTTGTAGAATTATTTACTTTATGATTATAATTTTTTTTAACACTTTCAATAATTCTAGAAAGATCTTCAGTTCTTAAAGTTTTTTTTTCTCTTTCCAATATTATTTTATTGGCAATTCTTTTTGAAAACTTTTCATCTCCAAAAAATTTGAAAATTAAATTTAAATTTTCTTTACTCATCTTGGAAATAACATCATGACAAGAAAATTCATTAATGCCCATTCTCATATTTAGCTTACCTTTATCGTTAAAAGATAATCCTTTCTGGGCATCTTTAATTTGATTAACAGAATAACCTAGGTCAAAAATTATTCCTTTAATATTAGTGTCTTTAATTTTATTTAATTCTGAAAACTTTAAATTATGAAATAAAAATCTTTCTTGAAAATTATTTTTTATTTTATTTGCATAAACTAATACATCTTTGTCACGATCAATAGCTATAATTTTATTATTTGTATTTTCTAATATTTTTTTTGAATATCCTCCTGCACCAAAAGTACAGTCTATAAATGTGCCACCATAAAGAGGGGAAATAATGTTTACTAATTCATTTAGTAATACTGGAAAATGTTTGTTTTCCAGATTTATGGTGGCATTCATTTATTTTTTCGAAGAACATT
>MDSV01004613.1_pt1 | contig 20590 bp, 22 predicted proteins | sample 810851 | NCBI WGS metagenome assembly MDSV01 (sample SAMN05326640, study PRJNA326480) | marine metagenome | isolation source: seawater | place: Atlantic Ocean: North East | collected 2012 | reverse complement strand
CACCACGTTGATAGGCTGGGTGTGGAAGTGCGGTAACGCATGTAGCTGACCAGTACTAATAGCTCAATTGGCTTGATTTATGCACTGAAAAAAATTTTGCAACTTTAACTTTCTAATAAATTTGTAAGTTAAATAGATATAAGAATTTATTGAAATTATTTAATAAAAATTAAAGTTTCTTATTTTTAGTTTATTTTTTAAATTTGAACTTATTTTACTAAAAAGTTTCTTTTGTTTATTTGGATATCCTAAATAATTATAATTTATTAGTTTTATTCTTTTCCCAAAAATCTTTTCTAAACTAAAGAAAGCAGTAGAATTAAAACCTATTATCAAAGATGGCTTTAATTTTTTTTTAATCAGATAAAGTTCTATTGTTGTCATAGGGTTTAAAATATTTAAAAAAGAGAATTTTTGGATATTTTCTTTTAGCTCTTTTGGATGAGGAAAATAAAAAATCCTTTGATTTTGGTATTTCGTTTTTAAAATTTTGAGTATTTTTGTATATTGTGTAGGGTGAATAAATTTTTTTTCGATTCCAGCACTACCAAGAATAAACACAGATTTATTGTTTTTTAATTTTTTTAATTTAGACTTTAAATATTGATACTCATTTTTTATAAATTTAATATTACTAAATTGTTTTTTTTCAAACATCGTAAATATTTTTGATTTAGTTTTGTTTAATTTAAAAAAACTATTAAAATTAAATATATTAGTACCATCATCTAAAATAATTACTTTTTTTGAAATATTATAAAATTGTTTACATAAATAACTATTATAATCGCCAATAATCAAAAGATTTAGCCCAAAAGTAATTGCTCTAATTTTAATTAAAAGAAGAACAATAGCTATGTGAATATTATGCTTAAGGTCCACTATTTCATTTTCATTATAATTAATTGATTTGTTTATTGATTTCATTATTTTAATTTCATTACTGCTAGTGTAACCAAAAAAAAATCTCTTATTTTTAAAATTCTTCAAATTGTTCTGGTTAAGATTTTTATATTCAATAAGATTTATTAGTTGCATTGCTGAGCTTACAACAAAAATATTTTTATCGAAAAGGATGTAGAAAATTATTTTAAAAAAATTGAACATGATTTAAGTTAATTAACTTAGAATATATTTTTTAAAATTTTTGAATTTTTGTTTATGTTTCTTAAGTTTTCTGAAATCTTCTTTATTGTCTATGTCAATAGTATCATTAGTGATTAGGCCATAAACGTTCTTTCCACTCATTAAATTTTTTTTTATTATTTTAGTTCGAACCACATCATAAACAGAATTTTGCACATAAGAGTTTGGAAGCTTTTGACGTGGTGCATTATGTGGTTCTTTATAATTTGTATTGTTTGCAGCAATAGTCTTAATCATACTATTACTTTTCATAAACCACATTTTATAAGCTGATTTATTAATATGACTAATAGATCGCACAGAGTTTATTTTTCTACCTTTACTGATAATATTTATTGCTTTTTTTAATATCTTAATTCTTCTAATTGGACATGTTGGCCTTAAGTGGACTATTAAATCTGGAACATATGAATCATTTTGTTTTAACCAATTTAGAGCATGTTTAAAAAAATCAATATCTAAAGAAAAATCTTTTGAAATATTCTTTGGCCTAAGAAATGGTACATTAATGCCATATTTTTCAGCAATTTTTTTATATTTTTTTGAGTCCGTTGAAACAATTATTTTATCAATAAACTTGCACTGTTGTGCAAAAATAATCGAGTAATAAATAAGTGGTTTTCCAAATACAGTGTTTATATTTTTATCTTTAATTCCCTTTGAACCTGATCTACATGGGATAATAGCAAGAATTTTTTTTTTCATCAACTTAAAGAAATAAAATTTTTTCTGTCTTTATTTTTATTTATCGATTTATCTATATAAAATGAGTCATATTTATTACTTCTTGTACTTAGTTCTTCGATAACAGCACCATCTTTTGATAAACCTGAAAAACTATGTATGTCTCTAGGAAATAATGTAACCAAATCACCCTCTTTCATAATTTTAACAATTTTTTTTTTATTTCTTAAAATTTCTAGTCTTACTTTTCCAAAAAGAATAAAAAAAGTTTCTTGTTTTATTTTATGATATTGAGGTGGATGTTTTTGTTTATACAGCATAAATAAAAGTTTTTTACAGTATTTAGAATTTAATATTGTTATCATACACATACCAAACTTATAAAATAATTTTAAACCATAATGATGAGAAATTTCTATTCTTGAATCTTTTTTAATTACTACTTTAGACTTACTTATTAGTGTGGCTATTTTTTCTCTAATTTTTTCTATTTTATTTCTTGAATTTTTAATTATTACATCTCTTTTAAATATTGGTTGACCACCTTTAATATTTTTTTTTAAAATAAAATTATTAAATTTTGAACAATCATTTGAGTTTAATTGGCCCTTTTGACTTGGAAAAGCAAATACGAAATCTTTATAATTTAATTTTTCATTTTTTAATTTAAATAAATTTTTCTTTAAAAAAATACCTCTTTTAAAAACAGTTAGATTTTCTCTTTCTTTATAAAGAAATTTATTTCTATTTTGAATACTCCCAAATCGATCTATTGTATTGCTTAAATTTTCAAGCCAATCTTTCATTTGTTTTGGGCTAGTTGAATATTTATTAAGTTTATATTTTTTAGTTTCCAAACCAACATGCTTTTCAAATATTCTTGAGCCAGCCGCATAAGCAGCGCCACCTGATAATACTTCATTAGGCAATTCGTGAGAAGAGAATCCTAAAATTGATTCTCCATAAATATTTCTTAAATATGAAAAATACGATAGATTTAAATTTTCAGGATTTGTAGGGTATTTTGCAACACAATATAAATATTTTACGCTAATTTTACGATTCTTGAAAAAACTTATTGTATTTCTTATTTCATTTTCATTTGCACCACCCAAACTACATATTAATTTTTTTTTTCTTGCATACTTTGAAATATACTCAAGTAACGGCCACTCATTCATTGAACAACTAGCAATTTTTAGAAATTCAAATTTTAATTTAACAATTTTAATTACAGATTTTTCATCAAAGGCTGTTGAAATTAATTTATAACTTTTACCTGCATATTTTAAAATTTTATTCCAATCCTTTTCAGATAATTTGGTATCCTCGAATCTTCTCACTTGTTTGTGATCAGTATTTTTAAAACTTGGATGTATATATGTTTCTAAATCTCTAAATTGAAATTTGAATGCAAATTCTATTTTATTTGTCAGATGCTTTGTTATTTTTGAGTAAGTTTTAATTATTTTTAGTGCATGAGATTTGTCTCCCATATGATTATTTGCCATTTCTAAGATAACTAAAGGTTTTTTCATATAAATTGTATTTTAAATTACACTATAAAACTTTACAGTTCAACAGTTGAACATTATAACGTTCATAAAATGAACACTTTTAAAAAAAATAATGATGAGTTTAATGTCCTTAGGAAAATAAACTTGAATCCTAAAACAAAACAGAGAGATTTAGCAATACAGCTTGGATTTAGTCTGGGTAAGCTAAATTATTGTATTAGAGCTCTTAAAAAAAAAGGTTTTATCAAAATTAAAAATTTTAAAAAAAACGAAAATAAACTTAATTATGTTTATCTTTTAACGCCAAAAGGAATTTCTCATAAAACTAAAATGGCTTTTTTTTTTATGAAACAAAAAATGAACGAGTATGAAGAACTAAAAAAAGAAATAAAAAATGGTTAATTTATTTAATGAAATTCAATCTTTTTTAAGTAGAAAAGAAAAATTAAATTTTAATTTTATTATTTTTTTAGCAGTTCTAACATCGTTTTTAGAAATGATTAGTGTGGCAGCAATAATACCTTTGGTAAAAATTGTTTTAGGTAATAATGATTTTTTAGATACTTTTTTTTTTAAAAACTTAAAAAACTTCATTGGTATAAATTTAAACCCAAAAGATTTGCTTGGATTAATAATGATATTAATTCTAATCCTATTTATTTTTAAAGCTTTGGTTATTTTTTTATGCGAAAGTTATAAAGAAACCTATTTTAAGCGGATGCACGATAGTCTAAGTTCATCATTATATAAATATTATATAAATATTGATTATCAAAAATTATCAAATTTTAAACTTCCTGATAAACTAAGACATATAAATCAAGTAGTATTTATTCTTACATTTCTAAAATCATCCTACATTTTCTTATCTGATATTATTTTATTTATTTTTCTAGTAAGTTTTCTATTTTTTTTTAATTTTAAAATGACACTTATTTTAAGTATTATTTTATCAGCTGTTGCTCTAATAATAACTTTTTTTTCAAAAAAAAAAATTATCAATTATTCTAAAATTGCGCAAAAGAACGTATCAGTTACCTATGAGAATATAATCAATGCTCTAAACTCGATGAAAGAAATTATTATACTTAAAAGGAAGTCAATTTTTGACCAAAAATTTAATGATGCAATATTTGCAATAACAAAGTTTACTCGGAAAAATAATTTATTAAGGTTTTTACCAAAAATTATTTATGAAGTAGTTGCGATCTTTGTTATTTTTTTAGTAATAATTTTTTTAATCATTGATGGGGATAGCTTAATTAATAACTTAGAGATTTTGGCAATTTACGTTGTTGCACTTCTTAAAATAATACCTTCATTTAATAAGATTGTCATAAATTACCAAAATTTAAATGCAAGTTATGCTCCAGCAAAAGAAACTTTAGGCGAACTAAAAAATGTTAATAACGATAATTTTGTATCAAATCCAAAAGTTACAAATAAAAATAATATAATTTTTTCTAACAATATTAGAATTAATAATTTATCGTTCTGTTACGACGGTACAAAAGATGAAGTTTTAAAAAATATAAATTTTGAAATTAAGAAAGGTGATATAATTGGTTTTTATGGTCCCAGTGGTGGTGGAAAATCTACATTGATAAATTTGCTACTAGGTTTGTTAAAGCCAACAAATGGTAATATATCTGTTGATGGTTTAGATATAGAAAAAAATCTGAATAGTTGGCACAACTTAGTTTCTTACGTTCCTCAAGATATATTTCTGTTTAATGATACAATAAAAAAAAATATTTTATTTGGATTAGATGAAAGTGAAGTTAATCAAGAGTTATTTGAAAAAACAATTGAGATTTCGAATTTAAATGAGTTTTTAGATAGAACACCAAATGGACTAAATACTATTGTGGGTGAAAAAGCAATGAAACTATCGGGGGGACAAGCGCAAAGAATATGCATAGCAAGATCTTTACTTAAGGAACCTCAAATAATATTTCTAGATGAGGCTACTAGTAAATTAGATGAGAAAAATGAATATGAAATACTAGAAAAATTAACTTCAAAATTGCGAAAAAATAAAACTTTAATAATAGTATCGCATAGAATTAAAACTATTAAAGTTTTTAGTGATAAAGTTTATAAAATTGAAAATAAAAATATTATAAAAGAGTATGAAAAATAAAATTAAAAAAATAAAATTTTAATGGTTTTCGTTTTAAATAAAAATAAAAAGGATTCAAAAGGAGTTATTGTATTTAATTCAGCCGAAGCTCTTTTTTTTAGAAAGAAATTTATAGAAAAAATTTATACTAAAGAAATAAATTTGCTAAAAAGGGATTATTTTTTCTTTATGCATTGGAGTTGGGCACTAAGAAATGAAGCCACAGTACCTTATATTGACTTTCACCTCGCACCTATAGGAGGAGGTTCTTTTCAAAACAAAAAAGCAAATAGGATCATAAATTATTCTAGTAGAAATTTTATTGATAAAATATTTAGAAGAAAAAATTACAAAAAGGTTTATGATGTAATTTCTGTATTGAGGCCCACTCCAGAAAAAGGCTTTAAAAGTTTAATTAATGCAGCTAGCAAAGTTTACAAAAAAAAAAAATTCGTTAAATTCTTAATAATATTTCCAATGGTTTCAGATAAAGATTTTTATGGACAAACAAATAAATTCTATACTGATCTAATTAAGGATTATAAAAGCCATATAAAAAAAGAACATAGGAAATACTTTACTCTTTTACCAATTAATACTTTTGATGGGGATTACATGCTGGATAAAGAACAAATGTGTAATTTTTATAATTTAAGCAAAATATGTATTTTACCATCTTTAATTGAGGGAGGAAATCGAGCAATTCACGAAGCATTACTTTGTGGTTGTCCAATTATATATTATAAAAATGTAGTAGGTGGAGTTGCAGACTATATGGAAAAAAATAATTCTATTTCTTACAGTTCCGAAAGTGACTTACCTAATAAAATTGTAAAAGCTCTTAAGAATTCTAAATTTTTTAAAATAAACCAAAAAAAAACTAAACAATTAGTATCTGAGGAATACCAAATACCTAAATTTAAAAAATTATTAAATAAAATTTACTCATCTAACAAATTAAAATTTGATAAAAATATAGATCTTAAAGAGTTGGATAGAAAGCTTGACTCTCATAAAATTAATTTACCAAAAAACCTCAGAATGAAAAAATCTAATCATATAAAAGACTTTACTAGTTTTTATAAATATATTTGCATTTTATTAAATAGAAGACCTTCTATATTAAAGTTGACTGCAGTAGCAGTACTACAATTAATTTTTTATTTCCTTAGATTTTTAAAATACGAAATTTATATTAAATTGAAATACAAATGATTAAAAGATACTTATATCCTCCATTGAAAATTCTTAAATATTTATATTTAAATAAAAGAAAAAGAACAAAAATAGATAATAATTTTGAGTTAAATGATGAGCAAAAATTTATTGTCAATCAATTAAGAAAAAATGGTTATCATATAATTCAAAACTTCTTAAATGAAAATGACTGTAAAAAAATTATAAATGAAATAGACGAAACAATTAAAATCCATTCGAGTAAAATTTGGCGTGATAAAAAAAATTCTGATAACAGAATTTTTGGTGCTGAAAAAATTAGCAAAAGTATACTAAGTTATTTTAAAAATGACTTCATTAGAAAAATTGGGGAAAACTATTGTGGATTCAAATTAAAAAATGTTATGACAATGGCCAATAAAGTTATTTTTTCATTAGAAAATTCAGGTTCTGGCGATGGCTGGCATAAAGATGCTTACTGCAGACAATTCAAGTCAATGATTTATTTAAATGATGTAAAAGACACAAATGGCCCATTTCAACTAGTAAAAAATTCAAATAGTTTTTTTAATGCAATTAAAACATCTATTAATTTAAATAAAACCTATCCAAACACAAGATTTACTAATGAGGATGTTGAAAAGATCTCGCAATCAAAAAATCTACAAACTCTTACTGGTAAGGCTGGAACACTAATTTTTTTTGATCCATCGTTAATTCATAGGGGTGCTCCTCTTCTTTCATCAGAAAGGTACGCTATTACAAATTATTACGACTCTGAACATAACTATTATAACTCAATTGAGAAAATTCCACCTGAGTGTAGGTTTTAAAAGTTTATTACAATGATACTTCAAGAAATAAATAAAAGAATTATAAAATTTAGCGAGACCACAGAAAATAAAAAAATTTTGGATTTTGGTTGTGGTGAAAATAAATATAAAAAGTTTTTTTCTGAGAAAAATCATTTTATAGGTGTAGATATTAAAGTGAGTGGAAGAGGTTTAGAGAAGAAAAAACCTGATATATTCTTCGATGGAATTTCTTTACCATTTGAGAATTCAGAATTTGATATTGTAATTTGTACAGAGGTATTAGAACACGTGGAAGATTTTGAAAATTCATTAAATGAAATTCATAGAGTATTAAAGCCAGGAGGAAAAGGGATTATAAGTATGCCATTTATCACTTCTGAACATGAGGAACCATTTGATTTTAGAAGGTTCACAAGTTTTGGAATTAATTCAGAATTTAAAAAAGCAGGTTTTGAAATAGAGAGTCTAGAGAAAATTCTACCTGGGCATAATGCTATTAGACAGTTGTTATATAGCGAAATGTTACAGACTGAGAATGAAAATAAAATTAATTTTTTCGTAAAATTTTTTATTAAAAGTATTTTTAGGGTTTCATTTAGAATATTAGGATATTTTTATAACTTTAGACGAATTTATTACGATAATTTTTTTATAATAAAAAAAATAAATAAATGAAAATACTATTTATTGTTAAAACCTATCACGATGGGGATAAATTTTTTGAAAATAAAGAAGATTTATTTAGAGAAAAAAATTTTGAGGAAATAAGTGAAATTTTTTCTAAGTTTTATTGTATCTGGTTAAGTGAATTTTATTTGTTACTAAAAAGTCATATAGATTGTCAAATAATTTTTGTTAATAACTTAAATTTAATAAAAGATATAGGTTGCGAAAAAACAAAAAAAAAATACTTTGACCACTTAAATTTTATTTTTAATGATTATAATCCTGATATTTTAATATCAAATACAGATGATAAAAATTTCCTTATAAAGATAAAGCAATATAAGTCTCTCAGGGTTTTATGGAAGTCATCTGAGCCAAATAAATATAATAATATATTTGATGGTGAATTATTTGATTTTATAATTTCAGATAACATAAATATACTGCAATTAGCAGATTTAAATAAAATTAAAAATTCTTTTCTTTTAGCCTCTGTTCCAGAAAGGTGTTTAAATAAAAAAAATTTTTTATCTAGAAAAGATAAATTGTTTTTTTCAGGAAGTTTAAGTTATCAACATTCGGACAGAAGGGAAATTGTAAAATCACTTATCAAAAAAAAAATTGATCTTGAAGTAAGGAGTAGAGATATTAAAGATTATAATATATTTTTCGAAAAAATTAACCAAATTGTACCCTTTAAAAGATATGATAAAAATAGTATTTCCAACTTTACAAAAAAACCTATTTTTGGAATAGAATTATTAAATTATATGAGTAATTTTAAATTTATTTTAAATAATCATTCAAAATTTGATAAAGATTACGCAATAAATTACCGAGTATTTGAAAGTCTAGCCTCTGGTTGTCTACTCTTCACAGATCAAAACAAAAAGCTTGATAATTATTTTATAGATGAAAAGCATTTAATAACTTACAAAAATAAAAATGATTTAGTTGAAAAAATAAATTTTTATAAAAATAATGAAAATTTAGCAGAGGAGTTAAGTGGTAATGGTTATGATATTATAAAACAAAATCATACCTCAAATATTAGGTTACAAGAATTTAAAAAAATATTACAAATATAAAAATGAAAAAATATAAAGTTGGAATTATTGGTGTGGGAAATATATTTTTAAATCACTATAACGCAATTCAAAAAAGCAAAAATTTTTCTATTAAGGGTATAAATGATTTAACAAAAATTTTTTCCAACAAATATTACTTCAAAAATAGAGACAATATCTTTAAGTCAAAAAATATAGATTTAATTTCAGTATTAACACCCAGTGGAAATCACTTTACTGATACAGTTCAAAGTCTTAAAAATAATAAGCATGTTATTGTTGAAAAACCTTTATCTCTAAAATTAGAGCATTTAAATAAAATAGTTAAATTAGAAAAAAAATTTAATAAAAAAGTCTTTATTGTTTTTCAACATAGGTTAAATCCAAGTATCATTGAATTAAAAAAGTGCCTTTATCAAAGAAAAATTGGAAAAGTATTTTTAGTTTCATCCAGGTTATACTGGAGTAGAAATGATAATTACTTTAAAAAAAGTAATTGGAGAGGAACCTGGAAATATGATGGAGGTGTTGCTACAAATCAAGGTATTCATACTATAGATATTATACTCGAGTTATTTGGTGAGCCTAAATCTGTTTTTGCAAGATCTAATAAAATTTCAAAATATGTTGAAGCTGATGATTTTTGCACTGCTTCTGTTTTATTTAAAAGTGGTGTTGTTTGTAACATGGAGTTCACAACTGCTGTAAGGCCATCAAATCTAGATAATTCAATAATGGTTTTGGGATCAAAAGGATACTTTCATATTAATGGTAAAAATTTTAATCAATACACAAGTTCTTTATTTAAGAAAAAAAAGTTAATTAACACTAATAATCTTTATTCAAAATATTATGATAAAATTTATAGATGCCTAAGTAAAAAAGAAAAAAATAATTTTTCAGCAAAAAGTAGTGTAAAAAGTCTTAAATTGCTTATTGCAATTAATCAATCAATTAAAAGCAAAAAAGAAATTAAATATCCAATATCTAATAAAATTAAGATCAAGTTAGGGGTTTAAATGATTTCATATTTTAAGAAAGTAATTAAGTTATTTTTAAGAATTAATAATATCTCATATTTTAAAAATATAAGTAATGATAAATTGCTGAATTTAATAAAATTATTTCATCCACATGATTTAGGATATGATCTTATAAGAATTGGCGACAACTCAGATGGTGGTTATCTAGTACCTAATTGTTTAGATGGTATAAAGAATTGTTTTTCAATTGGAGTTGATAGCAAAACATCTTTTGAAAACGACTTATTTAAAAAAGGAATTAATTCATTTCTCGCAGATTACTCACAAGATGTTTCAGAAATACCAAATAAATTTAATTTTGAAAAAAAAAATATAAAATCATTTAATTCCGAAAAAAGTTTAAATATCAATGAATGGATTGAAAGTAAAAGAGGAATTATTAGTAATGAAAATTTAATATTTCAAATAGATGCTGAGGGTTTCGAGTATGAGATTATTAGCAGTATTTTGGATAGTAACTTAGATCAAATAAAAATTTTAATTATCGAGTTTCACGACTTAGATTATTCTGGAAATAAGACAATATATCAGATTATTGACTCCGCAATGTCAAAAATTTTAAAAAAATTTGATGTTTGCCATATTCATGCAAACAATTGGAAAAATACTATTTTAGTTAATAAATACGAATTTCCATCAAATTTAGAAGTAACTTTCTTAAATAAAAAATTTGTAAAGAGTAAATCTAAAGTAAAAAATTTACCTCATAAACTAGATTTTAAAAATGTATCTGACAAACCAGATATAAAATTAGAAACTTACTGGTATAATTAAGTTATGAATTTACTTATAACAGGAGCTCTTGGACATATTGGATCAAAACTTATATATTCCCTAGATAAGATTAAAAATTTAAAAAAAGTTTATCTAATCGATAACGCTGGATCAAATAATTTAAATGTATTATTCAATTTGAAAAATGATAAAATAAAAATTAAATTTATTTATGGTGATTTATTAGAAAAAAAAACTTTAAAACAAATTAAATCTAAAATACATACAACAATACATCTTGCCTCAATAACCAATGCAGCACAGTCTTTCGAAATAAAAAAGAAAATTTATTCTAATAATTATGGTATATTTAAAAATGTAGTAAAGTTTTGTATAAAAAAAAATTCAAAACTTATTCACCTATCATCAACTAGCATTTATGGTATCGAAAGCCAATTAGTCGATGAAAAGTGTAATGATCTCAAGCCCCAAAGTCCATATGCAGATATTAAACTTAAAGAGGAAATTTTTTTGAAAAAGCATTCAAAAGTAATCAATTTCATCACATTAAGATTTGGCACTATAACAGGAATTTCGAAAGGAATGAGATTTCATACTGCTGTTAACAAGTTTTGCCTTAAAACTATTTTGAGAGAGAGAATCCCAATTTGGAATAATGCAATTAAACAATATAGACCATATTTGTCTTTGAAGGATGCTATTTCTACAATTATTTTTATTATGAATAAAAATTTATATGACAATCAAATTTATAATATATTGACACAAAATTATACAGTTAATCAAATTCTAAAAATGATAAAAAAGAAAAATTATATGATTAAGATTAAAAAAACAAGATCGCCAATTTTAAATCAATACTCTTACAAAGTTTCAAATAAAAAATTTAAAAAATTCAATTTAAAATTTTGTAACAGTATTGATGATGATATAAGGCAAACCTTAAATTTATTAAAAAAATTGTATAATTAGTGCATATGGTTATCTTTGATGAAATCACAATTATTTTTGTCACTTATCTACCAGACTTAAATGAACTTATTACAAAATTAGAATATTATAAAAATTTTAATATTGTAATAGTAGATGCATCCCCAAAAAATAATAAAATCTCAAAAATTATTAAATTAAAGAATAAATTAAAAATTATAGACGTTGAAAATAATGGACAAGGTTATGCAAACAATGTTGGAATAAAATCTACAGATACAAAGTACGGATTATATATTGACCTGGATACAAGTTTTGAAATTACTAAAATTAACAAAATTTATAGATATGCAAAAAAACTAAAAAATTGGTCATTTTTAATTCCTAATTCCAACAATAAGTATTTAGAAAAAAAAATTAAATTAATTGATAACTGTGAGGCATCTATTTTTTTTATAAATATAAAAAATTTTAAAAAATATAAAATGTTCGATGAAAAAATTTTCTTTTATTTTGAGGAATTAGACTGTTTTAGTAGACTAAATAAAACACAAGATAAGGTTTATTTAATCCCTTCTATAAATGTTTTACACTCTAGAGAAGGTTCTATTGATAAGAAGATTATTGAAGATATAAATAATATAAAACAGTGGCACTACTTGTGGTCTATGTATTATGTTTATAAAAAAAACAACAATATTATTTTTGGATTAAAGAAAGTCTTACCCCTTGTTTTAAAAGATTTTTTAAAACTTATTTTTTACATTTTTACATTTAGATTTAAATTAGCAAACAAAAGACTTTATAGGTTATCAGGTGCATTAAACTCAATTTTTGGTAGATCATCTTTTAAAAGACCAAATTTTTAAATCTAGATTATTTATCATACTCAAAAAATTAATTTAAAGAAATTGATAATAATACTATTAAATAATTCTTTAATAGGGTAAAAGTTTTTATTAATGAAAAAAAATTCTAATAATTTTTGGAATAACAGAGCATTAAATAAAAAAGTACCTGGCTCAAATGACCCATTTTTAGATTTTTTTGAAACAAAAAAAATAATATCTTTATTAAAAAATAAAAAAAATTTAAATATTCTTGATATTGGTTGTGGAAGTGGAGAACTTTTACAGAAAATAAATAAAGATAAAAAAATAGATCGTGGTGTAGGTATAGATTTTAGTAACAAGATGATTTTAAAAGCAAAAAGAAATAATAAATCAAGAAAAATAAAGTATTACAATATAGATATGAATAAAATGGATGATATACGCAAGTACGATGATATAAAATTCGATTATATTATCACCAAAAGAGCGATAATAAATGTTTTATCTAGAAAAAAACAATTAAAAGTAATCAACAATTTGGGTAATTTTTTGAAAACAAGAGGTTCTGCTTTGTTATGTGAATGTTCTAGAGATGACCAAATGAATATCAATAAAATAAGAAGTTTATACAATTTAAAACCAATAAACCCACCATGGCATAATTTATATTTTTCTGACTCAGTTTTAAAAAACTATAAGGTAAAAAAAATGAAATTAGTAAAAATACACGATTTTAGTTCAACTTTTTATTTTGTCTCAAGAATAATAAATGCTTTAGATAAAAAAATTTTGAAAAAAAATGCAAAATTTGATGATAATATAAATAAAATTGGATGGATGTTAGACTCAAATTTGATCAAAGGGTATTCACAAACCAAAATTTATCAATACACTAAAAAAAATTAATTTCTATATCAATTAATATTTTTAATAAGTTTGAATTTTCAAAAATTTTTTAATTTTTCTTGATACATGGGAAATGTCAGTTAGGTTTAAATTATAGTGCGAAGGTAAAACTATACATTGTTTATATAATTCGTATGAAACCTTATTTACTTTTGAAATATTTTTATAACTGTATTTACTATAAGCTTTTTGAGAGGTCAAAGGTCTAAAAAATTCTCTTGAGTATATATTGTATTTTTTTAAAAAGTTTATCAATTTAGGAACATTAACTTTATATTTTTTATCAAATTTAATTGCAGTTGCCCAAAAACCATTTTTAACATTTTTATTCTCACAGTTAAATTTTACTTTATAACTTTTAAATTCCCTCTTATAATTAAGGTATATCTGTTTTTTCATTTTTAATAATTCTCCAATTCTTTTGAATTGTCCATAGGCCATTGCTGCCTGTAAATTAGATGGCATAAATTTTAAACTTGCAATTTCAGCAATATAAGAGTTTTCTTTTGACCTACCTAAATCTCTTAAAAGTTTTGCTTTATTATAAAAATTTTTGTTATCAGTTAAAAGTACTCCTCCTTCGCCTGAGGTGATGGTCTTTGTTCTATGAAAACTATGAAAACTTATATCCCCAAATTTTCCTGCTTTAACACCCATAAATTTTGATCCAAGGCCTTCAGCTGCATCTTCTAAAAAAAAAATTTTTTTCTTTTTACAAATTGATTTCATTTTTCTCATATCAGCCATATTACCAAATAAATCGACACATATTACTGCTTTGGTTTTATTGTTTATTTTTTTTTTGAGTAATTTAATATCTAAGCACCAATTTTTTTTATTTATATCTAAAAAGACTGGAGTTGCTCCACATTCAACCACTGGACTAACTGTTGCTGTCCATGTACAATCTGGAACTATCACCTCGTCGCCTTTACCTATTTTTAAAGTTTTAAGTGCTAGGTAGATAGCTAAAGTACAATTAGGCGTCATTAAACAAAATCTTCTACTATGGTAAGCAGCAAATTCTCTTTCAAATTTTTCTACATAATTATAATTATCCCAACCATTTTCCATCATATCATTTACTATATTTTTTTCTAAATTAGTAATACTTGGCCCAGCAGCTAAAAATTGTTTTTTATATTTTTTGTTTATATCTAAAATTTTATTCAATTTTTCAACATTAACTGAGCTATCTTTTGGAAAATATTCAACATTTTTTATGCTTGTGGGTTTTACTCTGGGATTACTTTTTTTTGCAAAATTAAAAATTGTATCAATATTTTCTGAACCTATATTTAATATTCCTTTTTGATCTAAAATTTTTGGAAGAATTTTAATTACCTCATCTGAATAGATAAAATTTGCTTTTGCGTCAGAAAAAGCCTTTTTGTGAACAAAAGGATATTCAGTCATTGCAAGTCTTAAAATAAGAGAGTTTTTATATAGCATAACACTAGCCTCACCACCAAGTTTTGACCAGGCATAATTGTTTATAGGGTTTAAATTATCAATTTCTTTATAATTTCCTCTTAAGCCGGGGTAGACATAGGCTGTTGAAAAATAGATTAATTTTATATTTTTTTCAGCACATTTTTTTACAATATTACATGTTCCTACAATGTTTGTATCAATACTAAGACCTATATTTTTTTCATGAATATCCATAGGTCGCGATAAAGATGCTAAATGGATTAAATAATTTGGTTTATATTTCTTTAAACATCTATCTATTGATCTAACGTCAAGTATATCTAGTTCTTTTCTATCAGTATAAATTATATTTTTACCTTTAAATTTTTTTTTTAAAGAAATAGCAAATCTACTTTTGCCACCAGTTATTAAGATTTTTTTTAGCTGAGATGAGAAAACCATTTGCAATTTTTTCTGTATCTTTCTTTTTTAAGAATTTCTTTTTTATGATTCCAGGCAAATAAAAAAATATTCTTATACTTAGATTTTTTAAAGTTTTTATAATCCACTATCGGAATATGCATACCTGGTGAAAATTTATTAATTTTATCACAAGTAGTATCAAAAATAACATCTATAATTTTAGGCCCAATATTACAGTAGTTTAAAATTGTGGTACTTTTTGATGTAGCTCCATATCCACAAATTTTTTGATTTTTCTTTTTCATACTTAAAAGTCTATTAATTAGTTTTTTTTTTGAGTTTTCTACATTTTTTTTAAATCTATAACATCCTTTTATGTTGTTTATATTTTCTTTTTTTTCCCTGTATAGTATTTTTTGTAACCTAGCAGATATTTTTCCTTTTCTGCCAACAATATATCTCATTGATCCTCCATGTGTATTTTGAGGAATTGCATCAATTAAAGCCATGTCATAACTTTTATATATTTTTTGTATCGAGCTAGCTGAAAACATATAAATATGTTCATCATAAATTTGATCATAGGAAGTTTTTTTATACATAGAACCAAGATATGGTTCCTCAAAAATAAATAAACCATTCTGATTTAATATTTTTTTTATATTTTTTATTAGTTCATTTTGATTTGGTATATGACAGATTACATTAGAGCCAATAATTACATTAAATTTTATTTTTTTTTTTATAAAATTTTTTAAAGAGGTGTGGTCAAAAAACTTATTTATACTGTTGATTTTGTTTTTAATTGCAACTTTATGAACACTACTAGAAGGCTCTATGCCTACATGATAATAATTTTTGAAATTTTTTAGAAAGGTGCCATCATTTGATCCTATTTCTAATATTTTAAAGTTCTTATCCATTATAATTTTTTTTTTTTATCCAATTTGAAAAATTTTTAAAATGATTAATCATAAATTTTGAGCTAGATGTATAAAAAGGGTAATTTTTATTAAACATTTTTTTTGGATTTGGATTTTTTTCAAGTTGAAAAAGACTAAGTTTACTATTAAAAGCAACTTTTAAATTAAAAAAATATTCTTTTTTAAATTCTTTTTTATTTAAAAAACCATTTGCTATTGGCATTTTTCCGAAATTTAAAAATGTTTTACAATAAGATTTATCTATTCGACATTTCATAATTGAAAAATTTTTTCTTTGATTGAATATATTCTTTTTTATCATATTTATAATCACATAAGGTAAGCAAAATACTATTTTTTTTTGAAAATTTTAATCTTATCCAATGCAATTTTGGTACAATTAAAAATTTATTATTTTGATTACTTAATAGCACTTTTTGAGTTTTACCCTTTAAATTTGTAATAGTTACCTCGATTTTACCCATAACTGGTATTAATATTTGGTTGCATTTTTTATGTGCATGATTAGCTCTTAAGTATTTTTTATTACCATAAACAAAGAAAAATCTTTCAGTTTTAAAATTTCTTAAAGTATCTTTTTTATAAAATGGCGTTAGGCTTCCTGTCTTATCTGAGAAAGTTTTACTTTTTTCTACATTCAATTTCATTTTTAAAAAATATTTTAATAGTGTTTATATAATTATCTCAATAAAGTCCTTATTTAATTTTAAGTAAATATATTTAAAATTCTGACCTTTCCTGAAAAATTTAATTTATATAGATGTTTTTCAATAAAAAATAGGTTAGATAATTGCTTAAAATTAAAATTTATATAAGAAAATTATTTAAAATATGAAAGTAAAGTTTACTAGTTTGTTTAAGCTTGTAGCCCAAAAAAAGGCGATTTTGTCAAAAATAAATTATCTGGTTAAAAATTCAAAATTTATCGGAGGTCCTGAGGTTGAGAATTTCGAAAAAAAATTTTCAAATTTTACTGGATCAAAATTTTGTGTATCAGTAGCAAATGGTACTGATGCACTAGAAATTGCCGTAAAGTCTCTAAATTTAAAAAAGAATTCAGAAATTATTGTTCCAGTAAATACTTGGATTTCAACAGCTGAGGCAGTTGTAAATAATGGTTATAAGTTAGTCTTTTGTGATGTAAATTTAGATGATTATACTATTTCAATAGACGATCTAAAAAAAAAAATTAATAAAAAAACTAAAGCAATTATTGCTGTTCACTTGTATGGCAATCCAGTGAATATGAATGAAATAAAAAGTATTACAAAAAGAAAAAAAATTAAAGTTATTGAAGACTGCGCCCAAGCTCATGGAACTAAAATCAATGGAAAACATGTTGGAACATTTGGAGATATAGGTACTTTTAGTTTTTTCCCTGGAAAAAATCTTGGAGCATTTGGAGACGGTGGTGGCATAATTACAAACTCTAAAAATCTCTTTGAATATTGCAAAAAAGCGAGGGCTCACGGAGCATTAAAAAAGTATGACCATAAGTTTTCAGGGAGAAATTCTAGACTTGATACAATTCAATCAGCAGTTTTAAGTATTAAATTAAACAACTATAATAAAGTTTTATCTAAAAGAAATAATCTTGCAAATATTTATTTTGAGAAATTAAAAAAAATAAAAGATATAGAACTTTTTAAATTAAATAAAAAAAATATACATTGTTTCCATCAATTTGTAATTAGATTGAAAAATAGGAATAACTTACAAAAATATTTAGCAAAGAACAATATTGAGACAATGATACATTATCCATATATGCTAAATGAGCTTAATTTTTTTCCAAAAAATAAATTAAATAATTGTAAAGGGTTAGGTAATAAAATATTAAGTTTACCTATATCCGAGGAACATTCCATAAAAGAAATTAAATACGTTTCAGATAAAATTATTGATTTTTTTAAAAGAAAAAAATGAAAATTTTAGTAACGGGAAGCTCAGGTTTTATTGGTTTTCATTTATCAAATTTCTTTTTAAAAAAAGGCTACCACGTATTAGGTTTAGATAATCACAATAATTATTATTCTCCTAAGATTAAAAATAAAAGATTATATCTATTGAAAAAAAAAAGAAATTTTAAGTTTATAAAAATGGATATCACAAATTTAAAAAGTTTAGAAAAATCATTTAAAGGTTTCTTACCAGATATAGTTTTTCATTTAGCGGGTCAACCAGGTGTATTATATTCTTTGAAAAATCCAAAAATCTATAAATTGAATAATTTTATTGCTACAGAAAATATTTGTAAATTAAGTAAAAAATATAAAATAAAAAAATTTATTTTTGCATCATCGAGCTCAATATATGGCGATCAATTAAAATTTCCAATAAAAGAAAGCTCAGTACCAAATCCAAAAAATCCTTATGCAAAAACCAAACTGAGCTCAGAAAAAATTGTTAAAAAAAGTTTTATAAAATCAAAAATTAACTTCTTAATTTTTCGGTTTTTTACTGTGTTTGGACCTTACGGTAGGCCTGATATGTTTATTCATAAATTCTTAAATAAACAAAAAAATAATAAAACAATAAGTTTATTTAATAATGGTTTAAACTTTAGGGATTTTACTTATGTTGATGATGTAGTAAAAATTTTGTATCTATCATATAAAAAAAATATTTCAAAAAAAACAATCAATATATGTAGATCTAAACCTATACAAACAATTGATTTAGTATTAATGCTAAAAAAAATTTGTAAAAATAAAAGTTTAAAAATAAATAAAACTGGTTTTGTTAAAGGCGAAATGCTTAAAACGCATGGCTGTAATAATAAACTCAAAAAAACTATTGGTAAAATAAATTTTACTAGTTTGAGAGAAGGTCTTTTAAAGACTATTAAAGTATACAAATCATTTGGAATTTAAAAAAATATGAAAAAAATTAATTTAAAAAAAATCAGCAAACCAACTAAAATAAAAATGAAACAATATTTTGATAATAGGGGTTTTTTTCAAGAAATATTTTTAAAAAAAGCTTTTAATCTAGATATTAAATTTACAGCAATTGCAAAATCAAAAAGAAATGTCATAAGAGGTCTTCATTTTCAAGTAAAGGACAAACAAACTAAATTTATTTATGTTGCTAATGGCAAAATAATGGATGTTGTTATTAATTTGAAAAAAAGCTCTAAGGATTTTGGAAAAGTATCAAAATTTATTTTAAAAGAAGGTGAGGCGTTGTTTATTCCAAGTTTTTACGCTCACGGATACGAATGTTTGAGTGCAAACTGTTCTGTGATATATCATTTAGAAAAGTATCGTAATCCAAAATATGAAAGTGGAATTAAATTTAACGACAAAAAACTTAAAATTAAATGGAAAACTATAAAACCCATTTTATCAAAAAGAGATAAATCTCACAATGGTTTTTTAGAATTCAAAGCAATTCAGAAAACACTATAAAGATGATAAAAATTTAAGAGGTTTTTTGATTATCTTAAAAATATATAACAGATGAACAAAAATTATATTTTGTTTATTGTTTATTCTTATTTTGTTCAAATCTTTTAAGTGAGTGATGTAGTTTATTTTAGACGAAAAACCACCTTTTGAAAAATGACCAAGTATTTCATCTTTTTTAGTCGACATTCCTTTAAGTTTAAAATTTATAATCATCCTATAAAAAAAATCTAAATCTGAACTTAAGTAATCAAGGCTATAATTTCCTACCTCAATATGCTTTTTTCTTTTAATAAAAAAACCTACAGAATGCGATGTATAAAATCCAAAACTCCATTTAATTTTCCATGGTTTGTATCCATGCATTAATTTATATTTTTTTACACTTCCAAATAAAAAGTCAATTTTGTTGTATATAAAATATTTATTTACCAAACATAGAGCATTTGGATTGTAATAATCATCCGCGTTTAAAAAACCTATAATGTCGCCACTTGCAATTTCAACACCTTTATTCATTGCGTCCCAAATTCCTTTATCATCCTGTATTACAATTTTATTTATCTTATTTTTGTATTTTTTTAAAATTTTAGTAGTCCCATCATTTGATTTACCATCTATTATGATATGCTCAATTTTGTCATAATTTTGGTCTAAAACACTTCTTATACATTTTTCAATTGTTGGTGCAGAATTTTTAACTACTGTGATTATTGTGATTAAGTTTTTTTTAAAATTTTGCATTATTGGAAGTTTTTAATAT
>MDSV01208119.1_pt1 | contig 20591 bp, 16 predicted proteins | sample 810851 | NCBI WGS metagenome assembly MDSV01 (sample SAMN05326640, study PRJNA326480) | marine metagenome | isolation source: seawater | place: Atlantic Ocean: North East | collected 2012 | reverse complement strand
GCCGATTGACAAGCCCAAGTCGAGTTCCAAGAAAAACGGAGCCAGTGTTGTCTTACACTTGTAATAGGCACCCCACATACAATTTCCAGATCTTTTTTTTGTCTACTCATATCTTCTATATCATTCCAACTTTCAAAGCCTGGGTGAAGTCCAATTTCATGATTTTTTAAGACAATATTGGAAAGAACATTTTTTAAATTTTTTGAGTTAATTTTATAACCTGGGTCAAACAGTTTTTTTTTTAAACTCTTTTTTTGTAAATCAGAATAAAAATGAAAAACACTAGTTACTCCTGCATCTTTTTCATAATCTAACAACTTGTTAAAAACCATCCAATCTTCATTTGTAAAAAAAAAAGTAAATGATTTTTTAATTTTTGTGGCTGCGATTACAAAGTTTCCCTCAAATAATGCTTTAAATGCATTGAACAATATAAATGACGATTGTTTAAATCTTATAGCCCAAGTTTTTTTTATTGCATCGACATCATGTGTCATTTTTATTTTTGCCTTATCTTGTTTACTAAAAATAATTTCCATAGATTCATTGCTTTGATGTGCAGCCCATTCTCTTAAAAAAAGAGCAATTCTATTTACCCATGCACACTCCCATGCCCTTTGGTCCCAACCCTTCAATCTAAAACTATAAGAATGTATTGGGCCAAATTTATTTTCCCATAACCTTTCATGCCAGCATTCAAGCATAAGAAATATTGCTAAAAACCAATCAATTTCTTTCCAAAGATCTTCATCTTTACCTAAATAATTTTCAGGCTTACATTCACTTGGAACTAATAAACATTTGTCTACCCCATATTTTTTTGCCCAATCTGGTAATAAGATTGACACGAGTTTTAATGGAGTTCCTGGTGTAATATTGGTAGCTATTCTTTTTACTGGGAGATCCTCGATGAGATGACCTTTATTTTTCCAGTATTTTGATAATGAAAAAATAGAATGGTTTTGAATTTCTTTATCGGTTGGTAAATAAAAATTTTTAATTTCCATCTATAAATAATTGATGCCAAAGTTCTAGACATAATGCGCCCCATAATTGACGTGCACCAACACCCTGATTATCTATCATGTTTTCTAGGGTCTTTTTGTTATAAATATTTCTGTTTAAACTTTTTTCAGATAAAAGAGTATCTCCCACAAAATCTCTAACAATGCCCTTAATCATCCATTCTTTAAGTGGAACGGGAAAACCCATCTTATCTTTTCTATTTATAATTTTGGAAGGAAGCCAATTTGAAATACTTTTCTTTAAGAGATGTTTAGTTTTTCCACCCTGAAATTTTAATACCGGTGGTATACTTCTAACTAAATCAACAATTCTATAGTCTAATAAAGGCACTCTAGATTCAATTGAAACTGACATGCCTACTCTATCTTCAATTTGGAGAAGTGCTGGAAGTAGAGTATTTTGGTCAAAATAAGTCATTTTGTTAATATAAGACTTTGTATTGGGTTTATTAAAAATACTCTGAAAATCTGAAAATATTTTTTCTCTATCAAAACTTTTATATAAATCATCATGTAAAATTGATTTATTTCCCTGACTTCTGTCAATTAAATGGAAGTATCTATTATCCATGCTTTGAAATAAACCTTTGCTCCAAAAGTGACTAAGTAATGGTGAATATTCTTTTAAAACTGACAGATTTGGAACAATTGATTCTAAAGTCACTAAATGCTTACCCTCTTCTTGATTACCCAAAACTACTCCTTTAATTGCCTGCTCAAGATAAGCAATTAAATATCTGGTATATCCTCCAAAAATTTCGTCTCCACCTTGACCTCCTAATATAACTTTAACATGTTGAGATGCCAGCTTGCTTGTTACATATTGAGGAAAGACACCTGGTCCTGCTAATGGCTCATCTAAAGCATAAATTAAATTTGGAAGAAACTTAACAAAATCTTCAGCATTAGGAGACGCTTCAAAGTAATCCCCATTAGTAAATTTAGCAAGTTCTTTTGCATAATCAGACTCATCATACTCAGATCCTTCATTAAATTTTCCATGAAACATCGGTAAAGGTTTTCTTGATCGTTTTGATGCTAGAAAGCTTACCAAACTTGAATCTATCCCGCCTGACAAATATGTTCCTATAGGGACATCTGAACGCATTTGTAAATCCATACTATTTTTTAGTAAGTATTGTAATTGAGTTTCCCAATCTTTTTTATTATCAGTATCAACCTCATAATTAGATTCCCAATAAGGTAATTCTTTCTCAATTTTAGAACCTTTTCCAATAATATAATGTCCTGGTTTAACTTTTTTAATATCTTTAAACAAAGTTCTGTTGTCTAAACAAAATTGAAATGTAATATACTGTTGCAAGGAATGCTCATCTCTTTGAGCTCTAATTTCAGGGTGTTCCAAAATGGCTTTTATTTCAGATGCAAAGACTAAATCAGAGCCACATTGTGCATAATAGAGTGGCTTAATGCCAAAATGATCCCTCGCTGCCAGCCATGAATTAGTTTTACTATCATGAAAAACAAAAGAAAACATTCCATTAAGATAATCAAGCGCTTTTGACCCTTTTTTGATAAGTAACTTAAATAAAACTTCTGTATCAGAGGAGCTTGTAAATAAAATTCCTTCTTTTACTAATAATTCTTTTAACTCAACATAATTATAAATTTCACCATTAAAAACCAAAGTATATCTTTTATCATCAGATCTCATTGGTTGTTGTCCATTCTTTATATCTATAATTGCTAATCTTCGATGACCAAATAATGCTTGATTAAGCACATGAGTTTTTCCTTCATCGTCAGGGCCACGATGTTTGATTTTAGCAATCATTTTATCTAAAATAAATAAGGAGTCTGAAAGATTTTTATTTTCTGTGTGTATTGATACTAATCCGCACATTAATAGTTAATTTTATCATTTTTTAATTTTTTCTTATATAGATATTTCCATCCACCTAAAGGCCAGTGATATAGAATAGTCATAACAAAATAACCAAGGGTTGTTATGCTGCTTACCATTTTACTATCACTTACTTTTTGATCATAACGAAGTTCAAAAGGTATTTCACCAAATCTAGCACCTATTATTTTCAACTTCACTAATTTTTCTAATGTACACGTAAAGCCTAGACCCTTTAATTGTATAAAGTCATTTGCATAAAAGCTTATTGCTTTTTTGATAATTTTTGAATTATAGGCTCTGTATCCACAGGAATAATCTTTAATTCCCGTTATTGGAAAAAATATACTCATAAATAAATTTGCACATCTACTTATAAATGTTCTGTAAGAATTAACACCATATTGACCTCCGCCCTTTTCAAATCTTGATGCAGTTACAACATCATAACCACTTCTAACTTTATTAATTAATAAAGAAATATATTTAGGCTCATGGGTATCGTCACAATCAAATCTAATAATTATATCGTCTTCTGATGAAATAGCTGCAGCTCTTTCAAATAAATCTCTAATGGTTTCTCCTAACCCTCTATTAACTCGATGTTTGATGATCTCTAATGGGATAGCTTTAGAAGACTTTTCTAAAATTTCCTGAGTTTTGTCTGTACTTCCATCATTACATACAATTATTCGATAATTTTCTTTGATACCTGCTAAAGTTACTTCTAGTTTATTTATAAGCTGAGGAAGGGACTTTTCCTCATTAAATGCCGGTAATAAAATTATTATCATAATTATTTACTTAAGATATTTAAAATTTCTTTCGAAGCCTGTCCATTTCCGTAAGGGCTTTCGCCAAGCTTTCCATGGCTCAAAGAATTTACCGCATTTAAAATTTTATATTTATCCGCGCCCACAACTTTATTCCAGCCAAGTTTAACTGTCTCAACCCATTCTGTTTCATCTCTCATCGTGATACACGGAACACCATAAAAAAATGCTTCTTTTTGAATTCCTCCTGAGTCAGTAAGAATTGCTCTAGCAGATTGCTCTAATACAATCATATCCATAAAAGACAATGGTTCTGTAACAATAACATTCTTTAAAAAATCCATCATTTTATTTTGAACTAAATACTTCTTTGTTCTTGGATGCAACGGAAGAATTACCTTATTTGAAGAAGCTAGTTCATTTATAGCTGAAAAGATTTGATTTAGACGATTATTATCATTTGTATTTTCTGCCCTATGACATGTGACTAAATAAAAATCTTGAGGTTTAAGTTTGTAGTCTAATAAAATACTACTTTTATTTTTTGCCTTATCTTTGTAATATAAAGCTATATCAAACATTACATCTCCAACTTGATGAACCCCGGTATTTATACCCTCATTAGATAAATTATTAACTGCTTGCAAAGTAGGGCAAAATAAGAATTTTGATAATCTATCAACCAATATCCTATTCATCTCCTCCGGCATTTTCATATTAAAGGAGCGTAAACCAGCTTCAACATGAACAACTGGAATATCAAGCTTTATTGCAGCAAGCATGCCTGCAAGAGTAGAATTAGTATCACCGTAAACTAAAACATAATCAGTTTTATTTTCTAAAAGATATTTTTCAAATTCGATAATCATTTTTCCTGTCATTTCCCCATGTTTTAAAGATGAAATATTCATATTTAATTTTGGGAATGGAATATTTAACTCGTTAAAGAATAATTCTGACATTTTTTGATCGTAATGCTGTCCAGTATGTATAATATTCTCATCAAATTTATTATTAAATTCACTTTTTATTATTCTTGAAACTGCAGCAGCCTTAATTAGCTGAGGTCTTGTTCCAATCAATGTAGAAATTTTTATCATACTAACTTTAAAATATATATTTTAATTACAAGATAACTAAGTGCAAAGAAATCCTTATAAACTACTTCAAATATTTTCTCCAATATTATAAATAATGAAATCTATTTGTTCATCAGACAAAAAAGGGTTCATGGGTATACTTATAACTTCATTTGATGCTTTTTCAGATATTGGCAAATCATTTTGTTTGTAATTTAAATATTGAAAACATTCTTGAAGATGAAGAGGAGTTGGATAATAAATTGATGTTGGGATACCACTTTCTTTTAAGCTTAATAATAGACTATCCCTATTTTTTACTCTTAAAGTATATGATGCCCATGCACTTGTTCTATTTGGCTTGATGACTGGAGTTTGAACAATTTTTGATAATCCACTTGTATATTTTTCTGCTACTTCATGACGAGCTTTTAACTCTTTTTTAAAATACTTTAATTTAGCTAACAAAATAGCTGCTTGTATTGTATCTAGTCGACCACCTATTCCAATATATTGATGATGATGACGTTTGTTTTGCCCATGAACTCTGAGACATTTAATCTTTTTAGCATATTCATCATTATTTGTAAAAACTGCACCACCATCTCCATAGCAACCCAAAGGTTTTGCGGGGAAAAAACTGGTAATTGAGATATCTCCCAAATTGCTATCAGTTTTTTTATTATAAGTAGAACCAAAACTCTGAGCTCCATCAATAATAACTTTTAAATCATATTTATCAGCAATAGCTTGAATAAAGTCAATATCTGAAGGTTGACCATACAGACTTACAGGCATTATGGCTTTTGTTTTTTTGGTGATTGCTTTTTCAATTAAATTAGAATCTATGTTGTAAGTGTCTGGCTCAATATCAATAAATACAGGGACAGCTTTTAATAGTGCAATCATCTCCCCAGTAGATATCCATGTAAAAGGTGTGGTAATAATTTCATCTCCAGGCTTTATATCTATTGCCATTAAAGCAAGTAATAATGCATCTGTTCCAGAAGAACATGTGATAGCATTTTTTACCTGTGTAAAATTTTTTAATTCTTGCTCTAAGATATTGACTTCCTCTCCTAAAATATAATTAGATTTATTTAAAATTGATTGAATATTTGCATCAATTTTTTCTTTATAAGTTTGATACTGCAGTTGTAAGTTTGCAAAGTCTATTTTCATTTTTAATGTATTATATATGATTTCTTCTAAATAAACACATCCTGATCATTATATTTAATATTAATAAAATTTATATCTTAACTTTTTCATTTTTAATTTGAGATTGTGAAATGGCAGATAGAACTTTGATTACTCGCAAACCCTCAGCTCCATCAGTTAATGGTTTTATATCTTTTTCAACTACATCAATAAAATGTTGACACTCATTTTTTAGTGGTTCTTCTTCAGAAACTTTTAAATATCTAATATCAGATTTCTTTAAGTTTAATAAATCTTTAGAGCGCAATAATTCATAGGGATATAAGGCTAATTTCTCATTCCAAGGTTTAGTGTCATCAAAAACCAGCATTGCCGATTTTCCAGATATAACTAACTTGACTTCTTTGTATGGATTTAACCAAGAAACTGAAATGCAAGACTTCAAGCCTGATTTGAACTCTAAGTGAGTTGTTGCAATATCTGCAAGATTTTTTTGTAAAATAGATGTAGATTTTGTAGTAATAAATTCTGGATCTTGTTTTGCTAAAGATAAAATCATTGAAATGTCATGAGGAGCGAAACTCCATATAACATCCTCACTAGTTCTTACTCTTCCAAAACTTAAGCGATTAGAATAAATGTTATTCAATTCTCCAATATCTCCTGCTTCAATCATTTTCTTTACAGTCTTAAAAATTGGATGATATTGTAATAGATGCCCAACCATGAGCTTAACTCCATTTTTCTTGGCAGTAGAAATCATCAATTCTGCCTCAGAGATATTCATGGCCAACGGTTTTTCAACAAATACATGTTTGCCCTTATTCATTGCCTCTATTGCCATTGAAGCATGAAGTTCTGCTGGTACAGTAAGTGCTACACCTTTTACATCAGGATCATTTATAATTTCACTAAATAAAAAATTTTTAACTTTGTATTGATTTGAATATTTTTTAACAATTTCAATATTGAGATCACAAATTGAAGATAATGCTCCTAATTCAGAAAAATTTCTAACTAAATTTTTTCCCCATTGTCCACAACCAATGACTGCTATATTTTTTTTCATATCAAATATTATTTCTTATTATTCCACCAAAACATCCCTATTCTATTTACTTAAACCAATATTATTATTATTGAAAGTTAGATTATTTTATATTTTAACTCTAGCATCTAATTATCTCAATTTAATCATCAAGAACTTTTTTAAAAAAAAATTTTTTTCCCTGTATCTCAACAAAAGGGGGTTCAAAACCTTTCATGGTAGTTGCTCTTATATGTTTTTCTATTTTTTCTTTATCCCAAGATAAATCTATTTTTTTTAAATCATTAATTTCATTTCTATAATGCAAACTACTACCTCTTTCGCTATATAGACTTTCCTGAGGTATTAAATTAAAATTCAAATTAATTATATTTGGAAGTGATTTAATAAAAAGTTCTAGAGACTTTTGATACGTAAGCTCGTATAGTTCTTCTACCCAGCAATCTTTGGGAATTTCAAATCTTGACTCAAATAAAATATCCCCACTATCTATACCATCATCCAGCTTATGAATGGTGGCTCCAAAAATCTTACTGTTCTCTATAATAGCTAATGAAAATTGATTACATCCTCTATACTCAGGTAATGGTGCCATATGAAGATTTATTGCTAGTTCTTTTGCTTTTTGTATGTGATTTGAAGACAAAATTTTATGATACTGTATTGAAATAGCAATATCAACTCTAGGAAGGTTTAAAAATTCATCTAGAGATTTTAAAATATTTAAATTATTTTTTAATGAATATTTTTCTATATTCTCACTTTTTGTATTTGTTAAAACACCTATAATTTCATAATTAAGTTTATTCTGATGATTAAAAAGGATTTTTAAACATTCTAATCCAATTTTTTTAGAACCCAAAAAAAAAACTTTTTTTTTATTCATTAATTTTTCCTAATTTAGATTGAATAGGCTTCAATCCTAAAAAGACTTCTTTTTTTGTTTCTATCGATTGATAAATAGCTGTAATTAATTCCAAACTTTTCTTTCCTGAAATTCCATCTATTAATTGTTTTTTATTATTAACAATACTATCTACTACATGTTCATAATATGCTTGATGTCCAAATCCATAAACATTAGGTGGATTTACTGAGTATTTAATCAATACATCATCATCCTCTTTTTGCTTGTCTACAAAAGCCCATGATTGCATCTTATTAACTGCAAATCCTGATATTACAACACTACCCTTTTCACCTAATATTGAAATAGATCCTTCAAGATCATGAGGTCGAGTTGCAGTCGTTGCTTCAATTATTCCTAAAGCACCATTTTTAAATTTCAAAGTAACAACGGCAGTATCTTCTCCTTCAATATCTACTAAAGAAGTATTTGCTTTTGCAAAAACTGACTCTACATCTCCCATCAGCCATTGTAACATATCAATATGATGACTTGCTTGATTAGCAAGAACTCCTCCATCCAAAGCCCAAGTCCCCCGCCAAGAATCTTGATCATAATAAGATTGATGACGAGACCAACGAACTCGTACTGTACCAAGCACTAATTTTCCAAAACGACCTGCCTCATAAGCTTGTCTTAATTTAACCACTGGAAGATTAAATCTATTTTGTTTTACAATGAATAATTTGCAAAGATTTTGCTGACAAGATTTTATCATTAGGTCTGCATCATCAAGATTTAAAGCCATAGGTTTTTCTACAACTAAATGTTTGCCATATTTAGAAAGATTAATAACGTTTTTTGCATGATTTCCACTCTCCGTAAGAACTGAAACAACATCTAATGGCTCTTTCTGCATCATTTCATCCATGTCGCTGTAATATGGTATATTGAATTTCTGGCCTATTATTTTAGCTTTATCTTCATCTATATCGCAAACAGCACCTAATGAAGCATTTTTGATTTTACCAAAACCTAACAATTCACTGTGTCTTTTAGCAATTCTTCCACATCCAACTAAAGCAAATCTAAGCATTTATTAATTATTTCTTTAAAGTCAATTTTCATAATTTTTATTTTAATATAACTTGACCATCTTTTAATTGATATCTTTGATTAGTTTGCTTACATGTAGTTTCTGCATTGCCCTTTAGAGGTAAATCTAATTTTTCACCATACCTACTTATCCATCCAATTTGTTTTGCAACAACTCCAACCATAAGTGCATATGGAGGTACATCTTTATTTACAACTGCTCCGGCACCCACAAAAGCAAATTCACCAATCGTTATTCCACAAATTATTGTAGAATTAGCACCTAATGTTGCACCTTTTTTTACCAAAGTGTCTTTATATTTGTCTTTACGTTCAATGAATGACCGAGGATTATTGACATTAGTAAAAACTACACTGGGGCCGCAGAATACATTATCTTCTAAATATATATTATCATAAATAGAAACATTGTTCTGAATTTTACATTTGTCTCCAATTACAGCTTTGTTACCAACAAAAACATTTTGGCCAATTTTCACTTTTGACCCAATTTTGGCTCCTCCACAAATATGTGACCAATGCCATATTTTAGAACCAGAACCAATTTGCGCACCTTCGTCTATAATTGCTGTTTCGTGCTTTTGATATTCCATTTTAATATTATAAAGATATAGAAATTGTCTTACGATTATCTTGTATTCTATTTTTTTTTCTTTTAATTATTGAGAAAGATTTAATCATATTTCTACAATCTTTTTTATTTTAAAAACATTTATTTATATTTAGCTAATTTAAACTAACTCAAAATTATATAATTTATAAACACTTACTATAATAAAATCTAATAAAAAAGCAGTTTTAGTTAAAAAATAATAAAAAAAAATATCTTTTAAAAAATAAGAATTTTTAACTTTTAAAATGATGCTATTTTTTTACTTATTTTACTCTTATTTATTTTTTATCAAATCTTGTCCGTTTTTTATTAAAAACAAAATTTGGCAACCAAGGTGAAACGAGCAAAAATAAAATAATTACAAATTTTGCTCGATGTCGTATTCCTGTTCCGAAATTTCCAGTAGATAATCCATAAATTAATAAATATGATATTAATATAAGAAAAATAACTCTAAGAGTATTATCATTCCATATATATTTGAAGTTTTTGATTAATAAAGAAAACAAAATCAAATGAAACAAACCATCTAGTAAACCCATTAAGTGAGTAACTTTACTTATATCCCATGGAAAAGGAGAAAATAAAAAATATATTATTCTAATTGGAGATTTATAGATTAATTCAAAAAAATTTTTTGGAACAGTCCAATCAGGATATAAAGCATTGCCTATGTTTCTATTTTCAATTTCTACTAATACCTGCTCATAATCTAATATATTTGATAACGCATCCAATTTTGGAATTTTTCCTATATTTAACAAAATGAAAGAAATAGAAATTACAATAAAAAATAATGAAATAAAATTTTTTTGATTAATTTTTAGATTCAAGAAGTTTTTAAAAAATTGTTTAAAATAAATAATTAAAAAAATAATCAAAAAAACTATTAAACCAACAGACATAGCCCCATGAAAAAAAGTTGCCCCAAAAAAGCCAATTAAAATAAACATAATTGGTTTAATTCCACCATTTTTCATCCACAAAGAAATACCGTACAACGCAATTAATAAAAAAAACCAAATAAAAGACTCTCTTAAAAATATACCTGAATACAAAATTAATGTTGGGTATAAAGCTATTAACCATCCAACTTTTATAGAAATTTTCTCATTCCATAACTGGTTTGCAACACGAGATCCTAATAATACAGAACCTATTCCAAATAATAAACAAATTGATTGGGCCATTATTACACTTCTATCTGTTAAAGAATAAACAAATGCTAAAATCCAACTAATGTGATAGCTTTTTGTATTGCTTGGATAATGTTTAAAAACTTCAAAAAAACCATTTTGTGACCACTCCCAAGCTCTTCGCTCAAACTCAGTCGCATCACCCCAACTATCAGGTAAAGTAATTAAATAATTTCCTAATAAAATTGTAATTAATCTTAAAACTAAGGCTACATATAGTATTGTAGTTAACGAGTTATATTTTTTAGAAAAATAAAATGTAATCAATGCTACAAAAGCTAAACTAAATGATCCTAATGGATCTACTCGAAACATTATTAATAATGTTAAAAATAAAAATAAAAAAGTTAAAAAAATAAAATCTTTTTTCTTTATTTTAATTTCTACTGAATTTTTTTTTGTTAGTTTATTCATAGTTTTAAATCTGTTTAAACATTTTCTTTTTAAAAATTCTAAAACTGTCTGTATAAATCCTCTAGAATTTCATAATAATTTTCAATATTAAATTTTTCTATTACTTTTTTCTGAAGATTTTTTCCATATAACTCTCTTATATTCGAATTTGAAGCTAAAAAAACAATAGACTCACAAAGTTTTAATGAATCAATTTCTTTTGGTTTCTGTAATTCTTGTTTTTTAGGATCAACCACAGCTATTGGTAATGGAACAGCTTCTCTTGTAATTTTTTCAAATGAAATTTCTTTATCTGGATCAATTAATATACCGCTAAACTGATCTGTAATTATTTCAGGTATGCCATCTATATTTGAAGCAATTACCGGTTTTTTACAATATCCTGCTTCGATAACTGTATTGCCAAGTGGTTCTCTTATAGAAGGTACAACTATAGTATCCATTTTTGAAATAAACTCTAAAGGCTCTTTTACACTTCCTAAAAAATGAATATTTTTACAATTTTTTGATATTTCTTTTAATGCATTTTCCAACACACCTCTACCTGCTATAAAAAAATCATAATCAGATAATTGTTTCGCTGAGTTTATAAGTACGTGCACTCCTTTAGGAGAATCAAGTCTTCCTAAATAACCAACGCTAAACCTGCTACTATATCTTCTAGGATTAATAGGTAAATAATTATTAGATTTACTTAAAAAACCATTATAAATCACTTTAATTTTATTTTCATCTACCCCAAATCTTTTGATTAGCATTGTTTTAGAGGCGCGTGAATTTACTATTATAATCTTCGCCTTAGATGCATTATTTCTATATATTTTAGCATCTTCATCTTTAGCATTCCACGCAGAACCTCGTTCATGAAAAATAATATTAGAAGATGGCATTAAACTTAGTAGTTTATTCACAGTTTTGCTTCCTAAATTATTATAAAAATGAATTATATAATTTTTAGAAATTAAATAATAAATAAATTTGATTTTATGAATTATGGATTTGTTAAGATTTACATAATGATTAGTAACATTTGTGAAATTATCAATCAAATCATGCATGCCATATATACAATGATCAAAACTACTTTTTTTTAAAACATGAGAAAAATATAAACTGAAACTTCTTTGGACGCCACCGATCTCGGAGAGTGAAACTTGATGAACAATTTTTTTAGACAATATACACCCAAAGATTACTCAAATTTTTTAAATAAATATAAAATAAAGTTTTCACTTTTACATTTTAGGTAAGTTTAAAGTTTATTATACTATTATTCTCAAATATTTGAAAAATAATTTTTACTAAAGATACTAATATTTGATACTTATCAATTCTTTAATTTTTTTATAATACTCATCATCTATAATTTTAGATGAACACATATTATTAACTTGATTAGCATTATCAATTAAGGTTTTCTCTGGAATTTCTAAAGCTTTTTGAATTGATTTAGCCCAATTTTCTGCATCTAACTCTAAGAAATAACCACTTTTATCTTTTTTAATCATGGTATCAGTAATGTCCTCTATATAATTACTAATTACAGGTACTCCACATGCTTGCGACTCTAATAAAGGTGTTCCTAATCCTTCCGCCTTAGATGGAAATAAAAAAATATCGCTACATTTTAAATACTCATCAAAATTATCTACAAATCCTATTTGTATATCAACTCTATCTGTTAGTCCAAAATTATTGATTTTTTTTTGTATTAATTGGAAATATTCATTATTTTCATTTTTTAATGGTCCAGCTAAAATTAATTTAAATTGATTTGGTAGAAAATTTAATACATCTATAGAAAAAAGCTGATTTTTTCTATCAACAAAGTTTGCAACTAAATTTAATACTATATCATTCTGATTGAATTTTGTTAATTTACTTCTTAGAAAGTATTTATTTTTGTAATCTATAAAAAATTTATTCTCGTTTACTGGATTAAGTCTATACCAAATATTTTTCAACTCAAAATTTTTAGCCAATTTTTCTAGTCGTTTTGAAATAGGAACTATTAATGTATTTTCTTTTTTAAATACAAGCTTCATATAATTTTCAGCTTGTATTGGATAAAGTGGATTACTCATATCGTTACATAACTCTCTAATTATTGGCTTATTTTTTTTTGCGAAATACCAACTGAGGAAACCAATTGTCCAAGTATTGCCAAATGTATGAAGTAAGTCGTATTGATTTATGTTCTTTTGAACAAACTTCCAGCTATAAAAAACTTCCCAGATAAGCCCCAAAAACATCAATATGAGCCGTAATATAGATTTTTTTTTGGGTATTGTGAACGGTGGAGAAATTCTAGTTACCTCTACTCCATCAAACTTATATTTTTTATTTCCTTGATAGTTAATGGAATTTGCAAGTATATCAAAATTTATATCATACTTTTCTTTAAATCTTTTATAAGTATTATGAGCCCTTAATCCTGAACCAGAATATTCTGGCTGGTATTTACTGCTGACAACAAGAATTTTCATATTATAATTTAAAAATTAATATATCTAATAAAATAAAATTTACAAAAGTTCACATCCAACTATACCAACATACTTCCCTTGAAATTCGAGAACATGAAAATTTTTTTTGTGTTCGTATACATAATCCCTAAAATGTAAATTATTCTGAATATCATCAAATATAATTATTGTTTTTGAATTTATTTTCGAACTTAAAATATTTAAAGATTTAGATCTTCCTGAATAAGATTTATCACTATCATAGTGAAATATATCAATTTCACTATTTTTTAATCTATTTACTATTTCCTGAAGAGCTAAATCATCTCCTCTTATGTCTAAAAACCAACTATGTTTGTTAATTTCATTTTGAGCCAAATAACCAATATATTGCTCAGGATTTTTTAATCTAAAATAAGGAAAATCACTTGAAAATAGGTAACCTTTACCATTTTTTTTTAAAGCTCTTAAAATAAACAAACTTGACCATCCTGCGGCCACCCCTGTTTCAACAATATTAAGTGGTTTAAATTTAAGTATTAAAAAATATAAAAGAATATAATTACCTCCTCCACCAAGTGAAACTTTTAACTTTGAAAGTTTATTTAATGCTTCTTCCTCAATTAATTTTATATCTACTTTGATTTTGTCATACAGTAATGAATCAATAGAACTACAGAATTCTTCTACAGTTTGGCTAGTATTTAAAATAGCCCATTGTTTAGCTTCAGCAGAAGTATTTTTTTCAAATCTTTTTATAATCTTTTTAAAAATTGTAAAAAAATAATTTTTTTTAATAATATTAAGAAATATGTGAATCATTGGTTGAGAATTCTGTTAATTAACTTTTGTAAAATTTTTGTCCTCTATTTTTTATTTTGTTTTTTTTAGATAAAAATTTATCTAGTACCATACATTTAAAAATTAACTTGGTATCATTTTTTAATATTTCTTTAAAATCTAATTTTTTATTACTTAACATATTTTTAAATAATCTAAATTTTTTGATACTCATCCAGAGTGATTGAAATTCTTTGTCGGTAACATATTTTTTTGCGTTCATCCATGAGCCATCACCGGTAATTAAATTAACTTTTTTTATTCTTAATAAATTGAGTATTTTATCTATTTTAACTCTGATTATATAAATTAGGACCCCAAGATACTTATTAATCCCAATTTTATGTCTTTTACCTGAATGAGGTATATTTTTTACTTTATTTAATATAAGTGATACTGCTTTATCATAAACTTCTGAATTTATTTTATATTCAACTGGTATTTGCTGGTAGACTTCTAAAATTTCATTATCTGAAAATATGGAATCCCAAGGAAATAATTGCTGCAATGTTAGTCTTGTCGCTGCAGTTTCCTCTTGAAATAGAGGAAATATTCGACAAATTTCATTATTAATATGAGATTTTTTATCAAAAAAAATATTATCTTCTCTTTCTCTGATCAATTTTTCATATTTTTTATCTAGTAGTGTTCTTTTTGAAAAAAAATCATAATCAAAGTTCTTTAAATTATATAAAGGAAGTTTTACATCTAAAATAGAAAGTTGTTTTCTATCAAGGGCTATGCCTTTAAACAACCAATCTGCATAACACCCTGTTAAAATTGTATCGTAATTTTTAATTTTTTCATTATTTTTTAAATTAAAAAAATGATCATCTGTAGGTGAGCATCTGCCTCCATTAATCTTAATAGATTCATTAAATGACTTATAATAATAGTTGTCATCTCTTTTAATTAAATAAAGTTTTTTATTTAATGATTTGGAAATATTTTTTGCTAATTTTGTTTCATTATTCTCTACATTATAAAGGGTTACAGCCTCTGTTTTGGGGTCTACTGAATTTGCTAAGATCATTCTAGAATCTGTTCCACCACTTAAAAAAACTACTTTTTTACCAAAATACTTCAAAGTTCGTTTTTCTATTGATTTTACTAATGCTTTTGAGAGCTTGTTCGCTAAATAATTAAAATCATAGATAGGTTTTGCCTGAAATCTGAAATATTTTTTTTTCGTTATAATTTTTTTATTAAAATCTAAAATACAATAAGTTCCATTATCAATAGTTTTAATTTCTTTATATTGTGTATTAGGATGATAAATAAATCCCTTTTTTAAAAATTCTGCTAAAGAGACCAAATCAACATTGATTTTACTACTTACATTATCAACTAAAAAATTAAAATTAGATGAGAATTGAAATACTTCTAAATCGGCTCCATAAGTATAAATTGGATAGATTCCAAGCTTATCAGTAATTATTAATATCTTATTAAATCTATAATCTATAAACAATACACTAAAAGCCCCATTTAACTGACTACAGAATTCGTTAATATCTAGATTAACATATTTTTTAATCAGAAGTTTTGAAATATAATTTTGTTCATATTCTTGAAAGTTTTGCCAATCTGAAGCTTCAATAACTGGTCTTCCTAAAATCATTATTCGAATATTATTTTTTTTATCAAAATATGAGTTCCAATGTTTTAGATTTTCATTTCTATTAAAGTAAATAAATTTATTATTAAAATTTAAAGAATCCACCAAACTTAATTCTTTATTTAGCAATGAGAGATAGTTCATTATGCTAATATTTTAAATATTCTAAATACATTCATATTTGTAATAATAATCTAATTGTAATAAAATCATTTCAAAATAAGTGACTTTATATTTTTTATAATTTTTTTGAAAATAAGCAAAATTACATGAACAGACTTAAACGAATTTTTAAATATAGATAAAAAATTATAATTGTACTTTATTTCCCATCTATCAAGTATATATCTATATTTAGGATCACTTTGGTAACTATTTTGTAAGTAATCAAGATCTATATATTTTTTTGATAATGTTTTGTATTTATGTAGATAATCATTTTTATATTTATAATAATTATAAAAATACGATAAACTTTCTGAAAAATAACTGCCTATAGATTTTTTTCTAAATAAATATTCTTTCCAAATTTTATCACTTTTTGATAATAAATTATTTAATTCTATTAACTTTTTACTAAAATCTTTCTTTGATACTAGATCAACCCCATTTTTATTAAATTGATATGGTACCAAATTAATATTTGCTATTTTATTATCTTGTACATTCAAATTCAAAAAAAATGAGTGATAACAGTTTTTTCTTAAGTTTTGTCTCCATACTGTAAAGTTTCCAATTGAATAAAATATTATAGCATTTTTATAAATTTCAAATCCCTGAGGCACGTGAGGATGATGTCCCACCACCAAATCAGCACCCTCATCTACAAAATTTTTGTAAATTTCTTTGATATATGGTGGAGGAGTTGGGATAAACTCTACCCCTGCATGTGATATTAATATTATCAAATATCCTTTACTTTTATAGAGTCTTATTTGATCAATAACTTTATAAGATTCAATAAAAGATGCCCCAATATTATTATTGTATTTTTCATTAGACTCCTCTCCTTCTGATGTATTTATTACTGCAATCTTTTGCTTATTTTTTTCGAATAAAAATGGTTTGTAAATTTCTCTTTGTGAAAACTCCGCACCTACATAATTTATTTTGTATTTTTTTAAATAATTAATAGTATTTTTTAGCCCACTTACGCCGTTATCCATAATATGATTATTCGCAAGACAAACTAAGTTTGTATTAATACTTTTTAATGAATTTAAAACTTGTGGTTTATTAATAATTTTTGAAGCACTTTTGTTAAATTTTCTTAATTTAACATCAATAACTGTTTCTAGATTTGTGATATTTAAATCTCCTTTTTCAAAATAACTTGATAAATTTCCATAATATTTTTCTTTTCTTTTTATCATTAAATTTGAAACTTCTTCTAAAAAGGGTGTCCAATCACCTGTAATATTAATTGTTGTAGGATTTTTATTTTTATTGATTCTTTTATTATCTATTTCTAATTTTTTGAGGTCAATCTTAAACATTTTGTTAATAATTATTGAAATAGTAATTTATTTTTTTATAACACAAAATAATAATATATCTCATAATTTTAATAGGATTCAAATATACTAATCTAAACCATTGAATATCTTCCTGCTTATATAAATTATAAACCTGAAAAAATTTTTTAAATCCAAAACTTTTAATACTTCTAAGTAAAAGCTCAGCAGCTTTATTCTTGGTATAAGGTCTCATTATTTTATACAATTCTCCTTTAGACAAGTTTGTATCTAAAAACTTAATATATAATATTTTCATATTTACCAAAATATCAAAAATATCTTCTCTAATTGGTATCTTAGAATAACTCCTACTACTTTTAGTAATACAATAAATTACATCATGACTTACTTCAAATTTTTTCATAAAATGTCCAACTTTAGTAGCAAACATAGTATCCTCTGAAATCTTTACTTCATCGAACTTTATTTTATGAATATTAATTAATTCATTTTTTATCATTCTTGACCATGGTACTATGTAGGTGTATCTCAAGAAAAATTCATTTTTTTTATTATTATTTTTTAAATAAGCTTTAATTTTTTTTTTAAAAGATAGGTGTCTATCAGCTATTTTACTAGTTCCCATATATTGACTGGTAGGAGGAAAAAATATTACATCACTTTTGCTATTAAAATAGCTGCTTACTTTGTTATAAAATTTATCAACAAAATAATCATCGCTATCAGCAAATAAAATCCACTTACCTTTTGCTTTTTCTAATCCTATGTTTCTGCACGTGCCTGGGCCTTTAATTTTATTATTTTGATAGAACTCAAAATTATATTTTTTTTTTAATTTTTCGATAAATTTTAGATGAGATATTTCACTTTTATCATCTACGACTATTATTTGTATTTCTTTTTCTTGAGGTATCGATGATAAAAGTTTTTCCAATAAATTTGATCCATTATAATGTGGTATTACTATTGATAGGTTCATTAATTTAGATAACTATTATTTTAAATACCTTTTAGTTAACACACATGTCATCAATAGGATAAATAAAAATAACTTAATTTATCATTACTTTATTTGTCTTAATATACATATCTTTAATATATTTTGCTCCTAATTTGCCTCCATGTAAATGGTTTCCCATTAACCACTTTTCATCAAATTGATCTCTATAAATTTCTTTATTTTTCCAAATCTGAACTAAATCCTTGTATGGCTTATTTAAAATTTCTATTAAATTTTCATGCCAGTTATCCTCATCTATGTTAACAACAATAAAAATTTTATCTAAAATTTTTTTACCCTCATCATTTATAAATTGAAATTTATTAGAATGTAAGTATATGATAGGTTTATTCTCACCAAGCATCCAAGTCAAAGTACTTGATGCACCTACACCGCCCAAAATATAGATATCTCCAATTGAACTAACGAAACGAAAATCAAAACTTCCATCTATAACTTTGATGTTTTTAAAACTTTTTGCGTATTTAATAAGTGGGTTTGTATCAATAAAACACCTTTTTGGATAATTTTTATAGATCATCCTTTTATTTAAAGAAGATGATATGGAAATCATTTTTTTTTCAAATTGATAATTAAATCTGTCTGAATTTCGAAATCCATAATTTGTCAAGTTATTATATGGATAATGAATAGATGGATAAAATATATTTACGTTTTCATTAATTTTTAATAATTTATTTACGCACAATCTTTTCAAAAATCTAAAACGTTTTTTTTTAGCTTCTTGTACAACAGAGATAGGATGTATTAGTGCTCTAGGCACCAATTCATTGAACATATCTCTTTCAGAGGTATTAAAACATAGAGTCATATCGGGAGCCTGACATTCAAAGAAGTCTAAATCTTTTTTTCTTCGAAAACTCGTTGAAAGTCCATGCATAACATTTATAATTTTAAAATAGCTTTGCTGTAATTGCTTTGCAAATATATGACTATCAAAACCATTAATAGTACTTGTAATTATAATATTAATTGAATTATCTAGTTTTGATATATAATCATTAGTATATTTTTCTTTTTGAAAATAGTATTCAATCCTTTTTTTATACATCACTAATAAAGCGGCTTTGTAGGCATTATTTAGATAATTATTTTCAAAAAAACTATCTAGTAGATCTTTAATTTTTCCATATCTGGTGTCATTGTCATTACTATTAAATTGAAAATTAATCTCTGGCATATCAATAATATTGAAACCTAGGTTATACAAATATGCTTCAATCTCCCTCAAAACAGGACTCTTTTTATAAATATAAATTTTTTTTTCTTTGTTCCTATTTATTAATTTTATTTTTTTTAAAAAATTATAAACTAAAACTTTTTTATCCAAATCCACTAGTCTCAAAAACCAGTTATTAATTGGTAAGTGATCTTCATTAAGATCGTTTCTCTTGTTATCTATATTTATAAGATTAACATTTTTTAATTTAACTAAATCTGAAATCCAATAATAAACATTAACAAACCTATCCAACGCATTAGGGCTTTTATTATCATATAATTCATCATCTGTTACTCCAATAGTAATTTCATCATTAGGGTGTAAATCAATCAATTTTAATAACTTAACTATATTTATAAAAATATTAGTAAACTCTAATTGTATGTCCAAAATATTAATATTTCGATTTTTATAGTTAGGAAAAAAAATATCTATGATTTTTTTATTAATTTCATATCCTTTTTTTCGAAGATCGCTTATAGATTTTTCAAAATTTTTATCTAATAAAGTTTCTAAATATATAGCACTGTCAAATTTTTCTTTCACATATGGAGAATCGGTATAAATTTGATCATATTCACTATCAACTAAATTAACAAATTGAGAGTTATTTGTTAGTAGGATTTTTTTCATTTATTTAATTAAATTTGTTTACAATTTTATGAGCATATATTGGTAAAATCTATAAAAAGTTCTTTTTTCAAAAAAACAATCAAAAAATATTTGATATTAATCAAACAATTAAATTTTATTTTTATTTAATTTGAAGAAATGAAACAATTTTAGATAATTTTTTTTCATTAAAATTCAT
>MDSV01170615.1_pt1 | contig 20594 bp, 3 predicted proteins | sample 810851 | NCBI WGS metagenome assembly MDSV01 (sample SAMN05326640, study PRJNA326480) | marine metagenome | isolation source: seawater | place: Atlantic Ocean: North East | collected 2012 | reverse complement strand
CTCCACGTCCGTCGTCATCGAGATCTGGTCTATTATCAAGGAAATTGAAATGTGGGGTTTCCCACTTAGTTTGAATCACCCAGGCTTTTGCATTTGCTCCCGTATCTGACTCTTTTACCTTTTCAGGCACGCCTGTGATCGCATTATATTCAACAGTCTTCATATCAACTGTGCCAAGGTGGTTAATTGATGCGGTGCCATGCATGCAGTGCCTAACTGCAAAATTGCGTCCGTCTGTTGCAGCGGGGGCGCCGGAGCCGTCTCGACCCTGGAATTGGAGTGCGTCGTAGTATCCATTAGTACCAGACAATGCAGCAAACTTAGTCAAGCCAGGGTTCCAGAATGATACAACCATATTTTCTTTGATAGTGTCTAAATCAACTTTCGAGGGAGACCCTTCGGGTACACTAAACTCATATCTAATCACTGAATCTCCCAAAGTATAAGGCGGTGCATAAGGACATGTGGACCTCATCGGGAAGCCCGCCTTTCCGTTGCGATTTGGAGCAGCAACTGCTTGCCCATAGTGAGTATTAACTACTCTATAAAACTGACGGGAATTATAGTTACTACCATAAGAAAAGATGCCATGTTGAGCTGTTTGTCCTGCTTTTACTAGTACAGGTTCTGTTGTACTGAGTACGCTCTGCCCATATGCTGTTTCAGAAATATTAACCATTGTGCCGTTAGACAACACAACATCCATAACATATCTGTCTTTCTTTACGTCTACTTGTCCAAAATTTGGATGTGTGTCAGGCAAAGATACAAATGATGTCAACTGCCCATCTTCCAAGAAAAAGTCAATTGATTCTGCTAAGAAATTGTGCATAGCCATTCTGTATGTTTCGCTGCTGTTCCCGCCTTGATATGATGCAGAGACATTAAGTCCGCGCATAAATCCTACTTCACTGTCAACAATCGCCCCACCTGGACCAGTGACTTTACCTAGTTCTTTATCAGGCTCAATCAATGTTTCAAATGGTAGTCGATGGGTAAACGGAGTAGAAAGCACCGGGTCGTTTGTCGCATTGTCCGTGCCGCTAGGTATCATCTTGATATGCGAGCCTGGGTCATCAAGATACCCAAGAACAGTATCCGGAGCATGGTGGTGAATCGGATAATCTACCGCCAGCCCTGCCTTAATTGAGTTATATAAAATACCAGGAGAGAACATTGGCGACAAGACCGAGCGCATTGCAAGGCGAGTGTCCGGACCTGCTTGGGCAACAGACCCATTAAACTTCCAACTAATTTGAGGGAAATATGACGAAGAGAACAAAGAAGCTAGCTGAACTGTGCGATTGACCGGATAAAAGCCGTCATATGGATGGAATCCAATTTTCGCACGACACTTTAAAGTAAGATTGGTTGGTGTTGCATGTCCTTTGTGATCTTCTTTGATGGCACCAAAATGTTTCATAAAATCTGTCGTTGAGAAGATCTTGTAAAACTCTTCTTGTGCTGCTGGTCTGAACGTAGAAGGAGCGCTGCTTGTTGCATATGCTCCAGTCAACGTTAGGAATCCTGGTATTTCTGCTCGGAAATCGCCGGCATTTTCATCAACAATATGCGGCATGTGGTCTGATATTCTGTATTCAGGTACCAAGCCAAATCCTTCTGATTTTGCACCAAGCTTTTCAGCGAACTCGGCATAAGTATTAAAGAACGGGTTTTTGCCGGCTTCGATCGCAGTATTATATTTCGGCTGTCCATAAAGACCATTTGTGCCAGATTGAGGTCTCAAGAATAGCACACCTCCGGTCACCTGGCTTCTATGTCCATGGTGCCACAAGGTGTACTCATTCATCAGCTCGCCGGCAGCGCCAGACAAAAGGTGACCAGTCGAGCTTGTTATAGCCGCATTCTTTATGTTAGCGCGAGGAGCAGGGTCTCCTGGTAGTCCAAAGTTCCAGCGATTGTCTAATGGCCACATGCTCTGTGAGGGAATTGAGAACCCCATTGAATTAGACATGAAATTTACAAATCGTGCGTCAATTATTGAATCACGATGGCGCGGAATGCGCAGAGAGCCGGAAGACAATTCAAAATCTGCAGTTGGCAAGTTCGCTGCCAAAGGTAATCGACTTCTATCTGCTCGATTGTTGCGCCAGAACTTGCAATCATATTGCGTTCGAACTCTACTCTTCTCCAAGTTAGCAAACTCTTTTCTGGGGAATATGACCTCTTTGTACACTAAAGACTTAAGTCCTTGAATTGGACTAGCTTCCGTAGAAACATCGTTGTCCAAGTACCACTTTTTAATCGAGTCATATAAATGATTTGTTTTATTTTCCGCATCAAGAATTTTATTCAGATTTTTTGCAGTAAAAGTAGTTAAATTGTTTGAGTGCGAACACTTAACAATAACATCTGATGCTCCGTTAGGTGCGTCTGGGTCATCAACTGTAAATGTAATTACAATTGGCATGTTTCTTTCAACCGGTGGCTCCGTAAAGAATACCAAGTCTCTTGTTAAATTAGACTTGCCAGGCACGACTGAGCCGGGTGAAGAAATTGCAACAGAAGAGGTTATAACTGAAATGATGTTATTGTTTTTCTGATATCTCGCAATAGGATGTTGCCCTCCTCTAATCTGTTTCCATGATGGCCAGCCATATGGTCCTTGTCGATTAAGAATCAAGCCGTTAAATGCAAAGGCGTTGGTGCCATCGCCGGCTATTTGGGACACAACAACATAACGGTTGCGATATTGTGCAGGATTGCTGGTGGAGGTAACTAATGGTGTGTTAGCATCCCAACCTAGTGTATTAGTAGAAGAAGTAAGTGGCTCATAAAAGTGGTAATTTAAGCCAACAAAATCAGTCGGTAGGAAGCCTTTTGGTCCAGCTCCGTCGACAGTATTGCCGCCGGCTCCGATCAGACGGTTGGTGCCTACTGCAAAATATGTACCGTGCGAACTTGAGCCGGCAAATTTAATAGCTGAATCAAAGTTTGAACTAACCAAATTTCCCTTGGTATCATATGTGTTTCCATGAGTTGCGATCCCGTCGTGGCGGGCGAATCCTAGCGGTGCAATGTCTGGAAGGTTGCCGCTAGCAAGAGAAGCACTAATCCAAGCATATTGTATATCTGATCTTGGGATTTGGTGCGTCACATGCGCATTATCAAAAGTCGAGCCGGTGAGTACATCCCCAAGCCATGCGGCGGAACTAGTCAGCCTTAAGGCTCTGTTTCTGTGTGTACTGTGAATAGAAGCTGTTGGCAAACTTGCGCCGTCTGCGGCAACAAAATTGGTCGTCGTAGCCGGCATCTTGAAGTTCCAACCACCGAAAGTGGTTCGATCAGTAAGGTCTTGTCGGTAGTTTAAGCGAACTCTAAGATTCCTGTAGTTCATTGAGTTGTATACTGAATACACTTCGGCTGCAGGGTCTAAATACCCACGACTCATCACTTCTTTTCCACCGGGAGCAGAGAATCTTTCAACAATAACACTCTTATTTCTCTTAGAGCCGTATTCAGAAGTCGAATCGACCAATGTATCCCTGTTTGGAAGCGCAAAATTAGTTGATCCAGAGTGCTCTATAACATGCAACTCAGGCAATCCCTCGTTAAAGGCACCGCTGACGTTGCCCGGAACTATCAAAGTGGTGCCGGAGATCGGAGTAGCGTGCAAAAACGGGTTTTCTGGGAATGCTCCAGTTATTGATAACCCAGTTTGGGGAGCAATCTTTGCTTGATTATCTGGATCTCGAAGCCACAGGTTATTAACGTCGCGCCCAGTTGCCATAACAACCTGATAATTATGTTCATAGTTACCAAGGGTTATAGAACCAGAGAGTGATCCAGTGGGCCTGACCGATGTTTGAATGTTTCTAATGTTTACAGGACGTTTAGATACGCCGTCGCGGTACAGTTTTGCGAACGGTCTGTCTGCGCCGAGAGCAGAAGCAGACAATGCAGTTGGATCCCACAACTTAAACGAGTGCAATCTTTTGCCAGTAAATACAACATCATCGATTGCAATATCACCATTAGGTCCTCCAGCACTCTCATAGAAGAATCTCAAATAAAATTGAGTTCCCACATAATCATTAAGAGGAATAGTAGCTAATCGCCAAGGATCAGTCGAGGCTGTTTGTTGCTGTCCTGATATTACAACAGATGATCCAGAAATGTTTTCCCATATCACAGCTAGGTTTGTGATGTCAGTTTGAAAATTTGGATCTTGAGAGTGCTGCACCCTAAAGCTGCCAGCATCAGTTCCATACATGTGATACAAGAACGTTCCTGAGAAGTCTTGCCAAACTTCACTACCATCAACAACCGGGGTACGCAAACCAAACGACGAGGTGTTGTTTGGAGGCGTTGTCTCTGCGTACATATAGTATCCGCCGTGACTTCCAGAAAAAGGACCGGTGCCTAGTGACGGGGTTTGACCCAAGTTAGTTTTCCAGCCGGCTGGGCTTGTTGCTGTCGTGCCAATGTTTTTCCAGTCTCCAAAGATTGAGATACCAGAATCTGCTGGTCCATATGCGCTGCCTCCTGCGGCGCCAAAGGACTCACTCAGCATTGTGTAGTTAGTTAGGTTTCCTGTATCTCCTCCCAGTGGCAACTGCAAAGACCAGCCTTCTGGTCGATTTGAGCCTGAATCCAATACTCTTACGCCGATAGTAGAGCGACCATGGATTTGGCGACTGTTAAATCCTACTTGGTGATTAACTGGCACATGGCGATATTGCAAGCCGCCAACGAATTGTTCGGTAAACGGTCCCTGCATTGGAGACCCTTCGAAGACAGGATACCTATCTTCATGAAGATTTGTAAAATCAATTTGCGAACTTGAGAAGAAGGCAGAAGCGTACCCAGTGCTAACCGAAGAAGTGAAGACTGAAAATGGAAGCAACATTTGTGCTTTCGCATCAGAATAGGTGCCTTCACGGTGAGCGCTTTGTCCTTTATATGACTTAGCTGTAAACCATGGCTTTTCTTTCTTAAGTTCTGGTGGTGTGTAATCATCATCACAGCGAGTCTTAGATATATATTCATAGTTCTGCTCAGTTGTCTTAGCTGGCATGAACTTTATATACGCTGTAGAGTCATTAAAATCTAGCCACCCTCGGTGATATCCAAAGCGCTTGCTTGGGTGCGTGTTACTTCCGCCCTCAATAACATCTTCTTTTTTTCCAGAGAATCGCCAAGGGCGAGCAAAAGATCGAATTGCGTATGTAGATCCAGAAACTTCTGTTATTTTAATCCTGCGGATAGTTTCTCTATCTGAATCTGTATTAGAGTCGCCAGAAGTCAGTACTCCATCGCGGTCGGCGCGCTCGGACCACCATAAACAGTTCTCCGCAGTTACCTGACTTCCTGCGCACCCAAAGCCAGATTCAGAAAATCCTGGCGCTACGTTTGATGGTCCAATTAAATTAAACGTACCGTTGAGTCCGCTTTCCCAGCTATCAGCTAGCTTTCCTGGGCTGATTGCAGTCGCAGCTGCTATTGAAGGAATTACATCAGGCTCATCACCAAGTTTGTAGTACGCGACCAATTTTCGAGCGGCTGCAGAATGCACGTTGGCTTCGCGGCCGCAACCTGCATTATATAATTCTGTTACTTCATCGGAGGACAAATCGTCTTTCCATAAAGAAAGCTCATCGATTCTTCCGCAAAATCTTGTGTTTGAGATTCCGCCGTTTGATCCCACAACAAAAGCATTGGTCATATTATGCATAGCAGCATATGTTCCGGCAGTTGTAGTGCTGTATGAGCCGGCTTCAGAGCCATTAACATATAGCTTGGCGCCAGCTGCCCCGCCGCCGTCATATGTTGCAACAACATGGCTCCACTGATCGGGTTCTAAAGCAGAGAATGTAGCAAATCTTCTAAATAAGTTTGACCCATCCTCGTCGTGAGCAATAAGCTTAAGTTGATTGTTTCCAGAAACGCCCTCTATTACCAATCCATATTCAAATAATTTACCAGCAATTCCATAAGTCTCTCCATCGTTTAATTCAGTTGGGTAAACCCAAGCGGAAAAAGAGAAGCTTGGCTCATTAGCTGTTGTGCCGTCTGCGCCGAAGCTCAGCAAATCATTATCCGAAACCACAGCATACTGATTAACTGAACTTGTGAAAAATAATGACTTCGAAGATATCTTATTGGGAATAGGAGCGTGTCCAAATTTCCAATTGTACCTCATCTCTCCGCCACCTTTCACAGAAGCTTCAGGGTCGTTAAGGCTTGTGTCTAGCGTAGGAAACTTATGCCAGTATTTGTTTCTTTCCAAAACATGACTTTCCACAACAACACCAGCATTTCGGGGCGCCTTTGCAGTTGCAGGAATAAAACTTTCGAGCATTCGAACAATAGCAGAATCAAACCACTTGTAGTAGTTCACATATTTATCTAAATCTGGAGTATTCTGATATTTCTCGAAGAAAAGCTGCCTGAGCTTGCCCATATCTTTGTATTCTTGTCGATATTTGTTAACATTTTCGCCTATAATATTGTTAAACTCTTTAATTGTGGCAAACATTTTTAACATTTCTTCTGAAATGGTCTGGTACATGCTCTTTTCAATCGACATTTGATATTGTACTGGACGAGAGGATCGCTCAAAAAGCAAATCATCTCTTGACAATATCTGCACCATCTCATTGCCACCAAGTGTTTCTGGCAGCATTTGTCGAGCTGTTGGCACATATTCTACGGTTATGGAGCCAGTATCGCTGGCTCGGAACTTATCGCCTAAGCCATGAAATTTGTATTTGGCATTGGTTCCAATCCAGCCATATCGATCTCTCAGAAGAGCAGAGCCGGTTGTTGTATCCTCAACAACAAACTGGCCTGCTGCATTGGAGCCTGTAAGGGTGTCAAAATTCCAATGTAACGCTAGCGTATCTATCTTCGGTATATAAGTTCCTGATAGGCTTGAAGAGCCTGCAGACTTTAAACTAACGTTCTCGTATATGTTACGCACCCCAAAGTTGCCTATGTCAGTAGCATGGGACTTAAGCTCCTCATTATCCAGGTAATCCAACCAAACTCTTGCTGCGGCTATCCGAACATCTGACCGCTGGAGAATGGCGCCATAAGAGTTTTCTCTGTGCGCACCGACATATACACGCTTTGAGCTTGTCAAAAACGACTTTGCATCCGCACGAGTCATAGCTCCGGACACAGTAAATGAGTTTGCTACAACATCATGAATTGTGTTAACACCATGAAGCTCAACTGTGTAATTAGCATCCGTATTTTCTGCAGAGGATGATCCACCTAGCACCATGTGAGGCAAAGGATAATTTGGGGGCTTAATTCTTAAAGATATGTTCCATAAACTATTCTTGTATGTGTCTTTGAAAAAACTAGATGACATCGCAGGAATCATACATCCTGGTGACGTGCCTGTCACCTCAAATCTAACACTTCGTGAGTTTTTCTCTTCTCGTACAGCGTAGACTTGAAAGTTTCCATAGTCCTGACCATGCCAAGTGTGGTCTGTTGGGTCGGACTCATCTGCCGTGTGTGCGCCGAAAAGAGAAGAACTAAGATAGTCAAAACTATTTTTTGTATAACCCACCTCTCCTGGGAGTGGTTTAAAAGGAAAGTAAACTTCTGTTTCAAAGGTCATAGCAGAAAATTCATCTGCATTGCCAGGCAAATACGATAATGAATCAGAACCGCTACTTTCTTGGTAAACTGTTGCTGCTTGAGCGTCTCCTCGGGCATCGTTGAAGTTTACCATTCTAGTCCGATCAGTCGTAGGATAGTAGTTTTCTTCAAAAGAAAAGGTGTTGTCGCTAGAGTACATGTTTATCTTAAAGATATCTTCATCCAAACCAACACAATGAAGCAGGTTTCTCAAAGACCTTTCCGTACCTTTTGATTTGTACAAATAATTTAAGTTATTGTAAATGTTGGTATATATAAAATTCTTTACATTGTGCAGTTTCTCAGAATAATTTTTCTTTTCCGAGCGAGAATAGATATCTTCTATTAGCGTTGCAGCACTAAATAATTCTTGTACGTCGAACCCAGAAGATATTAACAGTTGATCGGCAAATGGAAGTGGCTTTGCAGAGCCGCTAGTGTATGAAACATCTTTAATTTTTCTGATGTTCTCTATTTGAACTGATAACTCATCAAAATAATTCGCAACAACCTGCAGCAAATCCTGCATGGTGCTGTCATTTCGACGTTCATTATCTTCTACAATCCACGAAGGAAGTGTTGAATACAATTGTGAATTGTTATTCGTGTCGTAAGCAGAGCCTGTCGTTTGCATGTTTCCAAGCAATCTTCTGACATGGGGGTGGTTTGAGCGGATAATCGGATCATTAAATTCTGAATATCCTTTTGAAACAATAGCCGATCCAGTGTTTCTCGAAGTGGTATCTGTGGCTACAGCTCCGCTAAAATATCCTCGCCACTCCCCATTTGACACTCGACCAGAATAATCTAAAACAACAGAATCAACCGATCCAGTGCCAGTTATACCTTCATTAAATTTATAATACACTCCCAAGTCCGTATTTGACTCGTCAGTGTTTGTTCCGCCACCGAATTGCGAAAACCAATTTTGACCAACTTGTTTTGGTGTTCTATATGTTTTCCAATATCTGAATTCGTCAAGAGATGCTGATAATTTTCCCCAGCCTGCGGAAGACGTCGCACTGTTGTATGTTGAGGCGCCCAGAGCGCCGATTGTACCAATTAAAGTACCGGTATGATTTAGTGTTGTTGCCCCTAAGACCTCTTTAACAGCAGAACCAGTGATTACTCTATCATTAAGCTGCCCATTAACATGAAAGTCAATTAAAAGGTTTGAGCCTGTATTCTTTAGAGCAATTGCATAGTGGTTCCAAGTTGCCATAGAGGCTGTCGAAAAATTACCAATCGAAGCGCTTCGAACACCATAAAATGGCACTGCAGGAGGTCCACCTTCGGAGGTAGGACCAGCATGCCCAGGAGATGTTCCGGAAAGGACGGTTACAAGGAAAGAATGTGTAGAGTTCTTCTCGTATTCAATAGTTAACCGACCGAAACGAGAATCGTGCGCCTCGCCGCTGCCTGTAACAAATCCTTGGTCGCGACCAGTGACGCTGTTTCTCAAATCAAAAACAACTTCTTTGCGCGTACTTACGTCTCCGCCCTTCTTCATCCAAAACTCAATTGTAACACCGGAGCCAGTTAGGTCAAATGTTAAATTGCTTGTACGAGATTTATTTGCGTCATATACATTTGCTTTTGTCTTAAAGCTTTTAATTGAAAGCCCATCTGGATCTATATTCACAGACCCTGTTATTGCAATAGACTCCATATATTGGTGGACGTGGCCAGTGGCTGGTCGACCGATAGAGTGCCCAGACGTGGTATCGGCACTAGTATATCCCTCTCCCCAGCCTTTGCCGCTTCGCTCAGCAGAGTTAGGAGAGAAGACTGCGTACCCAGTTGTTCTTGGATATGCATTATCAAATATCCATTGGTCTAGATATGATGCGGAAAAATGCCAACCATCTTTCTCAACCAAAGATCCATCATAAGGATAGGTCTTATAAATGTTTTTAATTGCAGAATCGTAGTATTTTTCCGCAGAACCAAAACGAGCAAAATTTTCTGGCTTATTATAATCAATATTTGGGACAAACTTCCGCGCTACCTCAAAATGTGAAGTCAGTTTTTCTGCAGATTCCAAATCTCCAGCATCAACCAACTCTTGTATTTTCTGGGCTGATAAAGATTTCTTCTGTTCATCTTTGTCGAAAAGCTTTTTAATGCTCATGTTTTTACTTCTCTACTCTGAATTTAAAAATTTCTGGCTGTTCTCGATAGTTTCCATCAATTTTATAAACCAGTTTTATGGCATACATATCATCTGGTTCTAGCATGGACATGTCCAAGTCAAAATAGCTTCCTGACACATCATAAGATAATCTTGTATGAACATTCGAACCGGTACCATATGGAATAACATCCATATTATCATATATTCTTACAACTTTAAAATACGCATCATCAATTATTTCAGTCTTTGCGACTTCTTGTACTTTTGTATAAACATTGGGATTCCAATTTTTATTTCTAACAAACAATCTAAACTTAGGATTCTCATCTTTTTCGTAGCTAGATTTAAGGTTTGTTAATTTACTAGCATACCTTCTTGTATTAGATCCATCCGAAGCTCGGTGAACTTCAGGAAAAATTGTGCCAGTAAAATACTCAGTCGTTCCGCCAAACCAAACATCATACAGAGTTGTATAAGGCGAAAGTGCCGAAGTTAAAACAACTGATGCCGAGTATATTCCAGTTGCAACATATCCACCAGTCACCACTCTAAGGGCAGTGGAATTAATCACTGAACCGCTTGGTGACAAAAATAGTGGATCTCCAGAGGGAGCAGTGGAGCCTGAGTAAATGTTCACAAAAACACTGCCTGTGGCACCTGTGCCTTCTGATTTGTTGCCTGGGATGTTTTTAAGCTGCCCTCTGACATAATTGTAAAGATATAGTGTGTTAACATTGTCTTCCGAGGGAGCTAGCGAACTGCTGTAGTTGAATACGCCGCGCCTGTCCTTTCGTGAGGAATCCCATCGTGCTTCAATAATTGGTCTTTTAAAGAAATATTGAGAAGTTCTAGCGAAGAACTTTTTAGTAAAGAAAGACTTTGTTGCACCATCTAGGTTTTGCACAAGGGTACCCCCTGTTGCATTAATATATTTTGGCTCTTGGTACTTAACCAATTTTACGCCGAGACCATAATTTGATTTTGATCCAGCTATCCACTGTTCGACCAGCGTTGTAATATCTAATTCTAACTCATCGATGCCATTAGATAGAGAAGCAGTATAACTTGGCGTTGCGTGATAGTCTCCACCTACAGTTGTCCATGCAGTGCCATCCTTTCTACTCATCCAGTTTGATGAATCCTCATGCCTATACTCCTCCATGTCTAGACCATGGCCCTCGTCCCACTCTGCAGAGATTGCTTGAATCGACAGGTCCATAGACTCTGGGACGGTCTGTGTGTGCTTAGCATTAAACATTCTCAAATAAAAACTGACGCTGCCAGTGGCAGGTACCGTTCCTGCGGTTCGATCCGAGGAAATAGTTGATACTGGAAATTCAACGATAATTCTAGATTGCTCAACAGAACTTGAAGACTCTTGACCGTATATGCCAAAAACCTCTAGAATATCAGCAGCTCCCATGTTAGAACCAGTGCCGCGAGTGGCTAAATCCATCTTATAGGCGTTGCTAATTGTGTTATCTTTTGTCGCGTAATATCTCTTAATGCCCATTATATAATTGTACCCTGTATGTCTGTGCTTGGAAACTTCAATTCTAATATAGTATCGCTTGGTATGTGCAGCACTCTCCCATCAGAAGACTTGTGTGCCAAAAGATCATAAGCTGTTGTTGAATACTGTCCACCTGTTTTGTGTGTTACTCTTATTTTGACAACATCAGCAATCGCATCTATTTGATTAAGTATTTTATAAAATTCTGTAATTTGCAAGGATTCTCCGATGCCATGCGATTTTTCTTCAATATGTGTTATAATCGCCGCACGAGCCAAACTTAAAACATCGTATTTATTAAATCCTTGTGCTGCTAGCAATTCGAATTCAATACCAAAATTTATAATTTTCGCATCTAGTATGTCAACAGTATCATTAACCATTTTGTAGTCTGATATCCAAGTTTTTAAATTTTGTTTAATTTTGTCATTAGTTTTAACCAAATACCCATCATAATCTTCGCTTATGACGTATAAATTAAGATTTCTCCTAATTGAGTCTAAATCTTGCCCTACGCTGCAATGCTTTACAGATCCAAATGATGGAGGCATCCTATAAACCAAACTTTGATAATCTGATAAGGTAACCGCTCTGTTCTGAGCTGAGTAGTGTGCGCCGGCTCTCATTCGCAACTCTTCTATGGACGTCACAGAAATATCGCCAATTATTGGTCCTTCATTGACAACTTCCAAAGAGCTAATCACTTCGTTTACAAGACTATTTTGTAATCTAGATCGGTTTGTAAATTCAAATATAGGGCTGACGACCCGTGTAAGGGCTCGTGAAGGAATATTGACATCTTCCCTGTTGTTGGACCTAAAAACGATTGTAAGCTGCGTTTCTGAGGGTCCTACGCCCAGTTTATCGTTATCTTTCAACCTAGACGGATCAAAATGCTTTGAGCTAATATAGTCTTTTCCATGAGACTTTAAAACGACGTCCGAAGCTTTTGTGACCGGCTTGTCTTTTAAAGTGCTGTCTGAGCCATATCCAAATTGAATATATGTAAAGTTTCCTTCTCTCCGAACAATAAAGCGCCTTGGAGCAGACTCAGGCTTCATAACGTAAAGAGGTGATGTATCAGATTCTCTTGTTTTGTTAATAATCTTACGATATACGACGTCTTGCGTTAGGTAATCTACTTCAACATACTCGTGGCCCTCAGAATCATACACTCTCATAATTTCAGTTACATTTTCATCTTGTATAAAGATCTTTCTCATGGGAACAAAACCGCCAACATCTTCGTTTTGTACGTTCATTTCCCCCGAGATTACCTCTCCATACGCACGGATTGCATAGTGAGTCGGTGCGCCAGTGCTGCTATTAGCCGAAGCAACAAGAACTTTATGCGAGGCGTCTGCAAAATCTATGTCTTCATTTAAAGTAAATGAAGTGCCTGTTTCAGAAGTCAATAAGCTTCCTCGCTTCAGCGTCGGCGTATAATTTGAGTCTGGTCCCATGTCTATTCCAACTCTCGGCACCACCAAATAGAAAGAGGCAAGACCTGTAGAAGAAAAAGACTGTCGATGTCTGTATCCCATTTGTTCAGCTATTTTCAAAACGTTTTGATATTCTATTGCAGTTTGCAAAAAAGACTCATTAGCTTGATAGTCTAAATAAAACGATAGCACGTCGCCAACATATGCAACAGTGTCCATCAAAAGAGAACCAAAAGATGCCTCGCTGAAGTCTTGAAACGTGTCGGGATAATAGCGCTTGGCGTATTCAACAAGATTTTTCTTTATAGATTGAAAATCTTTTCCTGTGTATTTGATCGGAGTTATTTTTTTAGCCATAAAATTTTCCTAGTTTTTCAATGCTAAATAGTTTAAAACAAAGAATTATATTTCAATTAACACTATGTCATTAATTCCTAAAACATTTACTGAATATTGAATTGTAACCACATAGGTGTGTTCTGGTTCAAAAAGATCCATTGTTTGACTACTTTCTGCCGCATTTTGTACATCAATTTTTCCAATTTGTATGTACGGCAAATACTGTTTTACCTGATATACAATGGATCTATGTATTTCATTTTGCAAAGCAGGGGTGTCTAGCTCAAACAACACTCTCTTTAAACCAACACCAAAATCCGGATACATTATTCTCTCGCCAGGATTTGTTAGCAATAGCATTTCTAAATTTTGTTTTGCCACTTGTTCGTGAGTTTTGGTTAATGCGATACCATCTTGTTTATCGACTTGAAGGGGCAGGACGGGAGAATATCCAAACATATTTTATTCATTCCTTATAAATTTAATTATGCGTTCGGGTCAGTTTCTATATCAGGTTTTTGCTTTTTAGTTTCTTCTGCTGATAAATTCTTAAATTCTTTCTTCAGTAGCTTCTTTACATCAGCAGGAGTGTTGTCTTCGCATTCCTCCAGATTTTCTTTAGCGGGAATATCGCACGGCTCTTTGCCCCTTGCTTCTTCCCACAGGCTATCTTGGAGCCCGTAGCACAAATATGCAGCCCCAAGCGGCGTCAAAGGAGGTCCAAATCCAAATGGAGGCGGAAAGCCTACCCCATAAATAGCGCTTGGGAACAACAAGAGAGAAAAGATTGGCATTACGGCTCCTGGCAATTGTGGCGCGATGGAGCCTTCTTCGCAAGGCTCTGCATTTGGATCTTTTGTCGCTTCATGTATTAACTTCATTGACATATTGATTCCATCAAATATTTTTTTCGAAACCTGGATATTTGGATCTGAAGCCTCAACGACTCCTTTAAGAATATCGAGAGGGCACTCAATAAACAATTTAAACATCAGATTTATATACGCATCAAGATCAGATGGTTCGTATACTCCAGCAGCTTCTGCAACGGTTGTGTCAAGAGCCGCAGGGTCGCTCTCATTTGGAATGACAGGATCAAAATTTGCGCCTTGAGCTGACATGAAATAAAGATCCTTTATTGCAATCTTTGTTCCCTGGAACAAGTCTCTGTTTCTTTGTAGGCGCCTAATTGATACTATGTTATAAATCGATGCCATAGAAAGATACCTTTTTACAGGAAAAACAAAATCAAATAATGTTTTAAATTCAGGTGAGTTTTCGAAAGACCTTTTAAGTTGTGGCAAAAGTGAAACAAAAGTATGGTGAGTGTGGCCCCGGTGTTTTTCTCCAGAGGGAGAATATTTTTTATTATGAAAAGTTGCCTGACCCCAATCAAATATGCTAGAGGGCACATCTGTTGGCTCGAACTCTCTTTTAGTTACCTTGTCCAAGACGCTAAAGTTTTTCTCAAATAAAGGAATCATTCGATAAGCATCGTAGCCTACACCACCTACTTTACCGCCAAAGAGAGCCGCTGTGATTACCAACCCAAGATCCTCTGCGTTGTCCACTGTTGTGTTTAGTTTTGAAAACAAGGTTTTGTACGTTCTAAGTCCGCCAAGGGCTTCAGGGGGCTGTTGCATGAGGTCTGGGGTGAAGTTAATCAAACCATCGACAGCTTCTGTCAATTCGGTAACAAACCCATCTTGGTTGTCAATAAATGTTGCAGCTGCTTGTTCCGGACCTTTTTTCTTAATTTGTTTAAGAGCATGTGCTCCAAATTTTCCGCCCTTGAACCCTCTCATTATAGCGTCATCGCTTGGATTGATATTGGCTAATACATAAGCTAGTCTCAAGCCATAATCAAAAGATTCAAAATATTCACTAAAAGGGATCTCTAGCACACTCTTTATGGCATCAAACTCTGGAGTTCCAAGCTTTGCGTGCATTGCTTCTCTTAGCGACATGATCCACTGCTCCCAATCATTTAAATTAACATAACCTCTTGTCCAATCAGGTCTGGAAGGTAGGTTGAGCATTGATAACGTATCATCCAGTATCGCGGTGCCGGCCGTGGCTGTTCCAGTATCATCTTGATACACCTTGTCCTTGACAAAAATATATCTTTCCAAGATAAACCCACCCCTTTCTAAATCAAGAGCTAAGCTTTTACTTTTCGATGCTTTTGTTCTTGTTGCGCCAGGTAAGGATTCAAACCTTTTAATAGTATTATCAGAATCAAGGGGCTTGCCTGACGCCCAGGTTCCATTTTCATAATCCAACAACTCGTCGGCGCCCTGTACATCAACTAGGCGCATTCGGGCGCCCTGATTTTGTTTAAACCCTTTAATAAGGTTTTCAAAAACAAAAGCTTTCTGATCTTTAATTGATGTCCCAAGTATTCTCTCAAGAATGCCAGAAAGCTCCTCAAACTGTTGTTCAAAAAGAAATTTTAAACTTTCGTCACCAGTTACAGCTTTTCTTCTCTTTTTAGATTTTTCGCCGCGTTTGGGTGCTGGAGTATCTAACTGATCTTCCGCTTCTTCATCTTGAACAATTTTTTTAGCCTTCTCGCGGAAAGCTCTGTATAGATACGCCTTTCTTAAATCATATTTAACCTTTTCAAAAATAAAGTCTTTAAACATAGCATCGTTAAAACAAACCTCAAGGCTGTGTTGGGAGAAAAGGAAAATATTATTGAGCATGGCCTCTGCTGTTGCGACTCTAAGAAAAAGCGGTACCAATGCTTTCATTATATTACCAGTGATTGTTTGATCAGAATCTGGAGGATATTTGGTTACGCCGGGTGCGCACCACTCTAGGTTATTTAAATAATCATCTTTAATTTGAGCTTTTATGGACTCAAGACCCAACAACACGTCTGAAGGTGTTGTTGATCTTCGCTGAGTGTCGTCGCAATTATTAAAAAGATCAGACACTACAGATCTAAAATCTAATTTTTTAAGTTCACTGTGTTTGAATAGCGGTGAAGATAGCACAGATTCCATAATTCCTTCCATGATAGATTGCGCAATAACAGGCTGCAAATTCTTTCTCATTACAAGCGATGTGGGCGAATCTTCTTCTAAGTTAATTCCTGTAGCTCCAAAAGAAGAGCGAATTAGCTTCATGGCGTACTCTGCACATACCACAGATTGTGGCGTGTCAAAACTATCAACCTCAACAGGATAGTCAATTCCTTTTCCTTGTATGCTGCTTGCGACCACATCTGATAATTCTTTTCTTCCACGAAACGTTTTAAAAGTGTCGTCGCGAGCATCAAACTTACTCATGTGTAAAAGGTACGTGTCCGCTATTGATGGGTCTTCCAAAGTTTTATATCGTATCCATCCTGGCTCATATCCCGTATTTCCTTGAGGGTTTTCAAACAAGTCTGGTGGTAATTTAAATATGTGTTGATTGCCATGCTCTCCCGCTCGATAAAAGTTAGTAGGATTTCTTAACATTTTTCTAAGATAAGGTGCAACGGGACGCTCAGCAACTTTCCCAGCGCGCTTTTTCATTTCTGACATTGTTTCGTCAAAAGTTTTTTCACGAGCAATTTCCCAAAGGAGACCGTGACCAAAGCCCATGCCGCCTTTTTTACCAAAATTACTACCGAGAAAGTCAAACTTGACCGTGGCTGCAGCTGCAGCTTGCTCAAATGTTACAAGCTCGCCGTTGGGACCTTTGCCATGGGAGCTTGTTTTAATTATAATTTCCTCTAAATTTGCTGAACAAACAAAAAGCTGCTTTGTTGTTGGCTTAAGGTCTTTGGCGCTTTTTACAACAACTCGCTGGGAAGCTGGATTTAGGTCCTTTTCCATTTGTTTGGCAAAGCCGCCCAGCGCTGTTTCCTCTACGCTTTTAGGATTCAAAGCCTCCGACATCATTTTCATTGCATCCCCTTCTACCCCAACAAGAGAATTAATTAACTCACCATCTGGCAAGCTTGCCTTGGGTATTGTTAGCATCGGAACAAACAATCCTATCTCTTCGCTGAATATAACAGACAAAGGATCAAGGGCGGCATTTAGCGTACTATCTGTTGCTGCTCCATAGCTTGGAGATAGCTCTGCAATAGAAGGCATCTGAGAGCATGGATCAACCAAAGCCTCTTCTAGTACGCGCTCTGGATCATCTACCCATTTTGACAAACTAATAAGCCTGTCTTTTTCAACCTTTTTTGCAATTGTTTTAGGTCCAAGCTGGTATGGTAACGACGGGGAGGCAAAGATGGTACCTTTAGGTATTGGATCAACACAGGGATCATCTTCTACTGTAGCCTCTGCTGGAAAACAAAAATCTAAATTAAGCACACCCCCAATGTCAGCAAAGAACTTTTTCATACTCATTTTGTCTGACAATTCGAGAGCAATCGCAGGGTAATTTGAGTAAATAAATGCTTGAGTTTCTGCATGCAATCCAGTTGTTATCTTGCCCCTGAGCAAACTGCAAAGCTTCGAAACACCAATTCCCTCGGGTGGCGGAAGCCTGAGCTTATCAATGAGATCAGCCAGGTTTAAAATTGGTCCTGGTGACAAGCTGTTTTCATCGTATGTGTCCGTTGTATATGCGGGGTCATCAACATAACGACCGGCTCGGGAGCTAATTGGAGGAACCAATCCATCAAAACCATACTGACCTATTAAGTCATTTAATTTTGCGGCAGTGGCTGCATCAATTCCAGGTCCAGCTTGATCTTGAGAATTATCTTCGCCCTGCTTTTTACAACCTTCTTTAATATCCTCCATAAGCTGTTGAATAAAAAATAAAACTAGCTCGTCGATCATTTTAAACAGAATTCTTTTTATAGTTTCATAGACCTTTCCATCAGGCTGAGCAATTTCTAGCTCGGGCCATTTTGGAGTTTTAAATGCTTCAATTGTTGCCATGGTGGGACCTGCCAGGGCGCCCGCTCCAGCGATAATTCCAGTGATTATGCTCAAGTTGGATTGTACGTCGGGGTCATCTACACCTTGCTCTTGATACTGATCAACTATGTGTGTCATAAGCCTTCGCATATCATCGCCACAATTTCTAAATATCGATTGCATAACTTGTGTAAAGCTCGCATCTGATGTGAGATTCACAGTGGCATTAAAAGGTAATTCTGACCGCTCTTTCCAGTATGCAATCAACTCGTCAAAAGTTGTGGGGTAAGCTCCTAAGTCATGCTCTCTCGCAACAAAATTCTCTTGCTCTTCGACGGCGCTCTTTTTTATGCACGAAGTCCACTTGTTGTATAAGATTATTTCGTCTTCTTCTGCCGATGCTCCTGGCCAAACCGGATCGCCAGTTGTAGTTCCATCTGATGTCTTCTTTCTTTTTTGTAAAACTTTTCTTAGTGCTTCTTGAATTTCGCTACACTTCCCTTTTGATGCGGCAAGGACATGAGCAGATACAGTCGCCTGTTTTTCTCCAGAATCTATTTTTGCAGCGTAAAAAGATTTGCCCTCGCCATAAACAATCAATCCGCTTCTCTGCATGCAACCATAGTATGCTGCTTTTTTAGCCACACTGTTTGGATCTTTTAAAAGCTGCGTATATAGATCATCGCATCTTCTATGTTTCTTTGGTCTTCTTCTTTCTTTATCTGTTTTTGTCCAGAAGCCCGGTGGAGCGATTGCTACACCTCCCAGTTCGACATAGGGAGTTGGAAAGCGCCATTTGTCTCCCAATTCAGATAAGAGCATAGCCCCTTCGCCCTTAGCTTTAACCCAAGCCAGAGCTTTTTGAAACTCTACATTAGTAACTTCTTTTACACCAAGCAATTTATAAGTTGCAGTTTCAATTTTTCCAGTAAATTCAGATTGTTGAATTTTTTGCTCATATGGGTCTTTAGGAGCCTTAACCCCCTTAAAGGCAATATCTTTAACTTTCAATCCACCGGTGGCGCCAGTTATATAAGAAGTTGCACTTTTATCCGATAATAAGTATTTGATCCAGACTGACACATCGTCTTTTAAGCCGTTTGTAAAATCTTTCGAACCCTTCTTTAGCATGACTGTTGTTTCATTGTGCGGGTTCGTAAAGGGCTTGACATATTTTTTATGCACCCACCCTTGAACTTCTTTTTCTGCGTATTCCGCTTCTTTTGGATCCTCTAAATCGCCAGTTGTACCAGGAGGAGATCCTTCGGGCACAGGCTTTCTTCCTGGGTATATAAATCCAGAACCATCGGGCGAAGCTACCGAATTGGGACCTCCAAGAATCTGGACATAAATCCAATTACCTTTATATCCTTTTTTAATGCCGCCGCCATTCTTTGGAATAGAGGGAAAGTGCTGCAGCAAAGTACCTTCTTTGATTTCTGCAATTATTTTGCCTTTTGATTTAGGCTCTGCTCGAACGTTCAGAACTTCATATTTTTCTTTTATACCGACATTTTCCGGAGCGTCCTCGTCAAATGCTTCATACATTGCGGTTCTTAAATCTACGTCTTTCCAGTAAGGCATGCCAAAATCAGGTAAGTCTTCGTCGGGATCTCCCTTTGCCAGAGCTTTTTGAATTATTGCATCAAGCTCTTTCTTTTCTTGCTCTTTAGCTTTTTTCTTTTCTTCTTGTCGTTTTTTAATTTCTGCTGGGTCTGGTTTTTCTACCGCTTTTAGTTTTACAAGATCTCGCATTAATCCTGTGGCGCAATCAACAGGGACCAGACTTAATATTTTTTCTATTTTTTCAATATCCTCTTCCATATCATCGACGTATCCCTCACGGAATCCGAGGACATCTTCAAGAATCCACTCAATTATGAATTTTTCTGGATCGGTGATTATCTCGCCTTGACACCTCATGGCTTCAACAATAAGAGCATGCACTCCGTATCTACTAATAACTTTACTATACGCATCTTCAATGTTATTAACAATCATTGTGGCGTCATTCATAAAATCTTGGAGCGCTTTTAATTCTTTGAATTCTTTTTTGGCGTTCTGATTTATGTTTAATTTTTTCTTTTCTAGTTCCTTTGTTTTTTTCCTGACCGTATCTGGAGTTTCATCTGGTTTGTCTGCGGGCGCAGGGTCTTTATCTGGCTCGGGCTGATGCCCTGCAAGCTGTAGTTCGCCAGGAGGGTATACAAACTGTGCACACCATTTATGCACAGGCATTCTTTTCTTTCCCTTTCTAAAGTCGCGGCGCATAAAGTCGTATCGAGCAACAAATGCATTTGTTCTTTGATAAGGCACACCAGATGCTTCTGTTTGCAACGTGGCTGCAACAAGCGCACCAAACCCCACAGTCAGAGGAGTTCCATTGAATAGCACAAACACCAAATTAAAGTCATCATCCCAACCTAACTCAATTATGTCCTTTGAAGTTGGCTCGCCTGGATCTCCAACATAGATGCCAGGAGTGTCGCCCATCGTGAACGTGTCTCTTTCTCGCAAGTAATCAATACGGTTCAATTTTAAGAACTTCATGATCATGTCATGATAATTGCTTAATACGTCTCCTTCCGAAAAGCCCAAGTCGTTATCTCTTGAAAACAAAATAAGCGGCCCAGATAGACCAGCAGTTCCAAGATCGGGGGTTACCCAAGCTAGTTTTT
>MDSV01024461.1_pt1 | contig 20595 bp, 20 predicted proteins | sample 810851 | NCBI WGS metagenome assembly MDSV01 (sample SAMN05326640, study PRJNA326480) | marine metagenome | isolation source: seawater | place: Atlantic Ocean: North East | collected 2012 | reverse complement strand
CAGGAGTTTCTGATGAATTAGTATGTCAATTAGTAAAAGATAATACTGAAATGAAAAAATTATTTGGAGATTTAGTAAATGTTGTAAAAGAAAAAGATAAACAATTAGAAAATGTAGTAAAAGAAAATACTGAATTAACTAAAAAAATTGTAGAAATGAAACCTTCTATGGGTAATAATAACAACAATAATAATAACAATAATACTAATAATTTTAATATTAATATGTTTTTAAACGAACAATGTAAAGATGCTATTAATATGACCGATTTTATAAAATCGATACAAGTATCATTTGAACAATTAGACTATACAAAAGTCAATGGTTTAGAAAAAGGAATTACTAAAATTTTAATGGATAATATTAATAAATTAGGAAAATTTGAGAGACCACTACACTGTACAGATATTAAACGTGAAACATTGTATATAAAAGATGATAATAAATGGGAAAAAGATATAACAAAAGATAAAATAAAAAAAGTAATAAATAAAACATCTAATAAAAATTTTACTGCATTATGTCAATGGAAAAATAATAATAAAGATTTTATGGAATATGATGATAAACAAGCATATTTTGCAAAAACAATATCAAAAATAGGAAAACCAGTAAGTGAAGTTGAAAATAAAATAATAAAAACTATATGTAAAGAAAATTATATAAAAGAATAAATATATTTAAAAATCTAATATTATTTTAATTTTTAAATAATTTATTATCAAAAATTTAAAAATTAAATATTGTTTTAATTTATAAAATGGTATTTTCAAAATTTAGGGCATTATTTCCTACTATAATATTTATATTAGTTTGTGTAGTATTAAGTATTATAGTATTAAATTATTTCCAAGTTGATATGAATGATAATAATGGATTTAGGGTTTTAAATCGTATGTTAACAATTGAAGGTATGTGTCCAAATAAAAAAAAAGAAGGAATGAAAAATAATGAAGATGAAGAGGAAGATGAAGATGAAGATGAAGATGAAGATGAAAATGAAGTTAAAATTGTAGATGCAGTAGATTCAGAAGATGCTTTAAAAAAAATACGTGCAAAAATATAATAAAGAAATATATAAATTTTGTTTAGTAAAATAAATATTTTTAATAAAATTGATATTAAATATATTTATTTATTATATTACAAATTATGTTAATTCCAGTTAAATGTTTTACATGTGGAAAAGTATTGGCAGATAAATATAGATTTTATCAAAGAGAAATAAAAAAATATAAAATAAATAAAAATATGGATGTTGATAAAGTAATATATTTAACTAATAATAATATAGATAAAACTCCAGAAGGTCAAGTATTAGATCTGTTACATTTAAATAAATATTGTTGTAGACGACATATGTTAACACATGTAGATATTGAATAAATTAAATAAATTTTATATATAATTATATATAATAATGAGTATAAAAAAAAAAGAATCGCCAAAATCTATGAGTATAGAAAAAATATATCATCCAATATATGGTTTAAATACTCCACCAAAATCACCAAAAAAAACTGTTATACATACCCGTAAAAATAAAAAATTAAAAGGTAAAGGAAATAGAAAAAAAACAATAAAATATAGAAGAAGTAGTAAAAATTTAGGAAAAAAAAGAAATAATACAAAAAATAATAAAAGAAAAAAATTTTATAAAATGAAAGGAGGGTTTTTTATGGGTTCTAAATTTCAACCAATATTAAATATGTCTAGAAATGCTGATAATATAGCAACAGAAACAAAAAGTACTCTATTAGGTATAGATCCAGAAACAAATGATACTGGAACTGCTGAATTTAGTGGACATTTTAATGGATATAATTAATTTAATATATATATAATTTTTTTATATTAAAATTATATAAATGGTACAATATTATGACAAATATATTAAAGATTTTAAAAATCTCTGTACACCTGCATTTTTTTATTTAGCAATTTCAGTATTAGCTTTTGTAGTTATAGCAGTTCAAAATTTTGGAAATACAAATATATATTGTTTGGGAAGTTACGAATGTAATGTTCCAAATACATTTATTATGTTTGTATTTAAAGCAGTATATATATTATTTTGGACATTTATTTTAAATTCATTATGTAAAGCAGGATATAAAGAAATTTCATGGTTTTTAGTAATGTTACCTTTAGTATTATTATTTATTATTTTAGCACTAATTATAATTAGTTATTCAGGATTATCTATTTGATAAATAAAATTATATTTTTTATTAATTTATTGTTAATAAGAAATATAAGAATATTATACTATAAATATAATATAATATACTATGAGTGAAAAAGATACTATAATTTGGTCAATTATAGATAAATTATTTGAAGATAATCCAAATCTACTAATAAATCATCATTTAGATTCATATAATGATTTTTTTAATAATAAAATTTTTAATATTATAAAAGAAAAAAATCCAATCCAAATATTTAAAGAACAAGATATAGATTCAAAAGAATATAATTTACAAGCAGATATTTATTTTGGTGGAAAAGAAGGAGATAAATTATATTTTGGCAAACCAATTATTTTTGATGAAAATAGAAAACATTATATGTATCCAAATGAAGCACGATTAAGAAATATGACATATTCAACAACTTTACATATGGATATTACAATAATTTATAAAATAAAAAAAAATGATGAATTTGAAATTACAGAGTCAAATTTAGAAAAAGTATATTTTGGTAAATTTCCAATTATGTTAAATTCCGATTTATGTATATTAAATACATTAGATAGAGAAGTTAAATTTAATATGGGAGAATGTAAAAATGATAAAGGCGGATATTTTATTATTGATGGAAAAGAAAAAGTTATTATAAGTCAAGAAAAATTTGCAGATAATATGTTTTATATAAGAGAAGATTATAATGAAATATATTCACATTCAGCAGAAATAAGAAGTGTAAGTGAAGATGCATCTAAACCTATTAGAACATTATCAATAAGAATAGTAAGACCTTCGCCCAAATACAAAAATGGTAATATTGTTGTAAATATACCAAATGTTCGTAAACCAGTTCCATTATTTATTGTAATGAGGGCACTCGGTGTAATATCTGATAAAGAAATAATAAATTATTGTTTATTAGATACTGAAAAATATGAAAATTATATAGATTTATTTGTTCCATCAATATACGATGCTGGAAATATTTTCAATCAAGAAGTAGCAATGAAATATATGGCTACTTTAACAAAAGGCAAAACTATGTCACACATTTCTGAAATTTTAATGGATTATTTTTTACCTCATATAGGAGAAGACAATTTTATTGATAAAGCATATTTTTTAGGATATATGGTAAATGAATTATTAAAAGTATATAAAGGACATACAAAAGCCACTGATAGAGACAGTTTTAAATTTAAAAGAGTAGAATTAACAGGTTCATTAATATATGATTTATTTAAAGAATATTATACTTTACAACAAAAACATATTTACACTAAAATCGATAAAGAATATTATTATAAACAAGGTATTTATCAAGATAATTTTACATCATTAATTGAAAATAATTATCAAGAATTTTTTAAAGATAGAATACTTGAAAATGGTTTTAAAAAAGCATTTAAAGGTAATTGGGGCGCAGAACAACATACTAAAAGACCAGAAGTTATACAAGATTTAAACCGATTATCATATAATTCATTTATATCACATTTAAGAAAATTAAATTTACCATTAGATTCTAGTGCTAAAATTGTAGGACCTAGATTATTACATTCATCTCAATGGGGAATTATTGATCCAGTAGATACACCCGATGGTGGTAATGTTGGATTACATAAACATATGAGTTTAGGCGCTCATATTACTAATGGTTATTCTAGCAAACCAATTATAGAATTATTAAGAAAATTAATTTTTATGCAATTAATTACTGAATGCACAACTCAATATATATCAAAATGCAGTAAAATATTTGTTAATGGAGCATGGGTAGGAGTCATTACTAATCCAGTGGAAGTATTAGATATTTTAAAAAAATATAGAAGAATTGGATTAATTCCTATATATACTAGTATTAGTTGGTCTATTACTGATCAAATAATTTATATATATACTGATTCCGGCAGACTTTCAAGACCCGTTTTTTATGTTGATAATAAAATCCCTAGTTTTAAAAAACAAAAAATTTTAGATAAAATATTAGATGAAAATTTTACTTTTAATGATTTATTAATTGGTTTCAATAAATCTAAAATAGAAAATAAAGATTTATTTATTAAATCTAATTTAATTTATTCTAATATTAGTGATTTATATAACATACCATATAAAGAAGGTGAAGCCATTGAAAGTAAAGAAAAAATATTAGAAAAATTATTACAAGAACCTGGAATTATAGAATATATAGATACTGCAGAAACCGAAACTAGTTTAATTTCTACAACTGAAGAAAATATTAATAAATATACAACTCATATTGAAATACATCCATCATTATTATTAGGAGTTATGGGTAATCAAATTGTATTTCCTGAAAATAATCAACTACCCAGAGATTTATTTTCATGCGGACAAAGTAAACAAGGTGTTAGTTTATATAATTCAAATTATCAAAATAGAATAGATAAAATGGGTGTAGTTTTAAATAATGGACAAATACCTATTGTTAAAAGTAGATATTTAAAATATATTTATAATGAAGAACATCCATATGGAATTAATGCTATTGTCGCTATCGGATGCTATGGTAGTTATAATGTCGAAGATTCTATCTTATTTAATGAAGGATCGCTTAAACGTGGAATGTTTAATACTACATATTTAAATATGTATGAAGCCAGAGAAGAAAGTTCAAAAGTTGCATCTGGAAATATCGATTCTAAATTTTCTAATATTGAAAAAGAATCAGTTATTGGAAAAAAACCAGGATATGATTATTCTGAATTAGATCAACATGGATTAATTAAAGAAAATACATTATTAGATGATAAAAAAGTATTAATTGGTAAAATTAATACTAATTTAAATAATCCAGATACTTATATTGATGCATCTGTTACACCTAAAAAAGGACAACTCGGTTTTGTTGACAAATCATTTATAACAGAAGGAGAAGAAGGTTTTAGAATAGCCAAAGTTCGTATTAGAGAAGAAAGAATTCCTGCTATAGGAGATAAATTTTGTAGTAGATGTGGACAAAAAGGAACTATTGGATTAATAATTCCCGAAGATAATATGCCATTTACAGATGATGGTATTAGACCCGATTTAATAATTAATCCACACGCTTTACCTAGTAGAATGACAATTGGTCAGTTAGTTGAAACATTAATGGGTAAAGCATGTGCTATATATGGCGGATTCGGTGATTGTACTGCATTTATTAATAAAGGACCTAAACATGAAGTCTTTGGTACATTATTAAAAAATATTGGATATAATTCTACTGGAAATGAAATATTATATAGTGGCGAAACTGGTGAACAACTTCAAGCTGAACTTTTCATTGGACCATGTTATTATATGAGATTAAAACATATGGTTAAAGATAAAATTAATTATCGTGCACAAGGTCCTAGAACTGTTTTAACCAGACAAACTGTACAAGGTAGAGCAAATGATGGTGGTTTACGCATTGGAGAAATGGAACGAGATTGTATTATCGCTCATGGTGCTACCAAATTTTTAAATGAATCTATGTTAAAAAGAGGCGATGAATATTTTGTTGCTATCTGTAATAATACTGGAACAATTGCAATATATAATGAAACTAAAAATATCTTTATTAGTCCATTTGCCGATGGTCCATTAAAATTCAATAATAATATTGAAAATGAACATAATATTGAAGTAATAACAAAATATGGAAGAGATTTTAGTATTATTAAAGTGCCATATTCATTTAAATTATTAATGCAAGAATTACAAGTTATGAATATACAAATGAGAATAATAACAGAAGATAATGTAGATCAATTAACTTCCATGAATTATAAAAATACATTAGAAATTATGAAAGATAATATCTTAACTGATAAACAAAAAACTGAATTTAATAAAATAATTAATACAACTAATAAAGAGGAAGAAGAGGAAGAAGAGGAAGAAGAAGAAGAAGAGGAAGAAGAAGAGGAAGAAGAGGAAGAAGAGGAAGAAGAGGAAGAAGAGGAAGAAGAGAAAGAAGAGAAAGAAGAGAAAGAAGAGAAAGAAGAGGAAGATGAAGAAGTAGAAAAAGAAAAGGAAAAAGACGAGGATGATTATGAAGGATTATCACCTGTTACTATAGAATCATTAAAGAAAGCAGAAGAAGATTATGAAAAATATAAAGCATCATTAGATGAAGATAGCGACGATGATGATAATCCAAAACCAGCATTAACTTTAGGAGAAAAAGTAACAGATGCTTTAGATAATTTTGTTCAAACATTAAAAGGAACATCTAAAGAAAATAGTGAAAAACAAGAAAAAAATAGTGAAAAACAAGAAAAAAAAAATGAACCAATTATATTTGAGAAAGAAGTAAAAAAAGTTGATAATAAATCATCATTAAAAGAAGATAGTATTCTTTCAATTCAAACTGAAAAAACAAATACTAATAATAATGATGATAATAATGATGATGATAATGATGATGATATAAATGATTCATCTAATTTAGAAAAAAGAAAAACTATAAAAATAAATTAATATATATATATTTATATATTATGGGAATTACTTTTTTATCAGAAGGTTTTTATTCTACATATAAGGATGATCTTACAGGAAAAAATAAATATTTATATATATTCACTCCAGATTCTACAGATCCTACTAAAACTGCGACCCTAATACTGGATAATAAACCATCTGATTTACCAGAAAATTGGAAACCATATATTGCAGAGGTATCTGGTCCTTATAATTCAAAGATAGCCTTTTATAATATAGAGACAGACGATATCCAATGGGAGTGGCCAATATCTGCGATAGAGTCAAGGGCGCGTATATTAAATCAAATAGATATGGAGAAATTTTTAAATATAACAAAATCACATATAAATACTCAAAAAAATAAAATCAGAAGCGAGAAAAATAAAGGAAAAGGGAGAACAGCAAAAAGAAGAAGAAAAAAACCAAAACCACGTAAAATACGGGGACGAAAATAAAATTTATCAAATTTATTATATATTTAGACAAAAAAAAATATATAATAGAATAAAATTAAATATTAATATAAATTATAGAATATGAGTTTAAAAAAAACTATAAAAACAGTTTTAAGAAGAAAGAAACAAACAAAGAAATCTTCACCGCCTCCACGACATCCGCCCCTGTCGCCTCCGCCTCCTCTGCCTCCTCCGCCTCCTCCGCCACCACCTGGCCCGCCCTTGCCCCGCAAGTATAGCCCCCTCAAAAAGTCGCCCCCAATGTGGATGAGGAGTGGAGACGGTGTGTTACGTAATAAATCACCATTAGAAGAACAAAAACTTGCGCTATCAACTCAAGCCTTGCATAAAAAAGGTCGTGATAAAACACTGCAGAAAAAAATACGGAGTGATATGCATCTAATTAAATGGGATCAAGAAATAAAAGAAAAATTCGGTGATAAATTTTCAGTATATGCTAAAGGTAGTGCTAAAAAAAGAAAAAGGAGAAAAATAAGAACAAAAAAAGGTAAAAAGTAGAAAATAATTAAAAAAATTAAAATAATTAAAATATTATAAAATTGAATAAAGATAAATTTATTTAATATTATATATATTAAATAAATGACAAATACAAATAGTCATATAATATCTATTTATAATTCAAGAAAAATTTTATTAGAAATATTAGATGAACGTGGATTTGATATAAGTTCATATAATAATTTTACTATAAATGAAATAGGTATAATGTTAGAAACGAATCAATTAGATATGCTTTTAGAAAATACTAGTTCTAAAAAAAAAATATATGTAAAATTTTATGTTAGTAAAGTTTTAAAAACACAAAACATATATGATATGGTAGAAGATTTATTTCATCTAGAAAATATTTTATCAAAAGAAGATGATTTTATAATTATAACAAAAGATGAACCAAATGATACGTTAAGACAAAATATAAAAGATATATGGATGAGTGAAAATATATATATATCATTATTAAATATAAAACGATTACAGTTTAACGGTTTGAAACATGATTCTGTTCCGAAACATAAAAAACTAACAGAGATTGAAAGAGAAATATATAAAAAAAAATATAATATATTACATGAAAAACAAATAGGAGAGATATCATATTTTGATCCAGTATCATTATTATCAGGATTTAGACCAGGAGATATAATACATATAAAAAGAAAAAGTAGAACTGCTATAGAAAGTGATTTTTACAGAATTTGTAAAATATAAATAAAAAATGAAATATAATAATATTTTAATTAATATTATTATAATATAACAATGGAACAAGATAGTTTTTCATATTTTAATACAGATAATAAATGTTATGATCCAAAATGGGAATTAAATGATAGCAATAAATTAAATGAATTTATAGATGATAAATTTGATACTTATAAATATGAAATAAGAGATGAAAAAAATCAAATAAATAAATGTAAATTAAAAGCAATAGAAAAAAATAAGAAATTTTTTTTAATAAGTGATTTATCTAGAAATCGTTTGGGCAGTAATTTAACTTATAATTGTTTAATTCCAAAAGTAGACAAATTATGTAGTTCTAATAATATAAATGATTTACTTAGACCATTTAATGATTTAATAAATGATTTATTTTCAACAAATGATAGTAGAATAATTATTGGTAGTGAGGGAAACGAATTAACAAATAATGAAAAATTAAAAAGAACAAATTTTAATGAAATACCAAAATGTGGATATTTAAAAGATCAAGATGGAAATAGACAATATTTACCAAAAACGGGAACATTTGTAATGTATAAAACGGATTTAATTGATAATAATAATATAAAAAATCAATTAAGTAATATACAAGATTATGATTATCATTATAATGAATATGATAAATGGAATCAAAGAACAAGTGGTATTTTAGATAGTTTAAAAATAGATTATAAAAATTATATATGTAATTCAGATAATCGTGAAAAAGAGAAGAAATTAGATGAATCAATAACTGTATTAAAACAGCAGTATGATACAATATTTCAATCAATGGATAATTTAATGTTAGATATATCAAATATAACATTATTAACAAAACATGATACATTATATTTAGAAAAATTACAAAGAATGATAGATGATAAAGAAAATAAATTAAAAAATTTAATAGGATTTGATGGTGCAAACAATGGAAAATTAAGTGATACTAGATTTTTAAAAAATATGAAAATATCAGAAAATATCATATTAATTTTAGTAATAATGTTAGTAATTTTTGCATATTGTAAAAAAAAATTATAATAGAGAAAATAATATATAAAAATATATATAAATAATAAGTATGAATTTAGAATTAAATAGAATAAATGCAATAAATAGTAATAAAAAAGAAAATAATATAATTAAAAATAAAAAAATTAATTTTATAGATGATATAATTAATTTAGATAGAATTCAATCTTTGTTAATAAAGGAGAATTATGAAAATTTAAACATAAAAACTAAAAATAATATAATGAATAATGGTTATGAATCAATAAATGACAATAAAGATTATGTAGAATGTATAAATAATAATTGTTCTAATATAGATAATATAGATAAAGATTTAGTAAAAAATAATAGTAATAATAGTAATAGTAATAATAGTAATAATAGTAATAATAGTAATAGTAATACAGGTAATAATATTATGAAATATTTAGATATAGTAATTTCTTTAATTTATATATTTTTATTAGTAATATTTTTATTAGGAACTGTAATAAAAAGAGAAGTAGATAATTTAATTAATATTTTAATTATAACACTAATGTATTTATTTTATAAAATTTATATCGGCTATAAAAATTAAGATAATAATATATTTTCATATTATAAATATATAATATGAAAAATAGTATAAGATTTAAATTATTTGTATTATTAATATTAGTATTGATTCCGGTAAGTATATTATATTTAAATTTTGATTATTTTATTTTTAATAAAAATAAAGAAAATTATAAAAATAATAAACATTTAATAAATCCGTGTAGAAATCAACAAAAAGCACACGCATATAATCAACAAATAACTTATTTTGATCCTAGAACAACAATTTCAAATTCTGATCCTTTACAATGTAAATATAGTTGTAATAATAATGATAAATGTAATTTTACAATTTTAGATAATACAAACACATGTCATATGATTGAATTAAAAGAAGATGATAGTCGTGTAGTAAATATTAACTGCAATAATAATATAATATCAAATGAAAATAATTATTTAGGAGAAATAATGGTGGATAAAGATTTTTATAATAATAATACAAATAAATTTGATCATATAGATTATATATTAAATGAAGCAAATAATATAAGAAGCAAGTATAATGATATTCATAATAAATTAGAAGAATTAGAAGGAACAAGCGATTCTCGAAGTAATTTACAAAGTGATTATAGAGATGTAAATAGAAAAGTTAGAAATTTAGCGGATTTTTTAAACTTAAGTAAAAATTCTTTATATAGTAATTTTGTAAACGATCCTAAATATTCTATTACTGTAGAAGATAAAGTAAAATTAAATGGAGAAGATGTAGAATATTCAGATATGATAAAAAATTTTAAGAAATTGTATAATGAATCAAATAATTTAGATACAAAATTTAATAGTAATAGTTTAGAATATAATAGAAAATATTTAATTAATACAATTTTATGTATTTTAATGATTATAACAGTAATAATATTTTTAATTTATAAAATTTCACCTGACTTAATATCAGATAATATAATATTATGTTATTTTATAGGAATATTATTTTTAGTATTTTTTATTCATATTTATTTAAAAATTTAGTATATTTATTATAAATTTAAAGATATATAATTTATGATTTATATTAAAATAATTTAATATAATTTAATATAATTTAATATAATTTAATATAATTTAATATAATTTAATATAATTTAATATAATAAATATGAGTAATTTTGTATATGTAAATCCATTAGGGAAGAAAAGTAGCACATTAGGCACATTAGATTCTAATGATATCGGTAAATTAAAAGATTCAATTAGAACTATAAATGCTAGACATGATGATGAAAAAATAAAGATAAAAAATCATAATATGCAATTAACAATATGGTCAGTAACAGCAGGAGTAAGTATAATAGTTTTATTAATATTATTGAGAGGTATAATCAGTAAATAAATAATTAATAATTATAATTATATTTATATAATATAGTATAAATATAATTATGAAACAATCATCACCAATTTTAGTAGGACCAACAGAATTAAAGGAAAGAAGAGAAGATATAACTACATTAATGGAAATGGTAGATAAACATGAAGATAATATGGATAGATATGAATTTACATATGAACATATAGAAGAATTACAAAATGATAGAACGAGATATTTAAATCATAAGAATGAATTAATAAAAAAAAAATAATTTAATATTAGAACAATTAGGTAATAAACCAGGTATATTAAATGAATTAACAAATACAGTAGCAAATATAACAGATGTAGAAAATACGAATCCTTTTTTAATTCCAAATGATAAAATACAAAAAATAATAGGATTTACTGGAGTTGATTCTGTAAATGGTGTAATTTTAGAATTATCTAGTTCGGGTAGAAGAGAATATGGTAATACAACAAGATCTACTAGAGAACCAGTAACACATATATTAGCACCAACTGAATTTCTTATAAAAATTGATAAAATTGATTCATCATCAGGAGGAACACTGGGAAATGCTTTAATATTTTATACTTCAACGGGTGGACAATATGTAGTAAAAGGTGATAATGCAGAAATTGATCCTAGTAAATTTTCTGAAACAAAAATATTCGCAATACATGGAAGTTATCAAACATGGGAATCTCATAAAAGTGTTGCTGAAAAATATGGTTGGACATTAGCATCTATTAATAATGATGGCGAGGCATCAAGAGTAAGTCAGTTATTAAGATCAACTGGTTATAGTAGTGCTTGGGCTGGAGGTCGTAGAAAAAATGGGAGGCGAGGAAGAGGAAAAACGTCATCTACATGGGAATGGGTAGATGGAAGTAAATGGTCATATGCTAGATGGGGACCAGGTGAACCAAACGATTGTTGTGGTCAAATAGAACATTATGTACAAGTTCGTAATAATGGTAGATGGAATGATTTATTTTCTTATAAATTACCGGGAATTTATTCAAGAACAGTAAAAAATTATGATGTTAAAAGTGTAACATCAGGTGGAAATGATCAAGCGATAAATACATTAACTGATGTAGGTAATTTAGGCGTTGAAACAAATAGTCAGTATGTTCAAAATACAAATGCATTAGAAAAAATAAGTGATTTAAAAACAAGTATTGATTCATTAATAGGTGATTTAAACAATAATTCAGAAGATGCTGAAATAGAATATAATGAAAATTTAGAAATAATAAGTAATATAGATAAATTAATATCTGCAATTGATGATAGAATTAGAAAAATAACAGAAGTAAATTCAATTGCAAGAAAAAAATTAGAAGGTTTTACTAATATTGGTAAAAAAATAAATAATTTTGTTAATAATATATTTAGTAATAATAAGAATATGACTACAAAAGAAGGTTTTAAAGAAGGGTCAGTTGGTAGTATGAATAATCAAAATTCTGAATATTATGAATTAATGGATAAATTATTTGCCAATACGAGATATTCTATAAATAAAGAATTAGGACTGACTGATCAATTAGAATATGATGAAAATAGGAATTATATGTTAGAATTATTAGCACAAAAAGAAAATATAGCAAGTAATGTTCTAATGGATTATATGATGAATGATAATCGTGGTTCAAATGTTAAAAAAATATATAATAAAATAAATCAAGAAAATATAGATAAAAAACGAAAAACACAAATTACTAATTATTATACAAAAACATATATGGATTATTCTAATATTTTAAAAATTATTATATTTTTAGTAGCAATTATGATAGGATTATTATTATTAACAAATAATGGATTATTAGATAAAATGATAAGTTTAACTGCTATAGTAATTATATTATTTTTAGGTTTCTTGTATATATTATATAGATTGTATTTATTATATATGAAAGATAATATTAATTTCGATAAAGATAGAATACCATATGATAGAAAAGCTGGGCAATTAATGAATCAAGGTAAATTATCAAAGAAAGGATTAGGATTTGGAGTTACATGTATAGGTGAAGAATGTTGCACAGATGGTATGATGTATGATTCAACTAAACATAGATGTTTTCCAGATCCAAATAAAAAGGAAACTTTTACAAATATAGAGCAATTTACATCGATGTTTGAAGAAATGAATAAACTAAATAATAAACAAGTATCTACTGTACATAATAATACTATACATGAAGATTCTAAAGAATTTACATATGTAAAAGAACCATTTGTATCAGATAAATCTTACTTTAAGTTAGGTTTATTAAAAGATTCTTTACAAAATAGCACACCAAATAATTTCTATTTTTCTGGGCCAGTGGGTAATCTTTAGTTAATATTATAGATATAAAAGTATAAATATTAATATTTTTATAAAAAGTATTAATATTATTATTATATTTTATAATAATAATATAAGTTTATAAGTAATGTGTGATGACTCTGATAAATATCATAATGAATTTAAAAAAAATGAAGACCAAATAAAAGGAGCCATTATAGATACCATGGCAAGTGATGTATTACCCGACGATACGCGTGAAAGATTGGGTAGAGTAATAAATCAATTATCATTAAGCGTTTTTAGTAATGAAAATAGAGAAAGAGATGAGTTTAGATGGAGAGAATATTATGCATCCAAGGTAACAGAATCTTTTGTTAATAATAAAAAAATAAAAGAAGGTTTTAAAGAAGGGAATGCTAATCGTATTCCTACAATAAATTTTATTCAAGATGCAATAAATTCTAGACATTCTACATTTAAAGATATAGTTGATTTTAATGAACAATGTGAAACAAATGCAAATATATCATCAAAAGATGTGATTAATACAGAACGAAATGATATAAATAAACTTGTAAATTACGCAATTTCAGGTTTAAAAAGTTATAAAACTTTACATGAATATCAAATATCTCTAAGTGCATTAATAAATACTAAATTAAATGAACTAAATAAATCTAGTAACAAAATTGATACATATCAACAGAATTTATATATAGATGGAAGAAAAGATTCATATGAGAATTCAAATTATGATTTTTATAAATCTATAAATTTTTATATATTAATAGGATATTATGGATTACTAATTTGTTATTTTATTTTTTCATCTTTTTTTACAGAAAAAAAATATAATGATTATTTAATATTATCAATAATATTATTTTATACATTTTTACCAATTATATTACCTTATTTATTATCATTAATATATAATATATATGAATATATTATAGAATCAAATAATTTAAGAGAAGATATAATAAGTTATCCGTATATAATTGAAGATAAAAAAAAATATAAATAATAAGGAATAATATATAAATATTATTTAATGTTATCTTTTTATAAAAATGTCTAATAAACTACAATATAATTCTAATAGAGAACGCAAAAAAAATTCAAAATATCAAGATAATAATATTTATTCTAACAAACATATTAGAAACAAAGAATTTCTTTTAGATAAGATAAAAAATGATAAAAAGGAGATTGAAAAAACTTAGGTATAAAATAATAATTTTATTTAAATAATTTAATTAATTTAATTAATTTAATTATTCATCATTTTCTATAACTTCGTCATCACTATCATCTTCTTCATATATAATTTGAACATTACACCATTTACCTCTGGAACATTTACCATATAATTTATCGCAATAATCAGTAATTTCCTTACCATTGGGTAAATTATTTCTTCCATAATTAGAAATATACCAATTTTTAAATTCTTCAAGTAATTCTGTTTTCTTCATTTTACTATCTCTTTTTCTTACTATTTTTTCTTTAACAAATTCATTTAAATAATCTTGAGAATTACGATATTTATCACTAACAGAAGTAACAATAGGAACATCTTTTACTTTACCTTGTTTTTTGAATGCAATATCAACTAATATAGATGCTAATACCGGAGCCCAAATATTAAATTTTTTATCTAGTTTTCTATCTATTTTGAATTGATATGGAAAATTAGATTTAGGAAATCTATCTTCATTTTCATATGGTGAATCATTAAATTTAGACATAAAATCACATACACGAATACGACGCCAAGTGCCATCATCATTACTTTTAATATCAAATAATACATTAGTGCAAACTACTAATTTAAATTGAGGAATAAATGTAACAGAATCTTTAAATAATGCTCTACCAACTAATGGATCACCACCAGTAATTTCTTTCATAATTCCTTCATTAATTTTATCACCTTTACTTGGTTCTTGCATACATGCGTATCTAACTCCCATAAGTTGAACTATTTCAGGAGATGTAGATCCGATACTATTTCTACTTTGAGTGATTAATGTAATTGGAACAGTTGCTTTATAATCTCCAAGTGCTTTACCCATTAATTCAACTAATTTAGATTTACCGTTAGCACCACTTCCAGTATAAATATTAAATGTTTGATTATCATTTGTTCCAATTAATACAGAAGATAAATGCTCCCACATATATCCGCGTAATTCTTCATTCGGAAATAATGCATAAATAAATTGATAAATTTCATTAATAATTTCTTCATATGTAATTGATTTATCTAATGGATACGGTCCTTTTAAAGTATGTAATGGATTATAATCAATATTAGTAGATTTAGATATATAATCATCTGGTCTTCCTTTTCTATGCGTATTAGTTTTAAAATCAATAATATAGTTGTTAAAACATAGTAAATATGGATTAGCATCAATTTTTTGTATAAAATCCTTATCATAAAATATATCTCTTGCTTCTTTCATAATATTATTTTTCCAACTAGTAGTTTTAAGTAAGATACATATATCACCTAATTTAGCAGATCTATCTTTTAAATTACTGACGATAGTATCTACATCATTACCACTTTGTTCCATTTTAACAATAGCATCAATTAAATCTTGTGCTTTTTTCATATATTGATCATGCATATCTTTAGATATTTTTAATCTTAATGTATTACCACTATCAACTTCATTCCATTTATTTTGAAAAGTTTTATATTCATACCATTGATTATTTTTAACACTAACACAAATAAATTGATCTTTACACATTTGATATAATACAGTTGCTAAATCAAATTCACCAACTTTACCTTTACTCATAATAGATTCTAATGTTTGTTCAATATAATAAGAAATGGTTTCTTTTCTAATATTTTTATAACTATTAAAATTATCGGTTTTAGCCCAAAACATGATAGATCTATTAGTTAATCCATCAGAATTTTTATAATCAAATGATTTCCACATATTATAATATGTATCAATATCTCTAAAATTAAAAGTAGATGATTGAGAACTAAATTTCATCCAACTTAAGAATAATTTATCATGTGTATTTTTTAATGCCCAACCAACTCGTATCCATTTATTAAATGAGCCTTCACTGTAATAACATTCAGGTAAAATCATAGTAAACTGATGAGTTTCTTTAACTTCATAATCATTCTGACTTAAATTTTCAAGAAATGATTGTAATAATGTATCTAATTGTTTTAAATCTGCTATTTTAGATAAATCACATTGTTCTAAATCAATAATGCTTTCAATAATATTTACTTTAGGTTTTTTATGTTCTTTACTTTTAATGTCTTGTTTTTCTTTTTCAATAGCATCAAATAAATATGTATTTTCTACTAATTTAAATCTTTTATGATTTTCGTTTCGCGCAGACATAATAGGTAAATGTTCTAATATATTTAATTTTAATAAATTATTATCTTTAATAGACCAATCATCATTTTCATTATCATATGTTAATGTTAAATGGTAACTTAATTCATATGCTTTGTGTCCTGGTTTTCTTGAACCAAATAATTGCCAATTTACAAAACCTTTAGTAATACCTTCATCAAATACTTCATCAAATGTATTTGTTATAGGTAGATTATCCCATATTTGTGGTATTTCATTTAATATTTTTTTTCTTAATATTACTTGTTCTGCTTTATGCATTGATATAGTAAATACTAAATGAATACCATCCTTTGTTTTATCATCTAACATATTAATCTCATATTTTTCCATAATATAAACATTAATTTCGTCTAACGATTCAAATTGATATATTTCATTTAATTTAGATGCATATAGATATACGAGATCAATTATATGTTCTTTAGTATGTTGTCTAGATTTAATCTTAGTATCATATCTTAGATCAACATCAATTAATAGCGGAGAATTTTCTAATAATTGTTTTTCAGTAAGATATTCTTTGTTTTTATTTTTAAAAACATAATTGTAATACATATTCCAAAATTTTTCATTGTATTCTATATTGTATAATCCACCATAGATTCCCAAATTTTTATCAGGTATTTTTGTATGACTAAATTTATTTCCTTTAGTTACCTGTAAATTTTTTATATAATCTTCATATTTTTTACTTGTAAATGATGTATCATTTAATTCACTATTCATATTTATTATTAGTTATATATATAATTATATTTTTATTTCAATTTTATAATATTTCTAATTTTTAATTAAAAATAAAATTTTATAAATATTATGAAAAATGGTTTTAACACAAGGAACAGTTCAAAGAATAGCAAAAGACGTTAAATATATAATAAAAAATCCAATAAATAATATTTATTATAAACATGATAATGAAAATATAACAAAAGGATATGCATTGATTATAGGAAATGAAGATACACCATATGCTTATGGTAACTATTTATTTGAATTTACATTTCCTAATAATTATCCATATGAACCACCTAAGTTAAAATTTTTAACAAATGATGGATATATGAGATTTCATCCTAATTTATATATTAATGGTAAAGTATGCTTATCAATTATAAACACTTGGACAGGAGATGGTTGGACATCATGTAACAATATTAATTCGATTTTATTAATATTAATATCTATTTTAGATATAAATTCTTTAACATTTGAACCAGGTATTGAAATTAATAATAATAATGTAAAAAAATATGATATTTTAGTAGCTTATAAAAATATAGAATATTCTATTATTAAACAAATTAATATTATTAATACTTTAGATGAAAATGTTGCTTTTTTAAAAAATGAAAAATATTTATTATTATTTAAGAATGAAATAATTGATAATTTTAAAAAAAATATAGATAAAATTTCCAATAATTTAGAAAAAATAAAGAAAGAATATAAAAAAATTTATTCAAGTAAATGTATAAAAATTCCAGTATATGCATCAAATTTTGATCTTGATTTTCATTATTTACATATTGAATTAAATAATCTATTGAATATCTAAAGTAATTTTTATAAAATTGATATAAAATTGATATAAAATTTATTTTTTTATATTAATTAGTATATATTACTTATGAAATTTTGTAATACATGTTCTAATATGTATTATATTAAATTAGAAGGTGAAAATTGTGATAAAATATCATATTATTGTAGAAATTGTGGTAATACTAATAACGAATTAATAGAAGAAGGAAAATGTATTTTAAAAGAAAATATTACAAAAAATGAAAATAAATTTAATATATCAATTAATCAATATACTAAATTAGATTGCACTTTACCTAGAATTAATTATATTAAATGTCCTAATGAAAAATGTAATAGTAATGATATTAATTTTGATGCAAATGATAGAGAAATTATTTATATTCGATATGATCATATTAATATGAAATATATGTATTTATGTTCTCATTGTGATTTTATTTGGAATACTGAAAAATAATATCTATAATTAAATAAAAATTGAATTTATTATTTATTAAATATAATTAAATAATAAATATTAATAATAATAATAATGGATGAACTTAAAGAATTTAATGGAAATAATGATGAATTAGATGAAGAAAATGAAGATAATGAAGATAATGAAGATAATGAAGATAATGAAGATAATGAAGATAATGAAGATATAGAACAAGATGATAATTTAAATATAGATGATGTTAATAATAATGATGATGATGATGATGATGATGATGATGTTCATGAAAATGATGACCAAATTTTTAAAGACGAAACAGATGAAACAGATGAAACAGATGAAACTAATAATACTAACAAATTTAGTACATATAAACCATCATTTATATTTAATGATGACTTAGAAACTAATGATTCTAATGAATTTTTACAAAAATTTAGTAAAGAATCAAAATTTGATTATATTTCTAGTAATCATCAAGAATCTTTAAGTAAAAATTTAGATGAAATTAAAGATTTAATTAATGTTATTAGAGATAAAGATAATATAATTATTGACGAATTACATAAAACTATACCATTATTAACAAAATATGAAAAAACTAAAATTTTAGGAATTAGATTAAAACAACTTAATAATGGTTCACTACCATATATTAATATTAATGAGGATATAGTAGATAATTTTATAATTGCTGAAAAAGAACTTATACAAAAAAAAATACCATTTATTATTCAACGACCTATATCAAATAACACATTTGAATATTGGAAATTACAAGATTTAGAAATCTTATAAAATTTATATTTATAATATTTTTTTTATTTTTATATATTTATTGTCTCCATCTATTACCGCAATTAATACAGGTAACGAAAGTTGTCATTGGTTCATCTGCACTTCTAGTTTGTAATTGATAATGTGTACATTGTTTTGATTTACATTTAGAACAAGTAAAATCATCAGTTGATGCTTCTAATTTTGGTGAAAATTTATTCTCATCTTTTATTTTTTTTAATTCAATTAAATTATTCCATATATCCGGTCTTAATTCTTGATGAGTCATAAATGCTAATTCATGTGGTTTTATTTCTTTATTTATTAGTTTATTAAATACAGATTTATTTTTTAAATTAAATAATACCATTTTTAGTTTATCAACATAAATAATAACAAATAACTCATTTGACCACTTTTTTATTAAATTTTTTTCATCTGCTTTTTCTATAGTATAATTAAATATACCTTTTTCTAAATTCTTAGCTATTTTTTTATCTTTAGTTAAAAGTATAAATTTATCAACAAATTTATTTCTAAAATTATCTGGATTCTTTAATATTATATTAGATATATTCATTAATAAATAATATTATTTATATTTAATATTATTTATCAATTTTTATTTTATATTTAATTATATACTTTTATTCATCATCACTATATTCATATACTTCACAACTTAATTCAGAATTATAAGAATATTCTGAATTTATTTCATTTTCTTCTTCATCTTCTTCATCTTCTTTATCTTTATCTTTATCTTTATCTTTATCTTTATCTTTATCTTTATCTTTATCTTTATCTTTATCTTTATCTTTATCTTT
>MDSV01156406.1_pt1 | contig 20607 bp, 17 predicted proteins | sample 810851 | NCBI WGS metagenome assembly MDSV01 (sample SAMN05326640, study PRJNA326480) | marine metagenome | isolation source: seawater | place: Atlantic Ocean: North East | collected 2012 | reverse complement strand
CAAAAGCTTTTTCAGCCTCCAGATCAAGCATTATTTGAACAGCATCTTCAGGATTAACATGACTCTCTGCCATAAACCATTCAGGATCATATGCTCCTATTGGTATAAAGGCATATTTTGGAGCACCAAGTTTTAATCTGGTATCTATAAAATCTTTAGAGTAACCAGTATCTCCAGCATGATAAATAGAATAGTCTTTATTTTTTATAAACCAACCTCCCCATAAGCTCTTATTTCTATCAAACAAAGATCTTTTGGACCAATGTTGAACGGGTGTAAAGGTAAATACAAATTCCTTATGCTCAATTGATTCCCACCAATTAAAGCTGTAAACATTATTAATTCTTTTTCTTTGTAATAACTTTTCATCACCTGCTGGAACTAAAAAAATAGCATCAGGATGATTTTTAGAAATTTTTTTTAATGAACGTATATCAAGATGGTCGTAATGATTATGACTTACTGTGATAACATCAATCTTGGGAATCTTATTTAGCGGTATGGCGGGCGGAATCAACCGTTTAGGTCCAATATTTCTAAAAGGTGATGCTCTTTTTGAAAAAATTGGATCAGTTAAAATTGTCACTCCATTCTTTTTAATTAAAAAAGTAGAATGGCCTATCCAAACAGCATAATTATCATCTTCTGATAAATTTATTTCTTCCCAGTCAGATGATATTTCAATTTTAGTAATCTCAGGTACTTCATCTGACCTAATCCACTTCAACATATCCCCAAATGATTTATCTGAAGCAACACCATTTGTATTTTTATATTCAGCAAACAATAAACCTGAAGTAATTAATAGAAATATATATAAAGTTTTGTACATAAATTTAAATAAATCCTCTAAAACCCTTTTGAACTCTTAATTTAAAAGCAAAAAAATTATCCTTTCCGGATGCCTTTATTCTCTTTAGTTCAAAAGGTAAATCAAAATCAGCTACTCCTTCATCTGTTGTAACTGCAGATTCGTAACTGCTGTTTTTTACAATCTCAACATCATCGTTACCATATATTCCAAAAGGATAAGCAAAACTTGAAACCTTACTATTAAATGTTGTTTCTAGTATATTTTTACACTCAATCATTTCATATTGTTTATCATCGGTTGAGGTGTTTGGTAAAAAAGGATGGGTAATGGTATGGCCACCAAGTTCAAAAACTCCTGAATCTAACATTTCTTTAATATGATCATCAGATAATTTTTCTTCATTAGCTAACACACCAGTATTATGTTTAGGGTTCTTTTTTATAGACCAATCATTTTGATGTCTATCGATCACTAGATACAAAGTGGCGCAAGCATCATATTTTTTTAACAAAGGTAATGCTTGGGTATAGTTATCTAAATATCCATCATCAAATGTTATTGCTACAACTTTATTCTCCTTTTCATAATCTTGAATTTCAGACATCTTGATAAATTTCCATCCATTATCTTTAAAATACTTTAATTGTTTCTCAAACATATCTGGAGAAACTCTTAAGCCAGATTTTTTACCTTTATCTAGCTGATCTGAAATCATGTGATACATCATGATTCTTGTTTGATTCATATTTGCTCTTGGATACCACCACGCATATTTCAATGAAAAAAGAATTAATAAAAGATCAATAAGTATAACTACGGTAATTGTCATGAGATTATTTCATTATAAAAATCTATAGTTGATTCGCACATATTTGATTTTAAAAATTTGATATTTTCTTTAATGTCTTTATTATTCCCATCGAGTATTGAGATTGATTTTTTTAACAAGGATATTGAATCATTTGGCTCTACACAACCATACGGATAAAGTTCTTCTAAAATCTCTTTTACTCCACCCCTATTATAGCCAATAGATGGGATTCCAATTGATAAGGGTTCTAAGATGCTCCTTCCAAATGACTCAGGCTTGTTGGATGTATTAAAAACAATATTAGAGATTGCATAAATATTTTTTATATCTTTTCTAAAGTTTAAAAAATAAATATCTGAATCTAAGTTCAAGGATTTAATTAATTCTTTGAGCCGATCAAGATATTTTTGATGCTTATCTTTTGCTTCACCTGCAATTAAAACCTTTACCTTATGATTTGAGTTATCCTTAATAGCTTTTGTAAGGTGAATAATTTTTTCAAAATCTTTCAGTGGAGTTATTCTTCCGGCAATTGTTAATAAATTAGTATTCCTTGTCTCAGGATATTGTGAGTACCACTCTTCCAACCAGTTATTAGACGGCCTGTAACCAGGAAAAAACTCTGTAGAGTCAACACCCCTGTATATAAGTTTTATATTTTTAGATTTTGTGTTTTTATAATTTTCTAATAAATAGCTTTTTGCTGAATTGGAAACAGTGATAATATTTTCTGGTTTTGACATTACAGCACTATAAAAATTTACAGAATATAAACCGTGAATTGTTGAAACAAGGTGAGGTCTTTTATTTTCTGGTACTTTTTTTAGAGCTTTCCAAACTATCCATGCTGGCATTCTAGATCGAACATGCAAAATATCAGCATTCATTTCTTCAATCCATTTTGCCAATGGCTTAATTTGTCTAAATGTAAAAATATTTTTTTTATGTAGATTCCAGTCGTGATGACGTGTTCCTTCCTGGGTTAATTGATCTACTAGCCGTCCACCAGCAGAAACAACATGAGATTCATGACCAGCATCTACTATAGCTTTTGATATTTCTAGGACACCCTGCTCAACACCACCGCTTTCAAGTGTTGGAACAAATTGGATAACTTTCATGACAAGATTTTAACACTGATGACGAAGGTATCTAAATATTGTTTAGCTTACTCCCTCAACTATAGTTACCAATCTTTGTGCTGAAGCTTTTACATAAACTAGGGCTTCTTGATACTCATCAGAGTTATAACAAAATAATGCTTCATCAAAGCTATTAAATTCTATTAATACGGTTCTATCGTAACCTTCACCCTCGACTTCAACTTGTTTGCCACCTCTTACAAGAAACTTTCCTTTATATTTACTAATAATTGGTCCAGCTAAATCGATATATTTAGCATACTCATCTGGATTGAGTATATTACCTCGTACAACCCAATAGGTTTTCATGTTTAAGACTTAAATTTAAGTCGTGTTTGATGAAGAATTGGCTCTGTATAACCACTAGGCTGAACTCTTCCTTCAATAGCAAGATTGCACGCAGCCTCAAAAGCTAACCCATCATATGAAGGCGCCATTGATTTATATAGAGGATCAGAATCATTTTGTTTATCTACAACAAGTGCCATTTTTTTCATTGCTTCTATAACTTGCTCCTGAGAAACCAGACCATGATGAAGCCAATTAGCTATATGCTGACTAGATATTCTACAAGTTGCCCTATCTTCCATAAGTCCAACATTATTTATATCCGGAACTTTTGAGCAACCCACACCTTGATCAACCCATCTAACCACATAACCCAAGATACCCTGACAATTATTTTCGAGTTCTGCTTGAATATCTTGAGAAGAAATTTCAGCAGGATTTTTATGAAAAGGGATATCTAAAATAGCATCTAAACTCGCCTTTTCTCTATTCATTATTAAATCTTGTTCATCACTTACAAGAATCTGATGGTAGTGAATCGCATGAAGTGTTGCAGCTGTTGGAGAAGGAACCCATGCGCAGTTAGCGCCAGCTTTTGGATGCATGGTTTTTGTATTATACATTCCAAGCATTTCATCAGGCATTGGCCACATACCTTTACCTATTTGAGCCTTACCTTTAAAACCTGTTTCTAATCCTATATCTACATTCCAATTTTCATATTGGGCTATCCATTGATGTAGTTTCATGTCTGCCTTGGTAATCATTGGGCCAGCTTCCATACTTGTATGAATTTCATCGCCTGTTCTATCAAGGAAACCAGTATTTATAAAAATAACTCTATCCTTAGCTACTTCTATACATTCTTTTAAATTAACTGTAGTTCTTCTCTCTTCATCCATAATACCCACTTTTGCTGTGAGCTGAGGAAGGCCGAGAGCATTCTCAACAGCTGAGAATAAATCGCAAGTAAATTGCACCTCTTCTGGACCATGCATTTTCGGTTTAACAATATATACACTTCCAGTTTTTGAATTTTCATATAAGCCATTTTTATTAAGATCATGCATGGCAATGCATATTGTAAACATAGCATCAATTATTCCTTCAGGAACTTCATTGCCCTGAGCATCTAGTACGCCTGGATTAGTCATTAGATGTCCAACATTTCTTACTAACATCAAACTTCTTCCAGGAAGAGTTAAATCATTTCCATCTGCAGTTGTATATGATCTATCAGCATTTAATTGTCTTGTTACTAGAGAGCCGTTTTTATCAAAAGATTCTTTTAAATCTCCCTTCATTAATCCTAACCAATTTCTATATACAGCAGTTTTATCTTCTCCATCAACAGCAGCTACTGAATCCTCACAGTCTTGGATTGTAGTAATTGCAGATTCCATAAGAATATCTTTAATGCCTGCTTTATCAGTTTGGCCTATAGAGTGATTTGGATCAATTTGAATTTCAAAATGAAGATTATTATTTTTAAATAAAAGAGAGTATGCGTCATTACCATTATCGCTATAACCAATATATTGAGACGGATTTTTTAAATCAACCTTCCCTTCATTTGGAAGAAGTGCTTGAATTTTTCCTTCAACAAATTCAAAACCCAGAACATCTTTAAAGCTTCCTTGTTCAAGAGGTATGGTTTCATCTAGAAAATTCTTTGCAAAATCTATAACTTTATCTCCTCTGGCTGGATTATAGCCGCCAACTTTCTCTGCTCCATCTTCCTCACTAATAACATCTGTTCCATACAATGCATCATATAGACTGCCCCATCTTGCATTTGCAGCATTAAGTGCAAATCTAGCATTCATAACTGGAACTACAAGCTGAGGGCCAGCAATTGTTTTAATTTCTGGATCTACATTATCAGTAGATATTGAAAAATCTCGACTCCTAGGTGCAATGTATCCAATATCTGTTAAAAAAGTTTTATATTCCTCATGACTAAAATCCTGACCTTTGCGTTCAAGATGCCACTTATCAATTTGAGTTTGAATATCTTCTCTTTTCTGTAATAAAGCTTTGTTTCTTGGAGAAAAATCGTTAATAATTTTCTCAAAGGAAGACCAAAATTGATCCTTAGTAATATCTAAACCATCAAGAACTTCATTCTCTAAAAAATCTTGTAAATGTTTTGAGATTGTTAAAGAGGTTGAATTTTTACCAGATTCAGATTCTGATTTTGAGGTATTAAAAAAGTTGATTAATTTTGTAAAAATATTCATCGAAGAATTATAGCAAGTTGAATAAAATAACCAACACCAAAAAATTAATAATCTTTAATCAAAATATTTGAGATCAACTTCTGGATCATAATCCCATACCTTAAGTTTTATTGATCTCATTGCTAATGAAGGAAGATACTTCATAACAAAATTTCTTATAAGGATTATCATAGGATTGGAAATATGATTTAAAGTTCCTTGTCTTAGGGATAGGTTCATTATTGTCTTTATTCTTCTTGTTCTAATTGATTCGTACGCATTTTGAGCTTTGCTAATATCGGAATCATATTTTATTAATAAATTTCCAAACATATAAGCATCTTCCAGAGCCAAACATCCGCCCTGTCCTATGAATGGAACTATAGGGTGAGCAGCATCACCTAATAAGGTTAGATTGTTATATTTAAGATTTTTTATGTATGGCCTTATATAAACACCCCATTTAAATAACGGTGTTCCTTTATTGATAAAAGAATAAAAATCACTGTTACTTAAACTTAGATCTTCTTTTAGTTCAGCATAAGTACCTTCAGCTCGCCATGATTCAGTATATTTTTTACTAGTTTTTATAGCTGCAACAAAGCTAGTTTTAGAATTAGAAATTGGATAAGTAACAATATGATGGTTTGGTCCTAAAAAAGTTTTTACTTGATTTTGTTTTTTTTCAATTATTGCTCTCCAGACTGAATAGCCGCTATATATGGGCTCACTTTCATTATCAGTTTTTTTTCTACATAATGACTTGATACCATCACACGCGGCAATATGTTTCACTTTGTATGTTTTTGCATCTGAAAAATGAAGCTCCGCTTTATTAAAATCTAAATCATGTAATTCATGCTCAAATATAACTTCTCCGCCAAGTGAATTATATTTTTTATACAAATATTTATATAAAACTTGTCTTGATGTAGTTAGCACATTTACATTAAAGCTGTTTATTTTTTTGTTTTGAGAATAAAAACTTGCAGCCTTTGGATTTGCTGATACAGAAACAATTTCATCATATATATTAAGATTCTTTAGAATTTTTATTCCATTTGGCGAAATAGATATACCAGCACCATAATCATTAACATTATTAGATTTTTCAAATATTACTACAGGGATTTTTGCTTCTTTTAAAATACAACCTAAGGTTAGTCCTGAAATTCCTGCACCAATGATAGCTATATGATTGGAAAAACTGTTCACAAGATTATTATGCATTAAATAAAAAAAATGGGAGCAAGCGCTCCCATTATTATAGAAGTTATATTTATCCAGGTGTTCTCATTGCTGTTCCAATGTAAGATCTTGCATTCGAACATGAAAAACCTTTTAAGTTTGAGTTTGCTTCAGATTGAGCTATTTTTTCCCAAAATAAATCTGCGTTAGCACCAGATTCTGATATCGATGATGAGTACATCAATCTCACAAAATCAACTCCATCAGATAGTTGAGCTCCTGCTGAAGGAACAATCATTTTTCTTCCAGTGGTATCACCTACAGATTGAGCATAAATAGCAAAATCTTTATAAAGATCATAAACCTTTCTCATAGTATAGTCTTCATCTAAACTACAATCTGAATATGTAGCGTACATAACATTACCTGCAGCCATACTTGAAGGCTGAGATACAGTCCATTGCCATGTATCGATTTGCTGTGAATTAGTTACCGGCAATGACTCAAGTAATTTTGCGCCACCACCTGTTACCCATCTTTCCATTCCAGTGAATTGTTCACTTGGAGTTGGAAAAGTATTGACCCACATTGCATCTACAGAGCCCATATTTGAATGGAACTGAGGTTGTAAAATTGCAACAGTCATATTGTCATATACATCACCCTGACCTTCAGCCCATTTAGCAAATTTTCCATACCATGCTGCGAGATCGTCAAAATCTTTACCCTTATTATAAGTGCCAACATAATATTCAGCTTTATTTGACTCTGGTTCGTATTTATAAGATGGCTCATCTTCTTGGGCATAAACAACAAGTGATGTTGTTAATACTAATGTTAATAAATATTTCATAATTCCTCCCTATTTATGAATATATTAAGATAGTACATTAAAATGATTAAATAAATAAAGTTAATATATGTATAAAACTTATACCTATTCTATTTTGCCGTTTATGTCATATGTGTTAAAAAAATTCCATATTGTTTGAGAGGCACTGATACCAAACCGATCTTCTTGAGGCCATGTATGCCACATACCATCAACTTTATATAACTCTACCTGAGTATTATTTAAACAATTAGTATATTGCCAATGTTCAACCGAAGTTCCTTTATCAAAAAAATTAGCCACCATTATTGTTGGATCAACGCTACATGAATTATATTCTTGCCATAAGGTCATTACTTTTTCTATGGGTTCCATTCCTAAAGTTGAATTACCATCATATGGAACAGTTCCATCTATGGTTCCATGTATTTGAAGAATAGCCGTTGGATGCACTGAATTACAAGATTCAAATGTTTGCTTGCTCATTGATCCAGTAACAGATGCTACTGCCGCAATTTTTGAGCTTAAATTACATGCAAGATGATAGCTCATAAAACCACCGTTAGACATTCCAGTAGAGTAAATTCTATTCATATTAATGTCATATTTTTGTGAAATTAACTTAATGATAGTATCTATAAAATCTACGTCATCTACAGTGCTTCCAATAGTCCAAGCGCCAGAGTTCCAATGGGAAGCACTAGATGTAAGAGTTGTATTAAGTGGTGCGCCTTGAGGATGAATTAAGATAAAGTTATTTTCCTTTGTATTTGTATAATTATTTAAACCTGTGTATTCCATTTGAGCTAATGCATTACTACCATAGCCATGCAAATTGAATATTACAGAGCTTTGTCCTGTTGCTTCTGGGTGCGGAGACTGAATCAAGTAATATCTATCAAGCCCCTTATGTTTAAAATCACATCTTTTAAAATTTATTTGTTGTTGCTGGCAAGTTTCAGATAAAGAGTTTGAATTATTGTTTGTATTATTGTTTGATGAGTTTTCAACTGATGAGCTGGTCCCGCTCCCACCACATGAAACAATTAAGAAAATAGAAAGTAAATATAATTTATACATTTAATATGAATAATAATTGATGCTTATTAAATAAAAAAGGAGAGAAAAATAATAGTGTATATAATCTATACATAATTGGTGCGGTACGCCGGTCTCGAACCGGCGGCCTTCTGCTTGGCAAGCAGACGCTCTACCAACTGAGCTAGTACCGCATTGGGTGTGTAATATAACCTTTAAGCATGATGCTTTCAAGCATTCAAATTGTAAAATGAATAATGATAAAAAATTATTAATTTACCTCTATTTTCTTGATTTCTTTGAAACCAAACTCATCTTGTGAGAGCAAAACAAGATGAGATATTTGAATAGTTAAAGGTATAGCTATTTCAAATTCTTGATCAATGTAGCCGCCGAATATTTCGCTATCCTCGTAACCTATGTGATCAACATGAAAATAAAAGGGATCTCCAAGACCTATAAGTAAAACTTCTTTGCCATCTTCATTTAAAGCACGCATAGCATATTTATCTTTTTTAGAAAGAGTGTGATATTTGCTCATATTTAGTTTGCTTGGTTTCTCAATTTTTATAGATTTCAAAGACATATTGTTAAAGCTAGCAGACACGCTATAAATCATAGCTTCATTATCAAGAGAAATATTTTCAGGTGATAAATAATTTTGAGGGCTCTTAAATAACTCAGCATCAAGGTTTATACTTAAAAGAAATATTAATATGAATATTTTTTTTACCATTTTGACCAATTGATACCCCACGTAAATCCTAATGGTCCATTCATATAACCGTAATCATAATTACTATATTGAGATGGACTTGGATCTCTTATAAAATCATTGCACTCTCCAGATGACTGATCATAGTCAGCACACCAAGTGAAATTTGATTGAAATATACCTTCATAGAAATCATTATTGTCTAAGATATCATCAGGAGATGTTATTGTTCCAGTCAAATCAACTGCTTTTGCTGTATATATTTGAACAGAATTTTCAGCTGGTCTATTAAAACTCACCGATTTTTGATTTTCGAGCCCTGGCTGCTCTTCACCATTCACATACCATTTAAGTGTAATTTTTGATGTATCATAATTCGCTAGTATCGTCATATCCCATCTGTTGTTACCATTTGAAAATCCAAAATCAACATCATCGAATGCATGATAAAAGCCTTGGTTGTGGATTGACCCAACAGCAAAACCTTCAACATTTACTGGGCCATATCCTCCACTAGAACATGAATCCATAATTGAACAAAATGTTGGTCTATAATTATCGAACTCTCCATAATAATTACCTTCAAATAATCCAACTTTGGAGCATACTGGGTTTTTTCTGATAAATGGATATGTTACTTCTCCAGTTTCAGGATCTGTCACTCCTGCGCCCCATTCATTAACCAAACAAGAGCAACCCTCGCCATCAATATATTCATTAGTTCTAATATCATATATCCTTCCATCACCCCAGTTGTAACAAACTTTTACGTCCTTACCTAAAACATTTAGATGATCTTCAATGTGATGTTTCCATTTAAGTAAAGATACTGACGATTGTGTGGTTGTATTGGGATTTAAATCAGCCCATGCAGTTACATCTCTATCATCGGTACTTCTATACTCGTCACCCATAAATCCATGCGCATGGCCTAATTCATGCATTAATGTGGTGCTTGTTCTTTCTGGATTATTTTCTCTTATCCTTTGTATATTTTTATTTCCAGAATTTACTCCTCTTCCATCTATTCTTGTAAGCACAGATATTAAATGTCTCCTATACTCATATCCAGGAAGGAATTCTGGAAAAAGATCAGTATCCATTTCACCAATACAATATATTGTTTCATCAAAATCTGCACACCCTGTTCTAATTCCAAACGGAGATGAGCCATCAGGATCTATGGGTTCTGCAGAAAGAATAGTAAAATAATTTGGATTAAAAAATTCTGATGCATCAGAATCATTAAGTTTATTTACAGATGCTAAGAGCGCTCTTCTATATAAACTAATATCAATCTCTCCATTAAGAGAATCACCAACGAATAAATATTTCGTACCAGCTGAAGAGTCTGGACCACCAGAAAGATAATATATTTCATAGTCCTTTGAAACTTTTTGCCCTCCTTCAAATCCGTCTGTAGGGTCAACATCTTGTTGAATAGTTATAGTTCGTCTATTTCCAGTAAACCATGACTGAAAAATTACAGAATCATAATTATTTCCATCGAAGACTCTAATTTCAGCATCATAAAGACCGCCTCTCTGGAGAGAAGATAAATCAAAACTAAGAATCCCATCCCCTTCTATTTCTGTAGAAGTGTCAGGTGAGAAATTACCTGGAATTTCAGCACTACCTATAACCATATCAAAACTTAAATCGTTTAAACCACTATCTGAATCAGTAACTCTTATATTAAAGGCAAGATTAGTATTATGAATAAGTGTATCTTTTGAATAATCAATATCAGACAGAACACCAATTTCAGGCTCATCATTTACAGAATTAATAGTTATATTAACTGTAGCGTTTTTAGTAACATTTTTTTCTTCAGCTGTAACAGAATATTGGAATTGATCAGAGCCAAAAAAATCTGAATCTGGAGTATAAGTGATCTCGCCTGATGATGTTAAATCTAAGGTACCCTTTGAAGTAGATGATATCAACGAATAGGTAATTGTAACAGTTTCATTTGCAGTAGCATTTAATGAGCCGGAGTATTGTGAATCCTCATCAACAGAAAATGCTGTTAGTCCAATTGTAAGTGAAAACGGGATAGGTTCAGGGGTAGAAACTTGCGAGCTTCCTCCGCCACCACCACAAGCAGATAATACAAAAAATATAGGTAGTAGAAAAAATTTTTTCACAAAAAAATTATACCAATATAAAAAAAAGAGGGCTAAAAAGCCCTCTTTTATTTAATCAATTCTAAAGTTAGAAATTAACTCTGAAACCTACTTTATAAATTGGTCCATGATCTTGATATAAGAATGTCATTTCTTCATATCTTGAATATAAATGAACATCTTGATCAGTTACGTTAATTCCTTCAATAAATACAGCTGCAGTGTCACTTAAGTTGTAAGTAGCATTGAAATCAACTGTACTTCTTTCAGTAACAAACAGTGGGTTATATTGATCATATCCAGTAAAGTATTCACCGGTTAAATTATAAGCAACCCTTGCTGATATTTTTTCATTTTCGTAGAAGACAGCTAAGTTAGCAGCATCACCAAATCCTGGTAAAGCAAACTGCTCTGACGCATCTGCTGCAGGATAAGGGTCAACATCTGTGTCACCGTCTATCATTGTTACGTTTGCCATTACACCCCAATCATTATCGAATAGATGCTGAACAGCAAACTCAACACCTTCAAGGGTTCCACCATATTGATTGATAGGTTTCGCTAAGTTAAACATATATAAAGGGTCGTCTCCATTACTTTGGAATACAGCATTACCGTTTCCAGGATCAGCAAAACAATCCTCTTGACCATTACATCCAAATGTGAAGCCTGTGTTATTTAACCAAGCCCAGTCAAACTGGTTTGACCAACCACATGCCCAGTAACCTTGAGGAGCTGTCCATTGACATAATGCATCAGCATTATCTTCAGTAGCAAGGGCTGCTCTTGGTCCCATAGTGATATCTGTTACCCCATTAAATGACCCTTGCTCAAAACCAGCGCCATGATAACCTTCGATCTCTTTTATAAATACGTTAACAGCTACGTAACTACCTTCTTTATAGTAATACTCGTATGCTAAGTCTATGTTAGTTGATTCATATGGCTCTAAAGCTGGGTTACCAGTTCCTAAAGTAGCTGGGAACATCCAGCTAAATGAAGCTGGAGTTGATACTGATACATCCATTTGCTCAAGAGCTGGTCTTGCAATAGTTTTACTTGCTGCAAACTTGATCACCCTATTTTCTGCATGCTCAAAAGTTACATTTAAACTTGGTAGAACATAATCATTTGATCCTGTTCCAGTATATGTTGCAGGTCCTGTCATAAGACCAACTTTGTCACCATAAGAAAAAGCTCCTAGACTCCATACAGTATTTGTAGGAACCGTTGTATCAGCAGATGAAGTTCTTTCTTCTTCTTCGTATCTAATACCTAACTGAGCTCTTAACTCTTGACCTTTTTCAGTAACAGTCTCAAAGTTGAAGTTTACAAAGAAAGCTTCAAGCTCTTCTTTAATTACAGAAATAGAGTCTCTATCACCGTAACAACCCTCTAATTGTCCCCAATTTGAAGTTGGATCATCATACATACTTACAGCTCTTAATCCATTAGGATTACCAGCTGCATCAAAGGCATCATTTCTATAACATGATGAAGGCCAATCTGATGCTGGTCCGTATGCATTCCACCATGTACCATCACCTGTATTTAAGTCTCCCATGAAACCAGCTCTACCGAACCAATAAAATAGGTCTTCTTGACTCATATCAAAATAATAGAAATTTCCTGTTGAACCTAAGAAACCAGGAATAGAAACTTTAGTAAGAACATCATCAGGAAGCATCGCATATGTCATGTTTACTGGATCACCATCTGCAATGTGACCAGTTCTAACATAGTTATTCCATTTTTGGCTGTTGAATACTGTTTCTTGAGTTGAATAACCAAAATCAATAGATGTTAAAGACTCCATGTATAGACCTTCATTGTTATCCCAAGTACCAATTAGCTGGAACTGATCAAGATTACTCTTTCTTTCTTGATAGTTTACATATGCTTCTCTTGGTCCAATATCGCTTGCATCAAACTCAGTTACACCCTGATCAGCACCTTGGAAACTTTTATCAACTTGCCATTCAAGATTACCATTTACTGATTGTGTAAAATCAAATGATCTATTTCTAAAACAAGCAGAAGCTTCATTTACTGGATACCAATCCCAAGCTGCCCAGCATCCATTACCAAATGTTGCACTACTTGTAGCACTTCCACCAGGGTTACCTTTGTAACCTGCTGATGAGTCATGATAATCAGCTGTAAGTGTAAAGTTATCAGTAAGTCTAAACTCTAAATTTAAACCAATTGATTTGTTGTTTGTGTCATCATTCGCCCACTTAAAGTTGTTGTTAAATATACCACCATTAAAGTAGGTGCCATTAACAAATGCGCTTGTTACTGCTCCATTAGGATTTACTGTCATGCTTGTTGTATCCCAACCTGATAACCATGAACCAGCTTCAACACCATACTGACTAGCGTTAACAGATGATATTGTGTAATCAAGAGTAGCAGTTACAATTCCTTGCTCCCATTGAAGAGTAGTTTGAAGATTTTCTCTAGTTCTTTCGTTATCCATGTTTTTATATAAAAGACCACTAGGATAAAAGAATGCGCCATCTTCTCTTGTGTTGTTATTTGTTACTGTTGCATTTCCAGGTACATTATTAATAATTGGACTAGGTAACCATGTTATTTCATTCGTACCTGATTCTCTGTTATGCATTACATGATGAGAACCTGAAACTGAGAAACCCCATTTAGCATCACCAATTTCACCATTTCTTAAGAAGACTAAATCTACTTCTGGTGTGTAATCATCGCCTTTTTCAACAGATGAGTGATGCATGGCTCTGACTGAAATACCGCCACCATTTTTACCATCTATTGGTTTAGTTGTCACCATATTAATAGTAGCACCAAGTCCACCGGTTGGAAGTATTGCATTTGCAGATTTGTATACTTCAACTGCTGCAACACCAGAAGATGAAACATCACCAAAATCAAATGACCTTCCACCAACCCATAAAGGCGGTACAGTTGGCATTGATCTACCGTTAAGAGTAACTAGGTTAAATTCTGGACCTAATCCTCTAATCGTTACTGATGTGCTTTCACCATTGTCTCTGTTAGTAGTAACACCAACAAGTCTTGATAACGCTTCAGCAATATTTCTATCAGCAAATTTACCGATATCCTCAGCTGTTATAGCATCAACAACACCAACGTTTTCTCTTTTGATTGATATAGCATCAATTAAACTTGATCTAATTCCAGTTGTTACTACTTCCTCGACTTCTGCATTTTCAGCATCTTCTGCTTCGTCAGCAAAAGTAAAAGTTGATAAAGGTAATAAAACCATTAAAGATAATAAATATTTATTCACGGATTTCCCCTTAATAAAATTAACGAAATAAGGCGCATTTAACCCTCTTGTTGATTAAATGTCAAGATTTATGTAAATAGTATAAAATATGTAAATTTTTTACATATTTAAACATAAAATTGAGGGTCTTAAATTAGTTAAAATTCAAGATTATTTAAATTTTTTTACTTGAGATTTATAAATTTTTTATCTTGAGTCTTTAGGTCTAGATTCATTTACAACTAGCTTTCTTCCATCAATTTCTGCCTCATTAAGTGCATCTATTGCAGCCTCAGCTCCATCACTCATTTCAACAAAACCAAACCCTCTTGAGCGATTAGTCATCCTGTCAGTAATTATCTTTGCAGAAGTTACAGTGCCATGTTCAGCGAAAAGGTTTTCAAGGTCTTGATCACTCATTCCCCATGAAATATTTCCAACGTATATATTCATTTATATATCCTATTATTAAAAAAGGAGTATCTTACAGTAAAAAATAGAGCAATAGTACAAAAAGTTAATCTTCTATGAAATTTAATACGCTTTCTTTGTATTCCGACCACCAATCTAGTCCCATAAGGTGAATTTTTTCTAAATTTTCCTCCGAATCATCATCCAACATTTTATTAATTTTGCCTATAGGTGAATTAATTCTTAGATAATTGCTATTTATTACATCTTTAGCTATGTCATTATGAATTTCTGAATCGAGCATCATTCCCATAATGTCATTTCTTAACCAGCCAACCCCACCCCATTTTGATGATGTTTCTCCTGAAATTTTATGCTTATTAAGTCCAGCACCTATGCTAAGAACTTTAATATTCTTTGTGTTAAAAAATTTCTTTGCGTGATTGAATCCTATTAAAGTTGGATTATTTGTAACCACTCCTCCATCTATCATCCAGGACCCATTGTCCATTTGATATGTTGGGAAGTACATTGGAGCTGCACTAGAGGCACAAACTGCATCAATATAACTAATATCAGGAGTCGTGTTACTTGAGTGAACTACATGTGATCTTTTTTCAATATCATAACAAAGAGTAACAACTGGCTTCCTTGAGTCACCAAGAGTTGCATTTTTAAATATTTCTTTAAGAACTTTTACTCTTCCTTTAGTCTCATATCTTGGTCTTGCTTGAATTAGCGATGCTTGGTCCCAAAAAAAAGAAGTTTCCATAATTCTTTCTAAGTAGTCTTTAGACCAGTATGTTTTCAGTTCACCTGCACTCATTTCACCATGCGCCAAGCAAGCAGCATTAAAAGCCCCTGCACTAGTTCCAACAAACATATCAAACATATCTGATATCTTTTTACCAGTTTCAACTTCTAATTTTTTTAAAAAGACAATGCCGGCAATAACTCTTACACCGCCGCCATCAAAAGATATTATTTTTTTTGTTTTTTCTTTCTTTTTATTAAAAAGATTTGAAAGAATTTGCATTAACTGATTGTACCTTTAAATTAAAAATGTGCATAAAAAAAGGGGCTGAAACCCCTTTTTTAAAATAAAGAAGCCTTATTGCTTAATTCCAGATGTAGCGTTAGATTTTGATACTTCTTTAGATACATTTTTAAGAATTGTACAGCTACCTTTATATGTATCCAATGTGAATGCAGCACATGAACTTCTAGATTCACATAAAGATTGACATGCTTCTAAGTTTCTGAATTTCTTTGAAGTTTTTACCGTAGCAATTTTGCCCTTAAGAGATATGTTTTCTTTTTTTTCAAAAACCATATCAGCTGAAAATGCTGGAATAGCTATGAGTATTGCTCCAAGGATAGTTAGTTTAGATATCTTATTCATTTTTATACCTTATATAGGGGGTTAATTATAATGTTTACACTGTAAACATACAGAAATATATGTTACATTTTAATGTTTACACTGTAAACATAATTAGGGACAAAAAATGTATAAAATTAATCTATAATTTTTGTATTTAATAGCTTACTTGCTTCAGATATGCTGCCAGCGTTTTTAGCATTTATGTATCCTACATCCAAAAGAATCTTGGTTGCTTTTGCAGATCTATTTCCACTCCTGCAGTAGAGATATATTTCCTCATCTTTTGGAATATCTGACGATAGCTCTAAAATATCTTGCCATTCTATATGAAATGCTCCTTCAAGATGCCCGGTATTCCATTCAGCCTTTGTTCTTACATCAATAACCGTAAGAGACATGCCTGTAAGAGAAAATATTAAAAGTGCTATATATCTAAAATGCATCTAGGACCAATCTTTAATAATAATATCTGATGCTTTTTCTCCAATCATAATAGTTGGTGCATTAGTATTACCACCAACTAATGTTGGCATAATTGATGCATCTACAACTCTTAAGCTTTTAACCTTATGGACTCTGAGTTTGCTATCAACAACAGCCATATCATCACTACCCATCTTACATGTTCCAACAGGATGATAAACTGTGTCTGCTGATTCTCTAATAGCTTTTTCAATATCCTCATCATCATCTAAATCTATTGGTCTCATAACATGCTTACTTGTGTATTTAGAGATTGGCTCTTTATTCATAATCTTCATCATCTTTTTGTAGCCAGCAATCATGTCTCTCACGTCATCTGGATGAGACAAAAAATTTGGATCTATGCATGGGTCCTCTGCAGGATCAGCTGAATTTAGTGTAACCGCACCTCTAGATTTAGGTCGTAATAAACATGAATGACAGCTGATTCCAGTCCCCCATAATTGCTCTCTTCCGTGATCAACGATCATTCCAGGTGCAAAATGTAACTGAATATCAGGTATATTTATATCATTTCTAGATCTAATAAATCCCCCAGCTTCAGCTACTGTTGATGTAAACATACCTGTTTTAGCAAGAATGTATTTAATTAGTTCAAATGGATATTTAAATAACAGAGTACCTATTGAAAAACCTAAAAGGTTTATTGATTTGTGTCTATGAACAGTTATGAAATCAATGTGGTCTTGAAGGTTTTTACCTACTCCCGGTAAGTTTATTTTATGATGAATGCCATGTTTGGTTATTTCTTCTTCAGGGCCTATGCCGGATCTAAGAAGAATCTGAGGTGAACCAAAGGCTCCTGAAGATAATAAAACTTCTTTAGTAGCGTTTACAGTAAATTCATTACCCTCTTCATCTATACATTGAACACCTGTAGCCCTTTCATCAGAAATATTAATCTTATTAACATTGGTGTCAGTTAATATAGTTAAATTATCTCTATCTAATATTGGAACAAGATAGGCCTTTGCAGCACTGCATCTTTTACCATTTTTTTGAGTTGTTTGGTAATAACCAATTCCTTCTTGATTTTCTCCATTAAAATCTTCGTTGTATCCAAAAACAGAAGAGCCTGTTTTAACGAAATCATCAACAGATTTATTTTTATGTCTTATTTTTGATACGTTTAATGGGCCATTTTGTCCGTGATAGTCATTATCAAAAACCTCATTGTGCTCACATTTTTTAAAATAAGGTAATACGTCTTTATACGACCACCCTTCATTGCCCAACTCTGCCCAATGATCATAATCCCACGCATGACCCCTGACATATAACATTGCATTAATTGAGCTGGAACCTCCCAAAGTTTTTCCTCTTGGCTGAAATCCTTTTCTATGTTCCATTACTTCAGTTTCAACTTCATGCACTCCACCTGCCGAGTCTACAACCGAGGATGCAGGTTCTGTTATAGAAACCTTTTCAAATTCTTTTTGAGGAACGGTATCGTAGTTCCAACTATATTTACTTTTATCACCCAAAAAAGCAAAACCAAGTGGTACATGAAGTCTTACATCATTATCTTTTGATCCGGCCTCTATAAGACAAACATTAAAATCTGGATTTGAGCTTAGCCTGTTTGCTAAAACACATCCTGCTGAACCAGCGCCTAAAATAATAAAATCGTAACTTTTAGTTTCCATTGTTAGTCTCTCCCCTCTAAAGTTTATGATTTCATATGTAAACTGTAAACTTTTATATATTCAAAAATTTGCATATTATGTTTAGATAGATTGTTATGGATTATTTTAGTAATTTTATCATTTTTTGGGTTTTAGTTGCTTTTGTAACTTTCTTTTATCTTTTTTATGTTGATGCTCCTTATGGCCGACATATAAGAAATGGTTGGGGTAGGAATATTTCAGCACGTGTTGGTTGGGTTGTTATGGAATCACCATGTGTTATTTTGATGATAATTTATGCTTGGCTTGTAATTGATCAATTAGAGGTTGTGCATAAAGTCTTTCTAACTTTATGGCTAATTCATTATATTCACAGATCTTTTATTTATCCATTTGTAATAGATATGACAAATCCAAAAATGCCAATCAGTATAGCTATGTCTGCATTTTTTTTTAATATTGTTAACGTTAATGTTCAAGCTATTGGAATATTCTACTTTGCTGACTATTCTCAAACTTGGTTAAATAGCTCATTATTTTATCTTGGGATAACTATATTTTTTATCGGTATGTTTATAAACATTAAGTCTGATTATTTAATTGTAACTTTAAGAAAAGAAAATGGTCCTGGGTATCATATGCCAAATAAATTTATGCATAAATACATTTCAGCCCCAAATTATTTTGGTGAAATTGTTGAGTGGATTGGTTGGGCTATTCTAACTTGTAGCATCTCTGGACTAGTGTTTGCATTATGGACCATTGCAAACTTATTCCCAAGGGCACTCTCGCACCATAGATGGTATCAAGAAAAATTTAGCAACTACCCTAAAAATAGGAAAGCTATTATTCCTGGACTTATTTAAGTATTCCTAAATCTTTCATTTGATTGGCAATATCTAGTATAGATTCTTCTGCTGGCCTTGGATTCCATCCTAATATTTCTCTTGCTTTTGTATTTTTAATACTTCTTGTTCTTCCAAGATAGGGTAACGTTAATTTTAATTCTTTATTAAAGTTAGCAAGAATTTTTGCCAGCCATACTGGAATACCCATGGTTGGTGCTTTATCAAAACCATTCTCTCTTAATATTTTAGCTACATCTGTGTACCATAAATCTTTTTCAACTAGGGCAAACCTTTCACCATTTGAGGCAGGAGTTTGCATTGCAAGAATATGAGCTGCAGCAACATCCCTTACATCAACATATCCAAACATCATTGGTACTGCTACTGGCATTCTGCCACTTGCAACCATTTCAACAGCTTTATTTGATTCACCAATATCACCTGAAATTGAAGCTCCTACAACAAGAGCAGGATTTATGACTGCAAGTTCAAATGGATGGCCTTCGTTTTTTAAAAAATCCCATGCCGCTCTTTCTGCTAAGGTTTTGCTTTTTGAATATGCACTTATTGCTGGATTATCCGGGTCTGACCAATCTGATTCATCAAAATGAGTTTTTTTCTCTAAAGTGTCAAAAATAGCAGCGACTGATGATGTAAGAACAACTTTTTTTACGTTATGTTTTTTTGCAAAAGATAAGGCTCTATTTACTCCATCAATAGCAGGTTTTACAAAATAATCATCATCTGTTCGATCCAATGATATTGGGGATGCAACATGAAGCAAATAATCGCAACCTTCCATGCTCTCATCCCAACCAGCATCATCTGTTAAGTCAAATGTAAATAAATTTAGATGCTCTGTAGATGTATTATGGTTTTTAAGTGAATTAATTATTTCATCTTTACGATCAGGGGATCTTACCGAACCATTTACTGCATAACCTTGATTAAGTAGTTGATGTATACAGTGAAGACCTATATACCCAGTAGCACCAGTAACTAAGACTTTTTCCATTATTATTCTCCCTCTATTAAATTTAACTAGTTCTTAACTATATATTAATATTAATAGAGGCAAATAGAATTATTGGATATATTTTTAATCCATATCAACAATTTTTTTCTTATGCAATCGTGTCTCCGCTAAAAGATCACTCATATATTCTTGAAAAAAAATAATTTAGAGTTCAATCAAAAATAAAAAAGAGAGCAAGGTGCTCTCTTTTTATTAGTTAAAAACCTTACAAATAGTAAGGAAAGAATACATCCTTTTTAGGTTTAGACTTATGCTCAGTTTTATTTTGCGTGCGTAAGTTGTAATTCAGCTTGTTAATTGCAATTTGCAACATAACATTACTTCCTAACTTAGGTGTGTATTGTTTTTTGTGAATATTTAAAGTATTTATAACATCTCCTTT
>MDSV01128044.1_pt1 | contig 20609 bp, 16 predicted proteins | sample 810851 | NCBI WGS metagenome assembly MDSV01 (sample SAMN05326640, study PRJNA326480) | marine metagenome | isolation source: seawater | place: Atlantic Ocean: North East | collected 2012 | reverse complement strand
TGCTGCTTCACCGCTGGCTTGCAGGGCGGCTTGTTGTTCCAGGATGGTGGCTTGAGTTGGGGACATTTCGAGAAGATCTAAGTTAAGCTACATTTGTCCCGACGCAGGGGTGCCTAAAGGCTGAGATTACACCCTCCGAACCTGCCCGGGTCATGCCGGGAAGGAAGCGATTTCACCGCCTTGGGCGGTGGCCATTGGGGCCCTTTGGTCTCCTGTGTCACGTAAAAACCACATACGATGACACAATCATTTCAATTTGCATCGCACCTCCGCCGCAGCGCGGTCGTGTTTTGTTCGACGGGATTAAGCCTTGGGGCCTTTGCCCAGCTGGACGTCGACACCCTCGCCGTGTCCACCGCCACGGTGTCTGCGTTGCAGGCGGGCGACAAGGATCCGTTTTCCGTGACCAATTTGGCCATCGAAGACATTCAAGCCCAAGACGCGGCGCAGGATGTGCCCTTTCTGTTGCGCCTGACGCCCTCGGCGGTGGTGACTTCCGATGCAGGGCATGGCGTGGGGTACACCGCGTTGCGCATTCGCGGCGTAGACCAAAGCCGCATCAACGTGACCATCAACGGGGTTCCGCTCAACGACGCCGAATCTCAAGGGGTGTTCTGGGTGGATTTGCCAGACTTGGGCAGCAGCATGACTGGGATGCAAATCCAGCGTGGCGTGGGCACCAGCACAAACGGACCTGCCGCATTCGGGGCGACTGTGTCGGTCAACACGTTGGGTACGTTGGCCAAGCCCGGCGTCCGAGCGGTGCTGGGCGGCGGCTCCTTCGGGACCCAGCGTCGGACGCTTGCCTGGAACACAGGCATGTTGGACGGGGGATGGTCTTTCGAGGGCCGTGCATCGCGCATCACCTCTGATGGTTGGATCGATCGAGCCACCAGCGATTTGAGTTCGCTGTACGGACGGGTGGCCAAACGTTGGGAATCGGGTCGCTTGTCGTTGACAACGACTTTGGGTCATGAGCGCACCTACCAGGCGTGGTATGGCGTGCCTCAAATTGCCGCCAACCCTGAATCCACGGAAGAGGACATTCGATCTTGGGCGGCGAGCAGCGGCGAGTATGGCTACGGGGCGGACACGGTTCGTTTGGACGACCTTGTCGCACGACGAGGCCAACACAACTACTACCGCTACGAGAACCAAGTGGACGACTACCGCCAGGATCACCTGCAGGTTCACCTCGACCAAACCTGGGGCAACTGGACCCTTGGCGGCGTGGTGTACGGCACCTCGGGCGCAGGATTCTGGGAGCAGTTCCGCCGAGGCGACGATTTGGCGGACTACGGATTTGCCCCACTCATCATGGGCACAGACACAGCTTTCACCACAGACTTGGTCCGTCGCCGTTGGTTGGACAACAGTTTTATGGGTTCCTCTTGGACCGTGTCCAGTCGCACAGGAGCGCTGGAGCAGGTGTATGGCGTCTCGGCGTCGTCTTACGTGGGGGATCATTTTGGTCGATTGATTTGGATGGACATGTCAGCCGGCGTGGAGCCCGACGACGAGTACTACCGCAGCGTGGGGGAGAAGTACGACGTAAGTGGGTTTGGAAAGTGGTCAGGAGAAGTGCAAGCGCTGCGCTGGCACGCCGAGGCCCAAGTGCGCCACGTCAACTACAACACGACCGGGCGTGACAACGACTACAGCGAAATTGACGTCCAAGACACGTTGACCTTTTTCAACCCCAAGGCGGGATTGACTTGGGTGCCCTCGGACAACGTCCAAGGATTTTTGTCTGTGGCGGTGGCCCACCGGGAACCTGCGCGCTCTGACTATTTGGACTCTCCCCAAGACACCCCACTCCGCCCGGAGCGCCTTGTGGACGTGGAGGCGGGGACCAAAGTGCGCGGCGAGAATTGGGCCTTCGGTGCGACGTTGTACAACATGCAGTACACCGACCAGCTCGCGGCCACCGGCCAGTTGAACGACGTCGGGAATGTGGTGCGCGTGAATGTGGCGGACAGCTATCGACGTGGTGTGGAGTTGGAGGCGGGGATTCAAGTGTCACCTGTGGTTCGCTTTGACGGGAATGCCACGTTCTCGCAAAATAAAATTGCCCTCTTCGAAGAGACCATTTACGACTACGATGGAGCATTCGATTACGTGAACATCGTGACCCACGAAGACACTGATTTGGCGTTGTCTCCGAATGTGGTTGGCATGGGCATGGTCACGTTGGAGGCGACTGAAGACAGCAAGCTTGCCGGTTTGTCATTCAGCGTCATCGCCAAGCATGTGGGACGCCAATTCTTGGACAACACGAGCAACGAGGGCAGAGCGTTGGACGCCTTCACCACCTTGGATGCGGTGGTGCGTGCGGAGAAGACGCTTGCTTCAGGGCAGAACGTGAGCCTATCTGTGTTCGGAAACAACTTGATGGATGCGGTGTACAGCGCGACAGGTTGGACCTACAGCTACCGCTACGGAGGTCCGGGTTCAGAGACGACAGAAAATTACGTGTACCCTCAGGCGGGACCGCATGGGTTTGTCACCCTTGCGGTCGGATTCTGAAGGAGTTGGTGACCAGACGGTCGAGGACCTCGGGGTCCTGTTCGATTGCCGTGCCCATCACGCAACAAGTGGCACCGGCCTCCCAAGCGCGATCCAAATCGTTTTGGGAGGTCATGCCTCCCCCCACGACAATGGGGACGTCCACGGCTTGGCGGACGGCTGAAATGACTTCGGCAGATATGGGAGTGCCTGCGCCGCTACCGGCATCCATGAAAATGCACTGCATCCCGAGCAAACACCCAGCTTGCGCGGTGGCGACCGCGAGCTCCGGCTTGTGCATGGGGATGGGGAGCGAGTGAGAGATGTACGCTGCCGCCGTCAGGGGAGGGTCGCCAAGCAACATGTAGCCTGTGGCAACCGTGGGGATGCCCATTTTGACGATCCTTGGCGCGGATTCCACATGCCGCCCAATGAGCAAGTCGGGGTTGCGGCCAGAAATCAGGCTGAGGTACAGCAACGCGTCGGCCCCTTGAACGACTTGGTTGGGCGCGCCAGGAAACAAAACCACAGGGTGGGTGATCACTTGTTTCAAGGCCCGCACCAAAGGGGCTGTTTTTCCTTCACCCACCAGACTCCCTCCCACAAACACGTCTGTGGCTTGGCTGCGTTGGATGGCGTTGATCAAGTCCAGCCACCCATCTCCGCGAGGGACCTTTTCTGGGTCCACCAAGACGGCGAGCCTTTTCTGGCCAAGCAACATGTCTTGCCTCAGGCCGTCTTGCCAAGTGCTCAATTCAGTCATCACTGGGAAATATAGTGCGTTTCAACGATTGAACAATGGAGATGTGGTGCATCACATGGCCGGCGGGAATGGTCAAAAACCGCACCTGGGGGTGGTCGACAAGTTGGTCCCATCCTCGAGCCCAAGATCGTGGAATGATGGCGTCTCGGTCCCCGAATACGACGTGCACATGCCCTCCAAGCTGGGCCATTTGGGTCCAGGAGCGATGCATGCCAGCCTTGGTGGGCCAAAACATGCGGTTCGTCATCCAGGTGTTGGACACCAACGTGCGCATCTCGTGGTCTTCGGTGTGATGCAAGGCAAAGTGCTCCAAATGGGCAGGGAGGATTCGCGCCCTGCGCAAACTTCGAATCAACGCTCGAATGCCACTCGCGTGGCGGTCCATCCAAATCCATGAGGCGCGGCCTGCAGCTGTTTCCACCACAAACCTGTACAAGGTGTTTTTCTTGAAACCGTCAGGGGCCAACAGGGTGAGACCATTCCATCGTTCAGGTTGGCACTCCAGCAGCGCCATGGCAATGCGGCCACCCAGGGAATAGCCGAGCAATTCAAGGCAGATGTTTTGCAGGTTGGTCCCGACCAGGTCTTCCAGCCAGGCGTCCAATGTCGTGGCCATGTGTTCAGGTTTGAGGACTGCCTGGGTGGGGCCGTCCAACGGCGGATGGCTTCCATTTTGGTGTGCAACACCCACCGAAAGCATGGCGGTGCCCACCTCGTACAAAGGCAAGTAGGCCAGCATTTCCTCGCATGGACGGCCAAAACCATGAAAGGCGACCACCACCCGAGTGAGGGGATGTTGTGGGGCTTGCCACACCGCATTCCAATGCCAACCTTGGTCTGTCCATGAGGTCTTCATGCGACAAAGGTCGGGGCGGTGGGTTTTTTGTGGAAAACGACAGGTCACAAGGCATGCCATTCACGGCATGCGATGCTCTAATTTTGCCAGCGGTCCACAACGTTTGGTCTTCTTTTCTCTGCCCGAATGGTTCGAAAACAAAAAGTCGATCCGCTCGGATAAAAAAAAAATGCCCAAAGACAACAGCATCAAGTCGGTTCTCATCATTGGAAGCGGACCGATTGTCATTGGACAAGCCTGTGAATTCGACTACTCTGGAAGCCAGGCATCGCGAAGCCTCCGGGAAGAAGGCATCGAAGTCACCCTGATCAATTCGAACCCCGCCACCATCATGACCGACCCGGTCGTGGCAGACCACATCTACCTCGAACCCCTCGAGCCGGAGTCGATCGTCAAGATTTTGGAGAAGCACAACATCGATGCGGTGTTGCCCACCATGGGAGGCCAGACAGCCCTCAATCTGGCCATCAAGTGCGAGGAGATGGGCGTCTGGGAAGAATATGACGTCCGGATGATTGGGGTGAACACCGACGCGATTGAGATCACGGAAAACCGTGAGGCCTTCCGGAACCTCATGGAGGAAATTGACATCCCGATGGCCCCACAAACCACGGCCAAGAGCTTCTTGGAAGGAAAGGAGGTGGCGCAGGAGTTCGGCTATCCGCTCTGCATCCGGGCGTCCTACACCCTCGGTGGAGCTGGCGCCGCCGTGGTCTATGACAAAGAGGCGTTTGAAGAGAAGTTGACCCGTGGGTTGCACTTGAGCCCCATCCACGAGGTGATGATTGACAAGGCCTTGCTTGGGTGGAAGGAATTCGAGCTCGAGTTGCTTCGCGACGGCAACGGCAATGTGACCATTGTGTGCTCCATCGAGAACTTCGACCCGATGGGCATCCACACTGGGGACAGCATCACCGTGGCCCCTGCCATGACTTTGAGCGATTCCACATTCCAGCGCATGCGGGACATGGCCATCAAAATGATGCGCAGCATTGGCGACTTCGCAGGTGGATGCAACGTTCAATTCGCCGTGTCTCCCGACGAGAAGGAGGAAATCATCGCCATCGAGATCAACCCGCGGGTAAGTCGCTCTTCCGCTTTGGCGTCCAAGGCGACAGGGTATCCCATTGCGAAAATCGCTGCCAAGTTGGCCATTGGTTACCACTTGGACGAGTTGAAGAACCAAATCACAGGCAACACCTCAGCCATGTTCGAGCCCACGCTCGACTACGTGGTGGTGAAGATTCCCCGCTGGAACTTCGACAAATTCCCAGGGTGCGACGACGTTTTGGGTTTGCAAATGAAGGCCGTTGGAGAAGTGATGGCCATCGGTCGATCGTTCCAGGAGGCGCTGCAAAAGGCATGTCAATCTTTGGAAATCAAGAGGAACGGACTTGGGGCGGATGGCCGCGAGTTGCGTGACCAAGATGCCATCATGCACAGCCTGCGCAACGCGAGTTGGAACCGGTTGTTCCATGTGTACGACGCGATCAAACTGGGCATTCCCCTCAGGAGCGTCTTCGACGCCACCAAGATTGACCCTTGGTTCTTGCGCCAAATTGAGGAGCTGGTCCTCTTTGAAAAGGACCTCTCCAAGCACACCATTGCCGACTTGCCAAGCGAAACGTTGCGCGAGGCCAAGCGAAAGGGCTATGCGGACCGTCAAATCGCGCACATTCTCAGCTGCCTGGAGTCCGAGGTGCACACCCGACGCCATGCCGAAGGCATCAAGCGTGTGTACAAGCTTGTGGACACTTGCGCCGCCGAGTTTCCGGCATTGACACCTTACTACTACAGCACCTTCGAGGTGGAAGCCAACGAAAGCGTGGTGTCTGACAAGAAGAAGATTGTTGTTTTGGGCAGCGGCCCCAACCGCATAGGCCAGGGCATCGAGTTTGATTACTGCTGCGTTCACGGCGTCTTGGCGGCGAAGGAGTGTGGCTACGAGACCATCATGATCAACTGCAACCCCGAGACCGTGTCCACCGACTTTGACACGGCGGACAAACTCTACTTTGAGCCCGTCTTCTGGGAGCACATCTACGACATCATCTTGCATGAGAAGCCAGAAGGGGTCATCGTGCAGCTCGGAGGTCAAACCGCCCTGAAGCTGGCGGAAAAACTCGAGCGCCACGGCATCAAGATCATGGGCACTTCCTACGAAGCCTTGGACCTTGCCGAGGACCGCGGAAGCTTCAGCACTCTGTTGAAGGAAGAAGGCATCCCATACCCCAAGTTTGGGGTGGTGGAAAGTGCCGACCAGGCCGTGGAGTTGAGTCGCGAACTCGGATTCCCTCTGTTGGTGCGTCCCTCATACGTGTTGGGTGGCCAGCGCATGAAGATTGTCATCAGCGAGGAAGATTTGGAACATCACGTGGTCGACATCCTGCGCGACATGCCTGAAAACCAAATCCTGTTGGACCACTTCTTGGACGGCGCCATAGAATGCGAAGCCGATGCCATATGCGACGGAGAAGAGGTTCGAATTGTGGGCATCATGCAGCACATTGAACCCGCGGGCATCCACTCGGGAGACAGTTACGCGGTGTTGCCTCCCTACAACCTCGGCGATTTGGTCGTCCAAAAGATCGAGGAGTATACCAAACGCATTGCATTGGCCCTCAGGACGGTGGGGTTGATCAACATCCAGTTTGCCGTGAAGGACGACGAGGTGTACATCATCGAGGCCAACCCACGTGCGTCTCGCACTGTGCCCTTCATCGCCAAAAGCTACGGCGAGCCTTACGTGAACCACGCGGCCAAGGTGATGTTGGGGGCAGCCAAACTGAAGGAGTTGCCGCACAACCCCCACATGGACGGATATGCTGTGAAGATCCCAGTGTTCAGTTACGAGAAGTTCCCGAACGTGAACAAGGAACTCGGGCCAGAGATGAAATCCACGGGGGAAGCCATTCGCTTCATTCCCGATTTGCGAGACCCGTTCTTCCGCAAAGTGTACAGTGAGCGCAACCTTTACTTGAGCAAGTAACCTGATTCTCTCATGTTTTTTGGCCTTTTTCGCACCCTGTTCTACATCGTCATGGTGTGGTTCGTCTGGCGGTGGCTGGACAAAATGGTGGGGGGAGGACGGCGAATGCGGCGCAATCCAAACGAGACGCGCAGGCAGAATCCTTCCTCCCGAGAGGTTGTGCCGGACGATTCCAAAGAAGGCGAATACGTCGACTTTGAGGAGATGAAGGACTGAGTCTGCCGGTACTTCCGGCCCTACCTTGCGGTCATGACGACGACCAATTTGTGGACCACGGACGATTTTCGTGATGCTCTGCCAAGACTCGTGCCACACCTGATTGCGGTGTTGGTCATGTTTTTCGCTGCCGGTTGGACCTTGTCGCCTGCGATGTTCGATGGAAAGAGGTTGCGTCAAGGCGACATCCAAAACAACATTGGCATGTCCAAAGAGGCCCGCGACTTCGAGCGTATGGAAGGAGATGTCCCTCAATGGACAGACTCCATGTTTGGAGGCATGCCCACCATTCAAATCACAGGCCCAGGGGTGGACACCGCACCGAAGACCGTGTGGAAGACTTTCCGAGCCTTGATGCCGATGGAGGTCGCGACGCTTTTCGTGGCGATGATTTCGGCTTACGTTTTGGGGTTGTGCTTGGGCCTCTCTCCCTGGATTTCGCTGGCGTTGGGAATTGGATTTGGATTGTCTTCAGTGAACATCTTGTATTTGGCCGCGGGTCACGCCACGAAGGTGCGGGCCATCGCCACCATGCCTGGTGTGGTCGCAGGTACGGTGCTGGCGTTCCGAGGCAAACCTTGGCAAGGGGCTGGGGTGGCGGCATTGTTCGCGGCGTTGCATTTGGACGCCAACCACGTCCAAATGACCTACTATTTGCTTTTTTTGTTGGCGGCCATCGCAGCGGGGGCGATTCTTGTGGGGGCCATGCAGTCCAAGTTGTCGCAGACCATGAGGGCTGCGGGCCTCTTGGTGGTGGCGGGCCTTGTGGCGGCTTTGCCCCAAACCTGCCAGTTGGCGTTGACCGAACAATATTCACAGTTCACCACCCGCGGTGAGGCTGTGTTGAATTCAACCTCTGCAGGAGATGACGTGCAAGAGGCTGCGGGCCTCGACAGGGAATACATTCTGGAGTACAGCATGTCGCGTGGTGAATTTTGGAGCATGGTCGTCCCGGATGTGAAAGGAGGCAACAACCAATTGTACTGGGGAGAGCAACGTTTCAGCGGCGGCGCCTTCTACTTCGGTGCCCTTGCCTTCTCGTTGTGCTTGGCTTGGTTCATTGCGGGCAGCCACTGGCTTCGATTGCCCATGATTGCGGTGTCGATGCTGGCCATCGTCTTGTCTTGGAGAGACGCCACGTGGTTGACGGAATTTTTTCTGGAGCGCGTGCCGCTCTTCAACAAATTCCGCGACACCAAGATGATGCTGGTGTTGCTCCAAATGATTGTCCCGGTCGGGGCAGCCATGGCCTTGCATGAGGTGCAATCGGACAGGGCGTTCAAACATTGGAAGCGCTGGGCCGGCGCTGGCGCTGCGTCTGCTGTGCTCATGGGGTTGTTCTATGCCCTGCCTGACACGTTTTTCGACTTCAAAAGCAGCTTGCGGCCAGACATGGCGATGGAACAGCTTGGCAACCGCGTGAAGGGCATGCGCCTCGACCTGTTCCGTGCCGACGTGCTCAGGGCGCTGGGGCTGTCGTTGCTGGGCTTTGGGGGTGTTTTGATGTTGGTGAAGCGCTGGGTGGACGCACGCTGGGTGGTGATTGGAACTGTCGTCGTGGTGGCTCTGGACATGGGTTCGGTGAACAGCCGATACCTCGGCCCAAGCAACTACGAATCTCCAATGGACAAGCGTTTCCCCTTCGAAGCGACGCCTGCGGACCGTGTAATTTTGGAGGCAGAGAAATTGAATGTCTCGGATTTTGAGGGGAAATACAGTGCCGCTCAGGCCCGATGGGAAGATCGACTCGACGCCAAGCTGACCCGTCGCTACGCCCGAGCCCGAGATGCCGCGGCGTTTGAAGTGCTGAACGCCAACTCGCATCACAGGGTGTTTGATTTGGCCAATCCCTTCAACGACGCGAGAACGTCGTACTTCCACAAATCGGTGGGAGGCTACCATGGGGCCAAACTTCGGCGGTACCAGGACTTCATCGAGCGTGTGCTGACCCCTGAGCGGGCGGCGATTGTTGCCCAAATTCAAGCGGGTCAGTTTCAGATTGGGTCAGATGTGGCCCCAGGTTTGGCCATGCTCAACACCAAGTACATGCTCGTGCCCGGGGCGGAGCAGCCGCTTCCTTTTGCGGGTGGCCTTGGCCCAGCTTGGTTTGTCGACAATGTGACGTGGGTCGACAGTGCTGAAGAAGAAATCTTGGCGGTTGCGGATCTCAACCCTGCCGCTCAAGCGGTGGTTCACTCCGAATTTCAAGAGACCCTCGGCCAGGTGAACGCTCCTGGTGCACGCGATGTGGCCTTGGTGGGGTACCATCCTGAAGGATCCAGCTACAAGGTGATTTCTGAACGTGGCGGGTTGATGGTGCTGAGCGAGGTGCATTACCCGATGGGGTGGACGGCCACGGTGGACGGCGAGGCTGTGCCTTTGGTGCGAGTCAATTACGTCTTGTCTGGACTTGAAGTCCCAGCGGGAGAGCATGAGGTTCAGTTGACGTTCGAGCCACAGGGTTGGGGCACAGCAAAGATGTTGAGCCGTGCAGGAAGCCTGTTGCTCGCTGCCCTCTTGGGGTTGTCCATCCGCTTTGGCAGCAGAGAGTCGCAAGGTTGAACATCCAAGGGGCGAAGCAGTTTACGAAGGCAAGATGGAGGGATTGACGATGCACCGCGCGGAGCGTGCGAATGATTTTGATGCGGCGGAGTGGCAGGCCTGGGACAGGTTGTTGGCCAGCGAGCCCAGTGTACACTTGTCGGCTCCTGCCGTTCGGGCGGCGCTGGAGAGTCCCCATCGAAAGGTTCGGGCTGCTCTGTGGAAAGATGCCCAGGGTGCGGTTCAAGGCTGTGCGATTTCCGAAGACAGTGAAGCTGTGAGTCAAGGCGTCGACGATTTTCTGGAAGGAAACTCCTTGTTTCGCCGCGCGAAAATTTGGCTTCACCGTAAAGGGGGCTTGAAGTTTACGGTGCGGGTGATTGGCACGCCTTTGGCGAGCGGAGCTCACGCGTGCCGCTTTGCGGAAGGGGTGGATGAACTGGCCTGCTTGGATGAATTGATGTCCCTTCCAGGCGTGGGCGGGACCAAGGCCCCGAGAATCTGGATTGTGAAGGACCGACCTGTCGCCCACCCATGGGCCGATGGAACCCAATTCGCCGGCAAATCGGGTTGGCGCCCGGGTTGGGTGGATGTGGAATTTGACCCGGTGATGTGTGTGGATTTGAGTCAGCACACCTCTTGGGAAGAATACACCGCTGGCATGAGAACCAAGGCCCGGACCAAGGTGAAGCGGATCTTGAAGCTGTCCGAGCCCTTGACTTTCGCGGCCCTCGATCTGCAAGGCATTGAGGCGCATCAGGACATGTTACACGGGCTGTACATGAATGTCTATGGACGCGCCGCATTCCGTTTGGGATGTTTGCAACCGGAAGACATGGCGTGTCTGAAAAGGGAATTTGGTGAGCGATTTCAGGTGTGGGTCGCCAAGTTGGATGGCCAGATTATTGGATTCCATTGCGGGTTGACTGACGGCCGTGAAGTGGAGGCATTTTTCGTGGGCTTCGAGGGTGGCCACAACAAGTCCCACGCCCTGTACCAGCGGATGTTGGTGGAATTCATTCAATGGGGCTTGACGTTGGGCTGCACGTCCGTCAACTTGGGCCGCACGGCCTTGGACATCAAAGCTTCGTTGGGTGCAGAGCCCAAAAGGTTGGTCCTGCACGAGCGCATGGGCAACCCCTTCATGCATGCCTTGGCCCGTTGGGCTGCAGGTGCAAGCGCCCCGAAGCAGCCTGCTTTGAAGCGCGCTTGGAAGCAGGAGTCAGTCCATCATGAAGTCGTCGCCCCCTCCGACGTTGCTGCGGTCTCCTGAGCCTCGGCGACCGCGTTCTTCCAGTTTGCCAAACTTGTACTGCAAGGTCAGGTAGAGGTTCCTTGATTCACGCTGCCTCCACACGTCTTGCACGAAGAAGTCGGTTTCCGTGGAGTAGGACCACCTTCGGGTGTTGAACACGTCCTTGGCTTGCAGGGTGACCTGCCACTTGTCGCCCGGCAAGTCGCGGCTCACCGCCAAATTCAAGGTGGCGAAACCATTGAAGCGCCCTTGGGGCGTGACCGCCGCGCCACGCACAAAGCTGTTGGCTTGGCATTTCCAAGCGTCGCCCACGGTCCAAGACGCGAAGAAGCGGCTGGACCAACTGAAGCCCGCGCTGCTGAAGGGGGAGTCCAGCCCTGACCCATCGTTGACCACCCGGTAGGCGCTCGAGGTCCAATTGAGTCTTCCTGTCCGCCCCAACGGCACCATGACAGAAAGTTCGAGCCCTTCGTTGTGTTGACGACCCAGGTTTTGGAAGGTGGAGAGCAACACCCCCGACGTGTCGGCTTGTGTGAAACGGCGGATGACGTCGCGCGTGCCTTTGTAGAAAATGGCTGTGGTGATGCTCGTGCGTTGCCGCTGCCATTGGTGGGCCAACTCGTAGCTGTTGGTGTACTCCGGCAGCAAGAACGGGTTGCCCGATCGGAAGTTTCGCGGGTCGGACATGTCCAAGTAGGGATTGAGCTGGCGGCCGCGTGGACGGTTGACCCGACGGCTGTAGCTCAGGCTGAAGGTGTTTTCGCCGTCCGCCTCCAAAAAGACATTGGCTGACGGGTAGAGGCTGAAGTAGTTGTTGGTGAAAGGCTCGCGGCTCTGGCTCCCTCCACCCTCCAGTCGGGCTTGTGTAAAGGCTTGTTCAGCTCGCAGGCCGATTTGGGTCCCGACGATGCCAAAGGTTTGGCCTGCGGTCACGTAAGCAGCATGCACCTGCTCGTCGTAAAGAAAGGCGTAGTCCACGGTGTCCAACCCGTACGGCAGGAAGATGCCGTCGGTCAGCACGGTGCTGTCGGCTTCGGTGTAATCAAAGTCGGACATGTCCTCATTCCAGGTGGATTTCCATCCGGCCTCGAATTTCCCTTCCTCACCCCATGGACGCTCGAAGTCGGTTTGGACGATCCAGCGGATGTTTTTGTTGTCCTGGCCGTTGAACGTCGACACATCGTCGACCGTGGCACTTGGCACCAAACTGATGTCCAGAAAGTCGGCTCGGCTTTGGCGCGTGTTGTGGGAGCGCCGGATGTCGGCCGTCCACTTGTGGTCGCGTTCGCCGAGGCGTTTCTCAAATCCGAAAAACACGTCCCCACCCTCTGAGTCGTTGGTGCTTTCTTCCACCCGAAGCGCGTTTGTGGTGTCAGCGTCCAGGATGCCGCCGATCCAAGATTCCGCAGTGGCCGTCGAGTCCCATCCGTCGCGCACGCCTTCGTTGGTGTTGACGCCTGCGAACCAGGTCCATCCTTGCTCACCTCGGTATTCGGTTTTCAAGGAGCCTGATAGGCTGCCGCGGTGGCTGTCGCCGGGTCGGGCCACCAGGGAGTTGGAGGTGGAGTCTTCCGACCAGTATTGCGTTCGGTCGGTCTCTCCGGCCATGAAAGATTGGCGGTCGTTCCACCCAAAGTTGGAACTCAAGGACCACGACGCGCTGCGGTAATTCAGGCTGGCGTTGGCATCGTGGTTGTCCCCCGTGCCATACGTGGCTTGAAGTTGCCCGCTGATGCCTTCCAGCTTGTTCTTTTTCAAGACGATGTTGAGGATGCCTGCCGTGCCGTCGGGGTCGAAGCGGGCCGAGGGGTTGGTGATGAGCTCCACGCGGTCGACAGCACTCGCAGGCAAGGATTCCAGGAAGGCTTCTCGGGCCCCGCCTGCCAGCCCGGAGGGACGGCCGTCGATGAGGATTTGCACCCCTGCAGATCCCCTCAGGGTGATGTTGCCATCGATGTCGATGTTGACCGAGGGGATGTTTTCCAGCAACTCTGTGGTGTTGCCGCCCCGGTTGGTCAGGTCGTTGCCCACGTGAAAGACTCGGCGGTCCACCCGCATTTCCAAGACGGAAGCTTGCTCCACCACCTCAGCTTCTTCCAAAGCCGTGATGTCCGGCTCCACCGACACGTCGCCCACCTGCCACTGCAACGATTCAGGGTTGCGCGGCGAGCACATGTGTGGTCCGATGCGCTGGGAGACGTAGCCTGGAAACCGAATCTCAAGCCACAGACGACCGACTTCAATTTCATCAAGGTTGAAGGTGCCGTCTTCCAGGCTCAGGACCCCGCCGAGGATCGAGCTGTCCCGCACGCTGGTCACCACGACAGAGGCAAACGGAAGGGCTTTGCCAGAACTGGCATCCAACACCCTGCCCGACACCGCCGCGATCTTGGGCTTGGGACGTCCTTCGCCCGTTTTTTGCCCCCATGCAACAGGAAAGGACAAGAGCAACCCAATGGTCAACGCGTAGAAGGGGAAGCGTGGAGGGAGGAAGTGGAGCATCATGAATGAAAGACGTTCAAGAGGTGCAAATGTTCAAAAACCGAGGTCACCTGCGGCAGGTGGGCCTGCTATATTCGCGCCATGCGCGAGGTCTCTCACATTCCCCATCCCATCATGCGCGTCACGGTACACAGCTACAATGGGCAATATCGTTTGCAATTCGTAGTGGACCGGTTTGAGCAAGCGTTCAAATTCCCAGAAGCTGAGCACACGCTGGCAGAGGTGGAGTCCACGGCGAACGCCATGGCGGAAGACGTTTTGATGCGCTTTGTGGAGATGCGCACCCAATACCATGAATCTTTGACAACATGAATTCAGTCTCTTCTAAGGTGTTTTGGCCCGTGGTGGCCGTACTCGGGATTTGGCTTGTGGTCTTGACCGTCCAAACCATGAAGCCCCCCTCCATCGCCGACAATGCGCGCGAAGCAGGCGGGCCTGTTGTGGCCTTTGTGCACGGGGATTCGTTGCAGGCAGGCATGTCGTTCGTGCAAACGCTTCAGGACAACATGCAAATGCAGATGGAGACCCGAGAGGCGCGGTTGCAAGAGGATGCTGCCCCTCTCCAAAAAGAAGCCCAAGAGCTGCTGGCCTACGCCAACACAGAAGCCGCCACCCAAGACGAACTGGAGATTGCCCAGCGCCGCATCATGGAAATCGAAGAGCAGCTTCGGGCCCTTCAAATGGCCGCTGAGCAAGACGTTTTTGTGGCCGAGCAGAACATGAAATCCATCCTGGCTGAGGCGCTGCGACGCAACCTCGAGGCCCATGCAGAAGAAGAAGGCATCGATTTCATCTTGAACTGGGGCTTGAGTGGAGAAGGGGTCCTCTACGGCGGCCAGCCTTGGGACATCACGGCAGACGTTTTGGACCGTATCAACAGTGACCAATGACCGTCGCCGCCCGAAAAAAACAAGAGCACATTGTCGACCACGTGCTATACTGCTGGCAAATGGAGGACCTTGTTCGGGCCTCCCAATTCCAGCCATCGGTCCTTGAATCTTGGGCAGAGCAGCACGCCTTGACGGAGGGCACGGATCCGCAAGCGGAGATTGATTGGATCTTGAATGTGGCCAGGGCGCTTCGGGCGTCTGAGGCCACTGAAACAGGTCATGCTTCGGAGGTTCAAGAGACCATGATGGAGCTCGCCCACCTGCACGAGCTGCTGCTTGGCGTGATGGCGGACGCCGACTACAAGCAAGCATTCGAGGCGGCTGAGCCTTTGTTGGAAGATTTGGCCAAACGCGCAGACAAAGAAGCCCATCCCGTTGAGCAAATGGTGGTGGGGTTGTATGGTTGGCTTGTCTTGAGGATGCGCAAGGAGACCGTCAGCGTGGAAACAGAGTCTGCCATGGTGGGGCTTCGCAACTGGGCCAATGCCCTGGCCAAAGGCCATCTCAAGGTCTACTACGGCAAGTAATCTAGGGGCGAATCGTCCTCGAACCCGTGTTGACAACTCTGCGCTTTGCCCGCCCTGCGCCACAGGTTGCGGGGGATTTTGCAATATGCCAAACAGCCACCTTTGGAAGCCTGAAATTTTGGAACTGGCCGTGGAGTCGGACCGCATTCGACTCGAGACTTTGCGCGAGTCTGGGCGCATCTTAGAGGAGTACGACACTTTGGACGCGCAGGTCGCCGAATGGGCTGTGTGCCATCACCCTCCTGCCAAACACGACCCGTCTTTGATGGCGTCTACGTTGGGCACCTTGATGAAGGACGAGGATTGGGACACGTTTGGCGTGTGGGTGCACTACCCCTGGAGTGGTCGCTTGGTGCGTCTGCTTCCGGAAGACACCTTCATCGAAGTGCGCACCAATCGGAACCGAGAGAAAATCACGCGGGAAGAGACGGCAGCTCTTCGAAACAAGACTGTGGGCATTGTGGGGTTGAGCGTGGGATCGACCACGGCGGTGGCGCTGGCCATGGAACGTGGATGCGGTGCACTAAAACTTGCCGATTTCGATGTGGTCGAACTCTCCAATATGAACCGGATTCGCTGTGCCTTGCACGAGCTCGAGCTGCCCAAATGGGTGGTCACTGCCCGAGCCATCGCCGAATTTGACCCATTCCTTGAGCTGGAAATCTTCGAAGACGGAGTCACCACAGAAAACATGGATGTTTTTGTGTCAGGCTGTGACGTGTTGGTCGACGCGTGTGATTTCCTCGGCGTCAAGGCCGCCCTTCGGCTGGAAGCCAAACGCCAGGCGTGCCCTGTTGTCATGGACACCAATGATCGTGGAATGCTCGACATCGAGCGTTACGATCGTCCTGAATGGACGTTGGGTGGGTTCCTGCACGGTCGGATCGACGAACCGACCATGAAGTCGTTCGCCCAGGCCAAGATCTGGACAAGAGAGGCCCTGCAGGCTTTTGTAAACGTGGCCGAAGCCTCTGAACGCGGCCAACGCAGTCTCCCCAAAGTCGGGACCGAGCTGGTCAGTTGGCCGCAAACTTACACGGGCGTATGTGCAGGAGGTGCCCACGCCGCAGAAGCTTGCCGTCGTTTGGCATTGGGAGAAGCTCTCCCAGATGCACGCATTACCATGGATTTACATGAGCAGCTCACCCAACAGACCGTCGGTTGAACGCCTGAGGAAGGCGGAAGCCATTGGCGAGGCCATCGTCTTGGTGTCCCGTGCCAACCAGGATCCCGGGCTGTGCAAGCGTTTGCTGGACGGCCACAAGCGGGTGCTGAAGGCGTACGGCATCAAGAATCTGTCTTCGTTCCGCACGGATTGGTTCCGCCGGGATGATGTGTTGGTCATCGCGGTCTTGAGTGGCGACGGCGAACGCGTTTTGGCCGGCGCGCGCTTGCAACCAGGCATGGTGGCCAATGACTTCCCCTTGCACCAAGCCGTGGGCCACATGGACCCGGAGGTGGGCAACTTTCTGGAGCGCATCCTTCCCGAAGGAGCCTACGAGATGAACGCCTTGTGGAATTCCATCGAATTGGCCGGCATGGGGATGGGGTCTGAGTTTCTCATTCAGGTGGCCATGGCCGCAATGCCCCTCATTGAGGCCAAACACCTCGTGGCATTGACCTCGCCTGTGACTCGACGTTGGCGGGAGAAGCACGGTTGGCAGTTGTGCAGCGAGTTGGGTGAACAAGGGTTCTTCGTCTACCCCAAAGAAACCTTGCGGGCCACCGTGGAACACTACGTCCATCCGGACTACGAGTCTCATGTCGCGCCAGAAGTTCTCGACCTTATGACGTCCATCCGTCGCCGTCCTGCTGGCGTCACCACCCATGTGCATGGTGCCAAGGGACAACTCAACATTCGACTGAACCTGACGCTCTGATGGCGGCACGCTGGCACCATCGGACTCTGCAAATGGTGTGCTGTGTGGTGGTGTGGTGCTTGATGGGGCAGGGGGTTTTTGGCCAAGTTGAAAGTGCCGCAGATCGGTACCTTGGTCGCCACATGCATGCGGTGGAGTTGGACTTGCCCACGGCCAACACCAAATTTGAAACCCTTGAAGCCAGTGCGAAGCGCAGGTTGGACACCGACGTCCCGACCTTGAGCAATTCAGCGGCATGGACCTGGGTGGAAGTCGATTTGACCCACTTGGACATGCCAGGCGCGTGGTTGGAGGTGTCCTCGGCCATGGTCGATTCCTTGGTTGTGTTTGCCTCGTGTCAAGGGCAAGCGCTCTACCGCATGGAAGCTCACGGATCGGGCCGGCGATGGAGCCGGGCAGAAGGCGCTCTTCAAGGGAGCAACTATCCCAAGTTTCCCTTGCCGTCCGAGCCGTGTGATGATCTCAAGGTGTATATGGGCGTCCAGGCTGGCAAGCAATTGCTCCTGCCCGTTCGCGTGGCGTCGTCTTCCGAATTGCGGGCGTTCAGCCTGAGTCGAGACTTGTTTTACGCCTTCTATGTGGGCATCATGGCAGTCATGTTGCTGTACAACTTGGTTCTCTACTTCACGGTGCGGGACAGGAGTTACTTGCTGTACACGCTGTTCTTGATCGGGGTGGCGTTCTCGCAACTGTTCTTGGAAGGGTACCAAGGGATTTTGCTGGGCCTTGACAGCACCACGTGGCTGGGGATGCGGTTGGTGCACCTGATTGGCATCTTCTCCGGAGTGACCACGATTTTGTTTGTGCAGCGGTTTTTGAATCTGAAACGCAACGCCCCCCGTTACCACCGTCTCTTTCGTGCTTTTGTGATGGCGTACGGCGGCGTCCTGGCAGTGTTGATGCTGGGTTTTCTCAACCTCAGCTTTTCGATGATCAACGCCGTGGCGTCGGTGGCGATTCTGGTCATTCCTGCGTCGTTGGAGGCCCGGAAGCAAGGACAAAAGTCCGCCACCTTCCTTCTGATTGCCTTCACCGCCTTTTTGTTGTCCGTGACAGTTTTCGCGCTGAAGGAATTTGGGGTGCTGCCCCACACGCTGTGGACGCGGTTTGCCATGCCAGTGGGCAGCATCATCCAACTTGTGTTGTTGTCCATCGCCCTCGCCGACCGCATCAACCAGCTCAAGAAAGAGTCGTCCAAAGCGCGCGAGGAGCAGTTGCGGGTGAGCCAACTCAACGAGCGCATGGTGAAGGAGCAAAACCAGGTGCTCGAATCCAAGGTCAAGGAGCGGACCGAGGCTTTGGAGTCTCAGAATGAATCCCTGGAATCGGCGCTTCAGGAATTGAAGGTGGCCCAAGATCAACTTGTCCAAAATGAGAAGCTTGCCAGCATCGGCCAGTTGACGGCAGGCATCGCCCATGAACTCAACAACCCAATCAATTTCGTGTCGTCCAGCGCCCAAAGTTTGAGGCGAGACTTCGAGGACGTGTCGGAAGTGATGGAGCGGGTGTTGGCCTTGGGTCCGGAAGACCCAGAGCTGCAAAGCACCATCACCGCCTTGCAAGAGAAAATCGCAGCCTTGGATTTGGGCTTCACGATGAAGGAGATTGAGGAGCTGTTGACTGGCATTGAAGATGGCGCGGAGCGCACGACGGCCATTGTCAAGGGGTTGCGCATCTTCAGCCGCATGGACGGAGACGAGGCCAGCAAGGCCAACATCAATGAACTGTTGGAATCCACTTCGGTCATTCTGAGGTCGTCGTTCCGCGAGGAGGCGTCGGTTGTCTTGGAGTTGTCTCCTGACGACACCGTGGTGATGTGCCAGCCTGGCAAGTTGAACCAGGTGTTCATGAACCTCATCAGCAACGCCGTGCAGGCCACGGTGATGTCGGGCAAGCCTTTTGCGGAGCGCGAAGTTCGGGTCCGGACGCGGCGAATGATGCAAGGCGAGGTGGCAAGCGTGCAAGTGGCCATCGCCGACAACGGGATCGGGATGGACGAGGACACCCAAGCCCAAATCTTCGACCCCTTCTTCACCACCAAGGATGTGGGGGAGGGCACGGGCCTCGGACTGAGCATCGTCAAGGGCATCCTCGACGACCATCGTGCCACCCTTGAACTTGAATCGAAACCCGGGGACGGCACGACCTTCCTCATCACGTTCCCTGCATGATCCACGTACTCTACCTCGACGACGAAGAACACAACTTGACGGCCTTTCGGGCTGCCTTCCGCCGCGACTTCCAAGTCCATGTCACGACGGTCCCATCGGAAGCGGTTCGGATGCTTCAAGAGCACCCCATCGAAGTCGTGATTTCAGATCAAAAGATGCCCGACGTCAGCGGCGTGGAGTTCTTCGAAATGATCATGGCCGACCACCCCGACCCCGTACGCATGTTGCTCACGGGCCACGCAGACATCGATGCGGTGATCGACGCCATCAACAAGGGGCGGATTTACAAATACATCTCCAAACCCTGGAACGAGCCGGAGTTGAAGCGCTTGGTGGAAGAGGCCAGCGTCCTGTACCGTCGTCGGGCCAAAAGCACGGCGCGCACCGCGTCCTACGGCAAGAATTTGGCCTCGCTGCGTGAGGCCTTGGCGGCGATGAAGGACGAGTGCCAGACCCATGTGAACCTCGAGGGGGATGCGAAAGCCTCCTGGATCGCCACCCTCGACCGGGCCATTCGCTGGATTGAGCAGCCCGACTCAGAGTTCTGAGGCCGTATCTTGGCAGGGATGCAAATCCTGCTCATCGACGACAACGACATCGACAACGCGGTCAACGCGAAGTTGTTGCAACTAGCCAAGATCAGCGACAACCTGACAACGTTCACCGACCCCATGAAGGCCTTGCGACATTTGGCCACGGTCGGGTCCACTTGGACGTCGCCCAGGCACATTTTGCTGGACATTCGCATGCCCAACATGGACGGGTTTGAATGGCTCGACGCGTTTCGCCAACTTCCCGAAGACACCCAAGCCATGTGCAGGGTCTTTATGCTGACAGCAAGCATCAATCGGGACGAGTTGGACCAAGCCGAGCACGACGACACTGTTCTTGCCTTGCTCGAAAAGCCCTTGGACGTGTACGTGTTCAAGCAGTTGCTTGAGCTCTGAGGTCGGTCACCACTGCATGGGCACCTCAATGAGCAGAAGCCTCGTGTCTTGGTTGGCTGTTATGGACACGCCGCTTGTGTCCCACACCCCTAGGGCGTCGCGGCGTCCAAGCTTCTGACCTCCCACGGTGGCTTCCCCTTCGAGGATCATGGCGTACAGGCCGTGGTTCACGTCGTGCATCGCGTAGGTGTCGGACCATCCGGCGCTCAATTGGCCGAGGTGGAACCAAGCGTGTTGATGAATCTCCACCCCCTTTGACCCATCGGGCGACACCACACATTGCAGGTGGTCTTGTTGCTCAGAGGGGTCCATGGTGATTTGGTTGTAGGACGGCGTGAGTTCGCGCCGGTTGGGGAAGACCCAGATTTGCAAGAACCGCACATCTTCATTGGCGTTGTGGTTTTTCTCGCTGTGCATGATGCCTGTGCCCGCGCTCATGATTTGAACGTCGCCTTCCCGGATCACCGTCTTGTTGCCCATGCTGTCTTCGTGTTCCAAATCGCCAGACAACGGAATGCTGATGATTTCCATGTTGTCGTGGGGGTGGGTGCCAAAACCAGCCCCGCC
>MDSV01189037.1_pt1 | contig 20614 bp, 21 predicted proteins | sample 810851 | NCBI WGS metagenome assembly MDSV01 (sample SAMN05326640, study PRJNA326480) | marine metagenome | isolation source: seawater | place: Atlantic Ocean: North East | collected 2012 | reverse complement strand
TGATAATAAGCTTAATGAATACAGAAATAAGAAATTAAATATTCTAATCCCAATGGCAGGGCTAGGTTCGCGTTTTACAGATAAAGGTTATGTTTTCCCAAAGCCACTTATTGAAATAAAAGGAAAGCCAATGATACAAGTTGTGGTTGAAAATTTAAATATTGATGCAAATTATATATTTATTGTTCAAAAAGAACACGTTGAAAAATACAATATAGATAAAATGCTTAAACTCATAAGGCCTGAAGCGCAAATAGTAGTTTTGGATTCCATAACGGAAGGAGCAGCTTCAACAACATTGATGGCCAAAGAATATATAAATAATAAAAATCCTTTATTAATTGCAAACTCTGATCAGTTTATAAACTGGAATCCTAGAGAAGTTATGTATAAATTTATATCAACAGATGTAGATGGTGGAATTTTAACTTTTAAAGCTACACATCCAAAATGGTCCTATGCAAAAATAGATAATAGTGGTTTTGTAACTGAAGTAGCTGAGAAAAACCCAATAAGCGATAATGCAACTGTTGGAGTTTATTATTGGAAAAAAGGAAAAGATTATGTAAATTTTGCTGAGGAAATGATAGAAAAAGATGTGAGAGTGAATAATGAATTCTATGTTTGCCCAGTATACAATCAAGCAATTGAGAAAAATAAGAAAATAAAAATAAGTGAAGTAGAAAAAATGTGGGGAATTGGCACCCCAGAAGATTTGGAAAGCTTTTTGTCAGAATACGATGGTTTTATCTAATTATTAAAATATTTTACTGATATTTTTTTAGAGTATAAAAGAAATATAGATGAACTTACTAAATACAATAATAAATATAATCTAGAGTATCCATAAACTCTAAGAACAATATAAACAGTAGAAATTGATAAAAGACTAATTAATAAGTAAAAGCTTATTTCTAAATAATGTAATAGATAAATTTCTATAAATGGTTTAAATATTCTAAGTAAGATCAAAGTATAAAAAGCTACAGAAAATGATACTAAATAATAAGTAATTGCAATATCATCTTCACTAAGACTAATAATTGGTCTGATGTCATCAATAAGCTGTTCAGAGTCGTAACTAGGAAAGCTTCCTCTAATAGTTATCATATTTAATGAAAAAAGACCTATAACTCTTAATAAAATTAACAACATTATGTAAATTATACATTGATAATAAGATTGGAGTATCTTAAGAGTCTTGTTTTATAAATACTTTTATTTCTTTATATGGATCGAAATAATAATTTAAATTTTCATTTTTTAAATACCTTGTAGTATCAAGTTCCAAATATTCTTTATAATAGTCTGAAACTTGGCAATTATAACTATCTACCTTTGTTGGCTGTCCCCTAATAATCATTCTTTGATTACAAATTATTACATCTGGCTTAGAATCTATCATTGCAGATATATGATTAGAAGGAATTCTATTTTTCTTTTCTAATGTAGTAACAATAAAATCTTCAAAATGATTTGATGGGTGTACTATGTAAGAATAATTTGGTTTATCTAAATAAAATAGAACAATTACATAATCCATTGCTAAAACTGAATAATCCTTATCAAAATAGTTATCAATTTCTTCAGATAAATTCTTTAATGGATAGTTTTTTGATATTTCATCTAAATTAGCTAAATTTTCAATTGATTTTTCATTGAAATTAATAAATATGGATAAAGAAGAAACAATAATTAGAACTGAAATTAATATATTCTCCTTTTTTACTTTTATTCTTGAAAAAAGTAAAGATACATTAAATAGAAGGAAAAATAAATGATGGTAATAATTATGTGAACCTATGAAATAAAAAATTATTGATACCAATATGTTTAAAATTAGAAAGTCAAATAAGATGTGCTTATAATTTGTTATTACACCTTTAACAGTTTCTTTTAATGCAAAGATTATTAATAATAGAAAAGCCGCATATAGATAATAATTGAATTCAAAAAATTTTCTCAAGAAAACTTTTAGTTCATATAAATTAGCATAAGAAGCTGTTGTATATCCCAAAGGTATTTCAATATATGTAGAAATATAAATATCTAAAAGATCATTTAAATAATATAGAGATATAAAGAAAAGATGTGGTATTAGAAACCAAAGAATAAAGACTGCTAGTTTTTTTATAGGACTATTTTTTCTAAATGAATTATAAATACCCAAGATTATTGGAATTAAAAAAAGCACTGTTCCTTGATTAATTAATGTAGAAAAAGAAAAAGATAACCCTAAAAATATTAATATATATTTTTTATCAATTTTATTTAAATACAAATAATACGAAAAGCCAATAAAGAGAAGTGAATAAAGTTCTGAATATTCGCTTACACTCCAAGCTTGACTGGTAAGTAATAAAAATATAAGTGAGGAAAGAAAAGATGGAAGAATTTTTCTCTGTGTATCTTCGTAAACAATGAAGAAAATTATTACTGATAATAAATATAATAAAAAGTCATTTAACAATCTGAAAAGAACAAAGTTTTGCCCTACAACATTTATAAAAAAATTATACAGATAGAGAAAAATTGGCCCTTTAGACTCCCATTGAGTTTCATTGGGAAGAAATCCTTTATCTAGCTCTGATGATGCTACTAAGTATGAAGCTACATCCCATTCAATAGTTTCAAAATTTAAATAAAAAGCTTGGGTAATTAGAGTGACAAAAAATAAAAATATTAATGAAGTAAATATTGAATATTTAAATTTAAATAATGACGATAGCCTTTTAAGCTGATTTAAATAGTGATTTTCATCAAAATATTTATAATATAAAGCTACTCCTAAAACTAACCCTAAAGTACTAATGGTCGCATTTTTTTGATTTGAATAAAGTAAATTGATTTGGCTTGGTATGAATAAAATAAAAAAAACTAATATTAAGTTAATTAAACTTTTAAAGTTTATTGAAATTTTTTTCATACATTTAATTATTTTTTATGACTAAATAATTATAAAGTAAAGATTATTACATCTAAGTAAAGTTTCAAAATAATAGTAATAAAAGCTTTTCTTGTGTAAATAAATCAACTGTTCTTTAATATATTGAAATATTAAATGATAAAATAAAATTTTTTACAATATCGAACATTTTAGCTTTAAAATATATATGTGAATTATCTTATAAGTTTAAGGCCATGGCAGTGGGTAAAGAACTTACTTATTTTTGTTCCGCTTATTTTAAGTAATCAAGCTCTGAGTTCAAATTTTAAGAGTGTATTTATAACTTTTCTAACATTTTCTCTATTCGTATCGGGAACTTATATTCTTAACGATATTAATGACATCAAATTGGATAAACTTCATTTAGTTAAAAGAAATAGGCCCATCGCATCGGGTAAAATTAAAATAATTCAAGCAAAATCTTTTGCATATTTTTTATTAATTTCAAATCTTTTAATTAGTTACTTTACACAAGTTGAAATAACTATTTTTATGATTATTTACCTTGCTATAACTACAGCTTATTCTAAGTATTTAAAGTTTAAAAACTTTTATGACTCATCAACAATAGCTTTATTATTTTTAATTAGATTACAAATTGGAGGTATAGCTGCAGGCATAAACGTAACTATAAATCTATCTTTATTTATTTTCTTTTTGAGCTATCTTCTATCTATGTCAAAAAAACTATCAATTATCAATAATAAAGAATCCCTAGATGAGAATAAATTTAAACAACTCCTTATTATGCAAAATCAAGAAATAAATTTTGACTTTATACAAGTTGTTTTAATCTCTTTATCAAACTTTACATTTATTTTCTGGATTCTTGAAAACATATATTCTTCTACTAATCCAATTAAATTATTTTTTCTAATATTTTCATTAATATTATTTTTTCTTCTGACTCTACTAATATTTAAAAATTCAAAAAAAGGAGTAATGGAAGATTTCATAATTAGTATATTTAAAACAAAAGAATTGTTTATTACTGCAATATTATTTGGCATTTCATTTCTCATAGGTTATTTTTAATGTTTTACTTTATTAAATTATGAAAATAGAAAATATAAACTATTTATTAGTTGGAGCATCCTCTGAGTTGGCTCAAGAAACTTTGCTTTCGCTTAAAAAAGATGGTTCGAGGGTTCTTGGTATTAGTAGGGAAAAGATTAATTATGGGAAATTTGATGATTATCTTTTAGTAAATGACTATATAGAAGATATTCGTGAAATTAATAAATTTGTTTCAAAAATAGAAAATTGTTATGTTATATTTTTTAATGGTTTTTTAGCCGAGAATGGAAAAATTAAAAAACCAACAATAGAAGATATTGTAAAAACTGATCTTGCTAATTTCACAATTCCATATTCGTTAACCTGTAACTTTATTAAGAATTTAGAAAACATAAAAAAATATATTTATATTTCATCTATGGCAGCAATAAAACCTAGGAACAAAAATTATATTTACGGACTATCAAAAAGAAAGCTAGAGGTTGGTCTAGTAGAGCTGGGAATAGAAAATTTATTATTAATAAGGTTTGGGAAAATTAAAACACGCATGTCTTCAGGACATAAGGATGCTCCATTTACTTTGAATAAATTAGAAGCAGCAAATTTAATTAAGAAAAATATTTATAAAAAAAATGTTATCTATCCAACATTTGGTTTATATTTAATTTCAATATTAATAAAAATTTTACCTCTGAATGTATTAAACTTTATAGAGTCTGAAAATACAAATGATAAAATTATTTAACATAAAAAACCCATATAAGAAGTGGAGAAAGAAAGCGCAAAATTTTGAACTAAATTTTCATATTAATAATGAATGGAGAACTTCTGAAGATTTTGAAATTCATTCTAAATTACTATTTAATTATTTTGGCTTTAATGAAAATTCTTTTAAAGACAAAAATATTCTTGATTTGGGAGCAGGAAGTAAACTTAGAACAAAATTTTTTAATGGTTCAAAAATATTTGTAATAGAACCACTTGCTGATGATTTTATAAAAAAAATTGAATGGTGTGATCTTAATGATGCAAAAGAAGTTTACTCTATTGCATCTGAAGAATATGTACCTGAATTAGAAAATAAAATTGATTATATATTTTGTATTAATGTTCTAGACCATTGTTATGATATTGATAAAATAATTTATAACTGTACTAAATATTTAAAAAAGAATTCTGTTGCGTGTTTCTCTTTTGACATCCATGAGGAAGATGTCGATGATGGACATCCAATTCATATAGAAAAAAATAATTTTGAAAATATATTGAGTTTAAACAAACTATCAATTAAAAATATAATCCATGGATTGCCTGATAAAGATGGTGACTCTTATGGGCATGGTGAAGCTATCACATATTTTGTTGAAAAAATTTAGAATCTTTAAACATTATGTTAAATATATTTATGAACACTAATAACAAGATCAAAAATATATTTGAAAATTTAAAAATGAATTATGGCATACATTATCTAAAGTAAAAAAATTTTCGTGAAAAAGATACCAGAAATAAAAAAATTAACAAAAAAAGATTCGATTATTCTTTCTAGTCTTTTATTTAATGAAGATAAAAAATATGTCGAATATTTCTCACCTTTTAAAAATAAGGAAGACTTTATGGAGACTATATTATCGTCTGTGAAAGACTCCTTCTATTCAATTAAATTAGATGAAAATATTATTGGCTATATAAGCTTAAGGGGATTGGACGAAGGGTATGACAACCCTAGATTTGGAATTTTTATCTTAAAAAAATATAGTCAAAAAGGTTATGGTTATACCGCTTCTAAACTTGTATTAGATTTATGTAAAAGAGAAGATAATTTTAAATATGTTGATTTAAAAGTGAACCCTAAAAATAAAAATGCAATAGCCTTATATACTTCACTCGGCTTTCTCTTTCAAAGAAAAGAGGGTTTTGAAAATCTTATGATTTTAGAATTTAATTAATTCTTTTTAATTCTAAGTTTTGATCTGAGATAAAATAATTTCCATAATAATTTGATACCTTACTAAAATCTTCATTGAGGTCATACTTATTTATTTGTAAATTATTAATAATTTCTTGGATACCTTCTTTTATTGAGTACTCTGTTTTAAAATTTAAAACTCTTTCTACCTTTGAAAAATCTACAACATAATTTCTCTTATCTTTTGTTTTTGAGACTAGATCGTAATTATTATTTTGTGTTAAATTAGATACTATTTTAATAAGCTCTTTTTTAGATATATTATTTTCTTCAGACCCTACATTAAATATCTGGTTTTTTACATATTTATTTGGAGCATCTAATACCTTTTCAATTACATTTGCAAAATCATTTACATGACAATAAGGTCTAAATGTTTCATAATCATAAACTTCGAGATATTTATTAAAATATTGATAAACTGTAAACTCATTCAGGGTAAGGTCAAAACGCATATTATCAGAATGTCCAAATGCAGTCGCAAATCTCAGTATTGTATAATTAATATCTGAAGAAATTAAAAAATTTTCAATTTCTACCTTAGCTTTTGAATATAAAGAAATTGGATTTAAAGATGAATCCTCATTTAATGCTTCATTTGTCGAACTAAAACCATAGTTTGAACATGTTGAAATAAACACTAACTTATTGCATTTATTTAATTTCTTAATAAGTTTTTTCATATTTAATAAGTTGATCTCATTACTTGCATCAGGATATTTATTAGTAATTGGATCGCCAACAAGGCCTGCGAGTAGAATTATATTCTTAGAAGAAAAATCAATATCTGAAATTATTTTATCTTCTCTTATATCTACATCAAGATACTGATTTCTTTCATCTTTGACTATTTTTTTTTCATATATATTGTTATCTAAAATAGAAACGTTTATTTTTTTAGAATTAAAATATCTAGTAATAGAGGACCCTACGTACCCAAGACCCCCTATTAAAACAATTTCATTATCTAAATTAATCATTATTTTTTTGAGTAAAATTCTCTCGCAGATTCTAAATTGTTTTGAGTCCCTATATCAAACCAATGAGACATGATTAGCTTAGATTCAACTTTCCCAAGTTTACTGTGCTTCTTTGTAAATTCATCAAAATCTAATCGAACATTCTTTCTAATTGGCTTTATCAAGAAAGGATTTACTAAATAAATTCCAGTATTTATATAATAATTTTTAACTGGTTTCTCAATAAAAGTAATGGAATCTTTATTACCTAAACTTGCAACACCAAATGGTATTTGTATTTCATAATTTGTTAAACCAACTCTTAGTAAAGTTTTTTTCTTATCAAAAGATTTCATAAAATCTTTATAATCTACTTCTGTCAAAACATCGCAGTTTTTAACTAAGAAAGGTTCGCGCTCATTTTTCATTGATATAACTGAACCAAAAGTTCCCAATGGTTTTTGTTCAATGATAAAATTCATGTTTAGGTCTGTGTATTTGATATTTTTATCTATGTAGTTAATTATTTTTTTCTTTAAATGGTGGACCGATATAAATATATTTCGAAATCCTTGTTCATACAATTTCTCTATTTGAATTTCAATTAAAGTTCTTCCATTTATCTCTACAAGTGCTTTGGGTTTATTTTTAGTTAACTCTCCCAATCTTTTTCCATAACCTCCTGCTTGTATTAAACAAGCATTTGATATTACATTAGTGTTCTTGTCTTCTAATAAATATGCACCTTTTAAAATAGATTTATTATCAATTATTAAAATAAAATCAATATCTTCATTGGCCATTCTGCTTCTTGCAGATTTAATATTTGAACTCTCAGAAATAAATTTAAAATTTTTATTCATTACATTTTTTATATTTGTATTTAAATTAGATGTTTTAAATAAATATCTTCTAATATCGCCATCCGTAAGAACTCCTTTTACAATTTTATCTTGTGTTACTACCAAAAATTTATTATTAGACTTTTCAAGCGCTTCTAAGCAAAAGATTAAATTTTTACCAATATCAACTATATTTTCTTTAATCGAAGAGTTTGATAACCTAGTAATTTTCTGCATTTTATTTGATAATATTCGAATAAATATCGAGACCACTTGGTATATTTATAATCTTTTCAGATATCTTTTTACTTTGACTTAAGTCAGAAAAATTATTCTTAGATTTATGATGGCTAATTTTTGTCATTAATTTCCATAATTTTCTGCATTTTATTCCTTCTTCATTCAATATAGTAAGTAAGCTATCAACTTCAATATTATTTAAATTTAATTTAATTGTATTTAGCCAATAGTTTGATTGATTATTTTCAATTTCATTAAATAAAGTTACTTCAGTTTCTTTAAAATATTCGTAGTAATGATCATGCAATTTTCTTTTTTTGCTTACTATTTTATTCAAATTTTTAATTTGAGAATTTATTAATGTTGCTTGTAAATTATTAATTCTGTAATTATATCCGATTTTTTCGTGATCATATTCCCACTCTTTTCCTGTTTTTGAATGATTAGCCATTTTAACTATTTCATTAATTTTATCTTGATTTTTTGAACCAACAAAACCTCCCCCTCCACCACTAATTATTTTATTACCATTAAAGCTACCGGTAACTAAATCGCAATATTTACCAATATTAAAATTATTGAGTTTGCTTCCAAATGATTCTGCTGCATCTTCAATGCAAAATATATTATATTTTTTACAAATTTCATAAATTTTGTCTAGTTCACCTATTTGCCCAAAAACATCAACATGTACTAATCCTTTTATTTCATTACCTGATATATGGTTTATCAATTTACCATTTTTTTCACTAGTATTTTTATCAATAAATTCTAAAAGTGCAGATGGTGAGATATTCAAAGTGTCCTCATTTACATCTATAAAAAATGGCTCTCCACCTGCATATTTAATAGCATTAACTGGAGCTATGAAAGTTATAGGAGAAATTAATATATCATCTTGATCTGTTAAATTTAAAGTTGCCAGAGCTAAATGTAAAGCGGATGTGCCAGAGTTTAACAAACCTATATTTAGTTCTTCATTTTTAAAATAATCAGTTAATACTTCCTTTAGTTTATAAATTTCATTTCCTATAGAGATATCACCTTTCTTTATTTCTTCATATAAAGATTTTTTAGAATCTTCTTCAATATATAAATTATGTAAATTTAAAGGTTTATCAAGATTCTTATATAAATTTCTTATTATTTTAAATTCATTAGTTTTCATATTTTTTTATCATAATTAATAATAATTTCTCCAATTTAAAAAAATTTCTTTAATTAACTCCAGTCCGTTATCTTTACTTCTTTCAGCATGAAATTGTATTCCAATTATATTTTTTTCAAAAATACTACTGACAATTTTTTCATTGCTTCCTCTATTAATATAACTAATATTTTTATACTTTTTTTCTGGAATACAGTGATAAGAATGTATAAAATACGTTTTCTTTTCATTTAAATTTTTCTCAATAAATAAATTATCAATATCAGTAAAATTTTCCCTCCATCCAATATTTGGTATCCTATCTATATAACTATTGCTTTTTTTTGTTAATTTCTTTACCTTCCCTCCAATAAGCCCAAGTCCTGGAGTGTTTATTGATTCCTCACTTTCATTAAAAAATGCCTGCATTCCTACACATATGCCTAATAATAAGTTATCTTCATCCTCAACATAGTTTTTTATAACATCGGAAAACTTTAGTTCATTTAATTTATTCATAACATTCCCAAAAGATCCAACTCCAGGAAGAATAATATTTTTATATTCAAAAATTTGTTCTGACTCGTTAATTATTTTGTATTCTAAATTTAAATACTTTAATGCATTAACTACCGAAAAAATATTTCCATATCCATAATTGATTACTCCTATTTTTTTAGTTTTCATTAATCGTCACTTGTCTAAAATATTCAGCTGTATTATTTAATTTATAAAGACCTGAAGATATAGTTACTCCAGATAAGAAGTTATATTTTTCTAATTCTGATATGTCCTCTTGATTTCTTATTCCACCGCCATAAACTACGGGAATTTCAATTATATTTTTTACATAGTTAATTAGTTCAAAATCAGGTCCGTTTAACGTACCGTCTTTATCTATAGATGTAATATATATTTCCCCAGCTCCTTTTTCTTGTATCTCTTTAATCCAAGAGATAAGGTCTTTTTCTGTATGGGTTCTTCCATTTTCAATTAAAACCAGCCACTCATTATTTTTCTTTTTTACTTCTATGTTCACCACAACAGCTTGCGATCCATATCTTTTAGCAATTTTACTTATGATATTACTGTTAGAAGTAGCTCCTGAATTAATTCCAATTTTATCCGCTCCATTCCAAAACGCATTTGATACATCATCTAAAGTTCTAATCCCTCCAGATAAAGTTATTGGAATAAAAATATTTTTTGCTATTTTCTCTAATAAGCTAAATGAGTTATTTCTCCCGTATAGTGAAGCAACTACATCAACAACAAATATTTCATCAATACCATTTATGTATTGTTTTTTAGCTTCTTCAACTGGATCTCCATATTTTCTCCAGCCCTCTAATTGAATTCCTTTAATTAGAAAATTTTCCTTAACATCTAATCTACTAATTATTCTCATTAAAAACTTTATACCTTAAATTAAAACTATCCTTAGTTTGTTCCCATAAATGAGGGGACCTAAAAGTATCACAAAGTTTTTCGAAATATTTCTGATTAAATTCAGGATGACCAAAATGATCATAAGCATTTGGAAATTGATTTTTATCAATTGTTAAATAGTTAAATATTTCTTCTGCAAATCTCTCAGGATATTCTCCATCAAATTTTTTTACTAAATGTAGACCCTCTTCTCTTGAAATATCACCAGACCTAATTTCTTGAGCAGCATCATAACTGGCTCTGCCTATGCCAAATTTTACATATGTAGTGTAGTAATGAAAGTCATCAATTTTGTCATCAATTGAATTATATTTAGAATAAGTTCCCAGTGTTCTTTCTGGAGAAGCCTCAAAGCCTCCATTTTCAACACTGTAATAATAAGCAGTCTGAGGGTGCCATTTAAGGTAATATCCTAAGTAGTGTACTTCTATTTTTTTTTCTTCTATTTCAGAAGCTTTAACTGGTAAATATGGATTTAAATTAATTTCTTTGACTTCAAAATCTTTCTTCAAGCTTGAGACGCTCACTCCACCCAAGTAAAGATTGTCAATATTACCGTAAGTATAATACTTTGCCGATCTCAATGAACTTTCATTGTCATCTAAAGGATTTCCATATTCTGATTCATTTTCTCCATAAAAAATTAATGGAATATCATACTTGAGAGCAATACTTGGAACAATATTTTTCTGTCCTAAAATAAATGTCTGAAAAGGATGTAAAAGTATCTCCATACTTAATCTAGTTAGTAATCTTTTTGTAATAGTGTCAGGTGTAAATAATATATTATCAAAACCAGCTTTTATCCAACTGTCATGATTTTTCCTACCCCAATCAGTATAAATATGGGGAGCCCAGGTAACAGTTAAAGGATTCATTCCGTATTTGTATTTTAAGATATGTGCTGCATAAAAACTATCTTTACCTCCTGAACCTGGAACAAGACAATCGTAATTTCTAGGATCTCTAAATTTATCACAGAGCTCCAATAATTCTTGTTCTTTTTCATCCCATTTGATATCTTTTTTTCTAAATGAAAAATTGCAAGCATCACAAATACCTTCTTTATCAAAATTGATAGAAGTTTTATTTTTACTCTCTTCTAAAAACTCAACACTAGAGTTTGGTCTTTGGTTTGATATAACACAATTCTGACAAAATTTTACTTCATCAGGTAACCCATAAAGTGTTTTTTTAGATGAATTATGATTTAATTTCTCATCGTATACATCGTAAATGCTTGGAATCATCATTATTTAAATTGTAATATTATTAATGAATAAAGGTGTGTATCATTATCTATTACAAATTTGATAAGGTTTTAAATGAAAAATAAAATATTTATAATTGCGGAAATTGGAGTTAATCATAACGGAAAAGTTACAATTGCAAAAAAACTAATAAATAAACTTTCAAAGCTGGATATTAATGCTGTAAAAACTCAAGCATACAGTGCCGAGACTTTAGCATCAACAAACTCCGAGCTAGCAAATTATCAATCTAATAACACTCATGGTTTTAAAAACCAATATGAGATGCTAAAAGAATATGAACTTTCTGAAAAAGAATTAATTAATCTTTCAAATTATTCAAAAAAAGTTGGGATTTCATTCTTTACTTCTGTTTTTGCAATAACTGATTTTAAAAAATTGAAAAAACTTAGTAATCAATATATAAAAATTCCAAGTGGTGAGTTCAGTAATCATGATTTAGTAGATTACGCAATAGATAATTATAAAGAAATAATCTTATCTACTGGACTTTCTAATATGGATGAAATTGAAAAAATTATTAAAAGGATTAAGAAAAAAAGAAAAAATTTAAATAATATTTCAATTCTCCATTGTACGTCATCGTATCCATGTCCTGTTGAAGATGTTGATATAAGCTCCATATCAACAATTAAAAATAAATATAAAGTTAAAACTGGTTTCTCAGACCACACTATAAATAATACGGCTTCTGTTATGGCTGTTTCTCAAGGTGCAGAAATAATTGAAAAACATGTAACTTTAGATAAAAATATGGAAGGGCCTGATCATAAAGCAAGTCAGAACATAGAAGAATTTACAAACTTTGTCTATGAAATAAGGACAGCTGAAAAAATGATGGGGTTAGGGTATAAAGAAATCCAGAAATCAGCAATGGAAAATAGAGATATAGTTAAAAAATCTATTTATGCATCTGAAAATATTGAAGTGGGTGAAAGGTTTTCTTCAAGTAATTTGACTTTCTTGAGACCATCGGTGGGAATAAAACCAGAGGAAGTCTCAAAATTAATAGGTAAAAAATCAAAAAATAATTATAAAAAAGATGATAAGATCTCTCCTTCTGAATTATTTTAAATTATCTATAGACTTTAGTTTATTTGTATCTAATATTTTAAATAATGATTAAAGATGCGGTTGTGGTTATCTGTGCAAGAGGTGGTTCTAAAGGTCTTAAAAATAAAAATTTGACCAAATTAAATGGAAAACCTTTAATAGGGTACACCATAGAACAGTCGATTAGATGTTTTGAAAATATAGTAATCTCATCTGATTCAGATGAGATTTTAGATTTCTCAAGTCAGTATAAAAACGTTCAAATATTAAAAAGACCAAAGTCACTATCTGGAGATAAAACACCAAAAATTCCAGCTATTCAACATGCAGTTAAAACTTTAAATATGCAAGAAGAAATCGTTATTGATTTACAACCAACAAGCCCTTTAAGGGAAGATGAAACTATTCTTAAAGGTATTAGGAAATGCAAGAAACTTAAAAAGTGGGATAATTTAGTTTCTATTTCATTGAGTAAGTATCATCCAAAATATAATCAAATAAAAATAAACAGTAATAAGATAAAATTGCTTGATGAACCTAAAAAACCACTTACTGGAAGAAACTTAATAGAAGAAACATATATTATAAATGGTTCTTTTTATATTTGGAATAAAGAATCTCTTATGAAAAATGATAACTCAATAATTAGACAAAATAGTTACTATATAATAACTGATGTAAAAGAATCAGTTGATATAGATACAAAACTTGATCTTAAATTTGCTGAGTATCTAATTAAGTCAAAAAAATAATTATTATTTGAATATTTTGTATTCTATATTGAATAATTTTTTTACTCTTTTCTTTATTAAAATTATTTTTTTGTTTTCATATAAGTAAATCATTAATTTCATAATTAAATATTGAGAATATTTTTGAACAATAAAATAGTCTGTTTCCTTTTTTAAAGTTTTCTTTATCTGATTTGAAATTAATTCAACGGCATCTTTTTGTTTCTCTATATAAATTTTTTCAGAAAGATAATCTCTTGAAAATTCTCTAACATTTTCTTTTCTATCAATTTCATATTTTATTGATCTTATTAAAGAATCGACATCATTAGAAATTGAAAATGCGTTCTGATTATTTAAAAAATAATCCATATTATATCCAAATAGGTTGTGAAACACTACTGGCTTACCTAAAGCTAGAGACTCTAAGATAACAGAGCTTTCTCTTGTTATTAATAACGAAGCTTCTCTACAGTCTTCATAGAAAGTATTTTCACTTATAGGGTATTGAATTGGTGCTTTATCTGCATAGTGTTTGTTAATTATAAATTCATAACCAAGCGATTTACATGATTCAACTACCTGATCTAACCATGGTTCCCTTAACTCATCTGAGTCATATTGAAAGCTAAAATTTAAATTGATTAATATTTTTGTTTTTTCATGAAAACTAATATTTTCTTTCAATAAACTATCTACCCTAGGTAAGCCAACTAAGAAAGTTTTTAAACCTTTTTTAAGGTAGTGAGTGTCCTCGTACTTTCCACATGTAAAAAGTACGTCAACATTATTATAATAATTATCAAAATCATAGTCATAAAATGGAGCTTCTGTTAAACCAAATCTTATTATTTTATTTAATTTACTAATTTCTAATAATTGATTGACTTTTCCTGAAAAATCGTTCATTACAAAAATACTTTTTGTTTTAATTCTTCCAGAAAGTAAAAACTTAATATCTAGTAAATTTTGAATATTATTTTCTTTTGCATATTTTCTTACTCCATAATCTTTAAATTGATTAGTTAAATCAATGAAACATGAAGAAATATTTAGTTTGTCTAATTCATGCGATAATTCAAAACAAGTTTTAAAGTGATATTCATTATGAGGTATAAATACAATATCAAATTTCTTTTTACTTTTTATAAATTCCATTTTTTGCCTCTATATTTACAACAATAGCTTGACTAAGTATTGTGTATTTACAGCGAATTTTGAAATTGTTCTTATCATGTCATTTATATATTATTTACAATTTCTAATAATCTTATATCATAAATTAAGCCAAGGCCATTTGTAAATTTTCTTCCATTTTCAGTATCTATATGCCAGGACCTTGAGGGATCTCTCTGAGGAAGCAAGTTAAAAGACAGTTCAAAAGTATCTATGTTTGCAAGAGTCATATTTATTTCGTCGAGACTTTTTCTAATAGTATGTAATGAATGGAAATTCCAACCTGATTCAAACTGTTTAAAGTATTCATTATTTCGGTAAGTTATTTGTACATCAATATCAGCATCATTAAAAAAACCCAAAATATAAGCTTTCCCACCTGGAGCAAGATGATTTTTAATATTTTTTAATACTAGTTCGACAGAATCAAAATATGAAATAACTCCCAACATAGTAATGACATCAAATTTCCTATTCAACTTGAACTCTTCTGCAGAATCTACAAATAGATTAACATTCTTTAAACCTTTGAAATTTTTTGCTTTTTCTATTAAATTTGAACTGTAGTCAACTCCCGTGAGATCTTTGAAATCAAGTGATTCTTTTAAAAAAAATAAAAATTCACCCCTTGCACATCCAATATCCAAAATAGATGGTTTATTAAAATTATTTGAAATAATATTTTTTAAAAAAATAAATGTCTCTTTTGGATTCTTATAATAATCCTCATTAATATAAATATAATCTTGATGTTTTGATTCATTCATTATTTAATTTCTTTAAGTAACAAAAATGCCTCAGCATAACTGTGTCCGCAGGTAGCCCCTCTATGAGTAGATAAAGCTCTAATATTTTTTTCACTTCTTGGGAAAGGATGTTCTTCAATTTCACTTTTATATAACTTCATTATGTTAACTTTCCTCTCCAAATACTCAGTTATATCAACAAATACATTTGGCACAAAGATTTCTTCCTTAAAGTTCATAGAAAATTCAGTCTCACTGAGTGTTTCCATCATATAAATTTTTTCTATAAATGGATAGCGGAAAGACTTCGTACAACTATAAGCAGCTTCAAATATATATTTATGGTCACTGTGAACATCTCCCCTGAAAGGTAAATAAATGATATTTGGTTCTATCTTGTTGATAATAGATGAAATTTTTTCTATTATTACATTCATACTATAGGTATCAACCTTAGTGGTAGATAAACCCAACCTATTTACAGAGTCAAAATCATAATATTTTGAAACCTCAGTAATTTCTTCTTCTCTACTAGAAATAATTTTACTACTATATCCTTCCGACTTGTTCATATCTGTTGCAATTAACCAGTGAATTTCATCTCCATTGTCTTTATGTTTTAATAGAGTTCCACCACAACCCAGTGTTTCATCGTCTGGGTGAACTGCCACAACTAAAACTTTATTCATAGATATTCTCCAACCTTTGGCATTGTTACAAAATCATGCTCAACTATTTCAATAGCACCATCATATGATTTCACAATAAACGAATTGTCCCCTACATCAAGCACTCTTCCAGGTTCCCAATTATTTTGTTCAACCATGATTTCTCTTACTTTCCATATAGATATGTCTTTCCCATTATATTTTAAATGTGCACCATTATAGGGCTTAGTTAAAGCTCTTGTTAGATTATATATAGCCCTACTACTCATTCTAAAATCAATTTTGCCATCAACCTCATTTCTCTTTCTCCACGTATTTGACTCATCGTTATCCTGCTTGAATAATGTAATTTCACCTTTCTCTAATTTTGGAATAAATGACTCTATCTGTTCAAGAGCAATATTTATCATCTTGTTATAGATAGAACGGGCATCATCTTCATAAGAAATTTCAAAATCTACTTGAGATAATATATCCCCTGTATCTGCATTATGATCCATAAAGAAAAAGGTTGATGCACTATTTTTTAAACCAAGAGCAAGAGACCATATTAAAGGGTGCCTTCCTCTGTTTTGTGGTAATTTTGCGGGATGGTATCCAATTATTCCAAGTGGAGGAATATTTAGAAGATCTTTTTTTATTAACGAAGACCATCCAAAACAAAGAATTATATCTGGCTTTAATTTTTGAATCCATTTAATAGCATCAGGGGAATTAATGTCATTAACAGTTAGACAAGGAATTGAGTTTGAATCACAAAAAGGCTTTAAATCAACAAAATCACTATTAAAGGAAGAGCTTTTTTTTGTACAAACACCAATTAAATTTACATTTAAATCATTTAGTTTTTCCAAAGCACGCAATGAAAACTCGACAGTACCTATAAATAAAATTCTCATTTAACTATATTTTCTATGTCATAAAAAGATTTTTTTAAAATACCTTCAAGTTTGGTACTTTTAATTTTTTTGAGAATTTTATTTGTCGTGTCTCCATTATCATATGGGTTTTTAACTTGAAGAAGTTTATTTTTAAATTCTTTAGAAAATAAGTATTTAAATGCTGAATTAATTTCTTTTTTATTTGGATTACAACTAATTACACTTTTTGCTTTTATCCGACCTTTCTGTCTGTCTCCAATGTCTATTGTTCCAATTTTAAAACTTGGTGCTTCAAGAAGACCACTTGAACTATTTCCAACAACACCATCAACAAATTGAAGAGCACTAAGATAATTCAATTGACCCATTGATTTAAATGCAATTGCATTATCATGAATTGAGACATAATCATCAATCATACTATTAATTATCTTGTTATCAGTATCGCTATTAGCCTTAGTAAAAATTACTTTAACCTCATCCAGTTCATCTATAGAGTCTAATAAAGCTTGAAATTGAGATTCTGCTGACGAATTCTCAAGAGTTACAGGATGAAAAGTAACTAGGATATTTTTATTACCTAGATTGAAATTGATACTTTCTTGAAATTCTTGTTTAGACAATAACTTCAGCTTATTGATATTGTCAACCCCTAAACCTCCAACATTAAAAACTCTTTTTGGAGACTCTCCTAGCTGAATAACTCTATTCTTATATTCTTCAGTAGCTGTAAAGTGCAGGTGGCTCATTTTAGTAATTGAGTGCCTAATGGGTTCATCAATTAACCCCTCTGTTGCCTCTCCTCCATGCAAGTGAGCAACAGGTATTTTTGCAATCATGGCAGCACTAACTGCTGCAAAAATCTCGTATCTATCTCCTAAAACTACAATTAAATCTGGATTTAAATTCTTGAATGCATCGGCAAAACCAACCAAGCCTATCCCCATAGATTTTGTTATGCCTACTTCAGTATCTGATGAAAGTAACATATGAACTTTACTGTTAATGACAAAGCCATCTTCTTCTATATAATTGTATGTGGATCCAAACTCTGGGGAAAGATGCATTCCCGTAGCAATAATTTGTAATTCTAAATCTTTATCAGACTTAATCTCTTTCATCAACCAGTAAAGTAGGCCGTATTCTGCACGTGTTCCAGTTACAATGCAAATTTTCTTATTTATCATATCAAGTCATCAATTTTACTAATAATAAACCGAAATTAAAGAAATAATTTAGTATATTAGAAAGGAGTTATGAAACTTAACAATTTTTTTGAAAAAATTTACGTAATTAGTCTCTTAAGTGCCACACAAAGAAGAGAGAGTATTAATAATTTGTCTAAAAAATATGAATTTAATTTTGAATACATAGATGCAGTGGATAAATCAACAATCAAGATGGAGGATCTGAAAAAGGAAAAAAAATGGGCTTACCCAAAAAATGATTTTTACTGTAGCAAAAAATGTAGCTGTAGCGGTTTAGGTCATGAACTCAATACTTCCCAAGTAGGTTGCCAATTATCACATGAAATAGCCTGGAGAGATATGATTAAAAATGAATATAAAAATGCATTAATTATGGAGGATGATATTTCATTTCATAGAGATTTTGAAATTCTATTCAAAAAAATTTCTTCTAATGTATCAAAAAATTGGAATTTTCTTTACTTAGGTAAACTAAAAAATGTAGAATCTAAAAAAGATATTATAAAAATTAAACACGGGTTTTCTGGCACACACATGTATGGATTATCAATTAAAGCTGCTGAGAAAGCTGTAAATAACCTATACCCTCTTCGCGCTGCTGCAGATGGCTATTTAAATAGATTTTTAATTCAAAGAAAGTACGACAGTGCCAAGTTGAAAAATTGTTATGCTTCAGTTGAAAACCTAGGTTTCAATGATTCTATTGACGGAAAAACAGATTCCTATATAGATGGAAAAACTTAATTTAATTTTTGAATATTTAAGTAATTAATAGAAAAAAGTAAACCTAAAGAAAATCTCTCTTTATCTTGTTTATTACTCTTTTATAAAACTTGTTCAAAAAAATAAATCTTTCAATAATCCAAAAATAAATCATGAAACTTTTTAGTTTATTTAATAATTGAGTAAAAAGAACTTTACGAAAAGTGATTAAATCCTTCTTTATGTAAAAAGCATCACCCCAAGGGATAACCTTCTGCCACCAAGCTGTTTCGACTCTAACAAAATCATAATCTTTTAGAAATGAATCTAATTCCTCTATTTTTACGCAGCCCTTATATAGTTCCTTTCTATTTACTTCAGTTAATATATAATCAACATTATTTAAATTTTCAATACAACCTTTTAATGCCTCAAGTTCATATCCTTGAACATCAACAACAAAGAAATTAACTTCCTTAATATCTAAATCGTCATATCTTTTTATTTGAATATTCTCTTTGCCTTCAAAAGTAACGTTAGGATGTATTGTTAAGTGAAGATCTGGTTCAAGAATCGAAGCGCTCATTCCTTCATTGTTAGTGTTTAAATTAATTTCTACTTTTTTATTTTCATTACCTAATCCAAAATTATATAAATATACATGCTCTTCTTCAGAAAAAGACTTTGAGAGGTCTGAAAATATTTTTTTTTGTGGTTCAAATAAATGTATTGGAAATGAACCAGCCTTCTTATAATCTATAACTTCTTGACCAAGATGGGCTCCAAAATGAGAGATTCCTGATATATTTATTTTGTATTTTTTTAATAGAGATTCAAATTCTATCAACTAATACAAACCTTTGTCTCTTGCCTCTTTTATCCAAGGAATAACTATATCTAACATTTCAGAAAGAGTTGTTTTTGCCTCGAACCCTAAAAGTTCTTTTGCTTTTTGTACGTCAGGTATTCTTTTTTGTACATCATATTTGAATGAATCTACAGAAACATATTTAAACTCGTCACTAGGTCTAATTTTTTTCCAAATTAACTCAGCAAGCTCTAAAACTGTTGTTGAGTTTTTAGTAGATAAATTAAAATCTTGATTTTTGGCATTTGGATGATCTAGCAATAAACAAATTCCTTTTGCTAAGTCTTGCCCATATGTATAGTGTCTTATTTGATTTCCTTTTCCTAGTATTTCTATTTCATTATTCTTTTCTAAAGTTTTTAAAATTAAATCAGGAACAACATGACTTAATGCAAGGTTCGCAGAATTTTTCGATAATGTTTTATCAGTTGAAGTTTTGACTTCCCCTATGCCAACACAATTAAAAGGCCTAGCTATTGAATATTCCAAACCGTATTGTGAAAAGGCTGATTTTGCAAAATATTCCACTGCTAGTTTTTGGAAACCATAAGAACTGATTGGTGGGGGAATATTTTTGAGGTCTTCTTCTTTTGTTGGAAATTTATCACTACTTTCAAAAACCATTGAAGAACTTAAATAAACAACTCTTTTTAAGTTACCTTCTTTTAATGCTTTAATTGCTGTATCCGTTGTGATAGAAATTATTTTTTCATTTTCTGATAATAAATCATATTCAAATT
>MDSV01129900.1_pt1 | contig 20614 bp, 30 predicted proteins | sample 810851 | NCBI WGS metagenome assembly MDSV01 (sample SAMN05326640, study PRJNA326480) | marine metagenome | isolation source: seawater | place: Atlantic Ocean: North East | collected 2012 | reverse complement strand
TAATAATAATTTGTGAATCATCTCCATCTCCTATGAGGATTACTCCCTCATATCCTTCTACTATTGTTTGTAGATATACATTTGAACCACTGTCAAATGCAATCTCTATGACTCCATTTACATCTCTAAAGAAGATTAACTTTTCATCTTCAATAAACACATTGTATTGTGAGTCTGTATTTAATCCTAGTTTTGCACCATCAACTCTGAAAGTTCCGATACTACCACTAGTTTCACCAGATGAACCAGAACCTCTTACTTTCTTATCTAATGCTTCTATGACATCTAGTACATCAACTAATAGATTTACATTTAATGCATCTATATCTAATGCAGAATACTCTAAGTCTTCCTCTGTTTCTTTAAGTTCATCTGTTTCTAAATCGTTGAACTCTAAGTAATCTACATCAAGTATGCCTTGGTCTTTATCTAGGTCATCTGCAGCTTGTTCCTGTATTGCAACCTTGACCTCTTGTGGTGGATTAACGATAAACATATTGTTAATCATACTAGGTGTGATGTTTTGAATCGTTACTGCAACTGTTGGTGGTGTCTCCAAAGAAGATACCATTGTTGCTTGATAAGGTTGATTCAAAAATGTTTCACCACCTTCATTACTTACCACTATCTCTCCAGATGCAGAACCATCTTTATCTGGAAGCAAAACTACAAGTGACCTACCAAGTTCATCAATTGTAGTTGTAAAATCTGTTCCATTAATCGCTATCTGTGCTGTAGGTGTAGATACCGATATGTTTGCTTTCTTTATTTTATTCCCTTTCCCAGATGCAAATCTTGCTGTCCCTTGTGCCATTCTAATTGCCATCTTAGACTTACTAGGATTTGGGTCATAATAAACTTCATCAATGTACACGATTGTATGTTCTGTTAATGCAAGTTCTTCTTCATCTAAGAACTCTATCAACATACGACCATTTACTGTTCGTGCTTCATCATATAAAACGATATTTGAACCTACATCACTGGGTAGTCTTTCGTTATTTCTAACTATACCACCTATACCTGTAGACTCTACAATATCTCCTATGGGGTCTTGTGCATAGACAGACCCCATAAAGAGTAATGTACTAACTATCGTTAGCTGAATCTTTTTGATTAATTTGAATTGTCGCATTATCAGAATCTATATCCATGATGATTTTTGCATCTGGAGATGCACATGAATTACCAGACCCAGAAACACATGTTCCAGATACTTGGTTAATATCAATGTCACCACTGTCACCTGTATAATCTACAGTCTGAGTATGAGCACCATCTTTCATTAATACATTTAGGTTGTTACTGTCTCCAGTAATTTCCCAATTAAATGTGTTATCATCTGATTCAAAGTCTAAGTCAAAAACATTTGAATTACCAATAATGGTCATATCCAAATCTAATCTTTCTGCACTAAACTGGTAGCCTTGGTCTAAATCCCAAGTATTCGAATCACCTGTTACTGTAATATCGTATACTGAATCATCAGCAGACCCTTGATAACCAATATTCCAATCTAAAATGTTTGAATCCCCTGTAAATGACAAATCAAAATCTGATGTGTCTGCAATCAAAGGGCCGAATATTTTATTCTGGTTACCTATCTGGTCGATATCAATAGTAAGCGTAGTACCTGTTATGACCATTTTTTCATCTGCATCAGAGTTGTTTGCAACTTTGTTGCCGAATCCTACTTGGTCGATATAAAGGGTCAATGTATCCCCTTCTTGGTCTATCCTAATTTCATTATCATCAGTTGCTTGTGCGAAAAGAATGTTAGTCGACATTAGTGCAATTAAGCAAAAACTAATTAGTTTCTTCATTTTCTTCAAGCTCCTCGAAAGGTTCTAGTTCCTCACCTGTAATTTTCTCAACTTCTTCATACCATGCGTCCACAGCATGTTTATCATTAGTTCCATCACTATTGTGAGGATGTCTATGTCCTTCCTCTATTATCCAATAACCCCTATCGTGGCCTTGGTATATTAATTCCAACACTCCTGCTTCAATAGCACTTCGTGTTGCGTATGTCACCGACTCATTATTACCCACTCCATCCTCGATTTCTATTAGTTGAGTTCCTTCTTCGATGAATCTAAAAACATCTCCACCAGAACCATAACTCAAAATAGTTTTCCGAGTCTGGACATTTAATAAAACTTCTCCTGTTAGAACTGATACAGCTCTAATAGAAACTGTCACAGCATCTTGTCGATACTGTTTAGTAAAACCAATACCAAGTGTTCTTGCGCCTTTACCGCCAGTCTTGATATTAGTATCATAACCTATAACCCCACCTTCAATAATCATTCCAGCAAAAAGCATAGGTGCAATTCCTACTGCATCTTCACCTTTTGCATCTGCCCATTCTTTTCTTGCAGAACGAATGATTTGTCTTTCTCTTACTAGGTGGTCGAGTCCAGTTCTTTCAACAACTCTGAACCATGTTCCACCCCCAGCAGTCTTTAATGCATCTATCAACATTGCATCTGCACCTTGAGTTACTGCTGTTGAAAATGATGCATATTGGTCTAATTGTTTTCTTTGACCTGTTAAATCTTGAAACTTATAAACTGCAACAATAGGTTTTTCTTTTGCTGGTGGTAGATTTAATAGTTCTAGATATGCTGGTAGTTTTACAACGATTGGACTTTCAACACAAATGTATTGTCGTGTCCATACCTTTGCAACTCCAGTAACAATATCTTTACCAAATCCCTCTTCAAATCTTCCAGTCTCATATGCACAATCAGCTGGGTTCTCCGAGAACTTAGGTGTTGATGCACATCCTGTTAAGATTGCAAGGGTTAGTATAGCAAACCATTTCATTAATCGCCTCCATCAGAAGAACCTGTACCATCATCTCCGAAATAACCTGTACCTATCGGTATTTCTATAACTGTTGTTGACCCTTCTTGGTCGACAATAGTCATTCTAATAAACTCTGTACCATCTTCATTGGTAAGAACCTCGTAAGTAACTGTTGAACCCTCTAAAACAAATGACCCAAATCTTACTGGGTTATCATTTGAAAACATAGATTCTACTAATTGTTTTGCCATCTGAGCATAAATTCTGCTCTCTAAATTCCTAATAAATTTTGCAAGGGTAGTATTATCTGCCTCTCTTTCTGCAGCCTTTCTTGCAGCCTCAAGTGCATCTTCGATTGCTTTCTTTCTGCTGAACTCTTGGTTCTCAATCGTAAGATAATGTGCGCCTGTTCCTATTCCACTAAATGATGGATTTTTAAACTGGTGTTTAATTTCATCTGCATGTACAGAGAAACTAAAAATTAATAATATAAATGATATTGGTAATACTAGTTTCATTCTTTCTTTTCCCTCTCCTCTTCCTCTTCTAAGTATTTTTGACGCTCACGATATTCTAAAACTACATTAATTTTTTCTTGCAGTCTTATCATATCTTGGTCTAACATTCTTAGCTGGTCTGTAAGTTTGATACTTGATGCAAACATTCGACCTAATGCTGGTTTTACTTCAACTGTTATAAACTTCCAAGTGTAATAGATGAAGTAACCCATAGCCAGTGCCATTGCAACTGGAAATCCGAACTCTGCTATTATTTGGGCAATTTTCTCCATCAATCTCTTCTTGCATCGATTTTCCCATCCTCTACGAAGTTTTCTGCTCTAGCCACTCTATCAATAGGTGGAGTTAATTCTAACGCACTACTCACTAATAAATCGATTCTTAATATGTCGTTATTCATGACTGATGCACGAGTTTCCAACATTTTTATAATATTCTCAGTACTTTTAATTTGTCCAATAACAGAATCAAAAATGTATTTCATACTCAAAAATATGAAAAAACCCATAACGACTGCTCCAAAAATTGGAACACCCACTTCACTTAAAAAATCTAATATAGACATAATCTCTCCTGTTCGTAAGTATTTATAAAAGGAGAGGTCTTAAAATGGTAAAAGTACCAAATTAAAAGGTCATAGATACACCACAACCACATGATGCAGTTACATTTGGATTTGTGAATGTAAATTCTTCTTGAATCCCATTCTTTACATAATCTAGAATTAGATTATTGATATAAGGTCTTGATAAGGAATCAACATGGATTGTAAATTTACCAAAGTCGAATACTTGGTCAGAAGGGTCACTGGTAATATTGTAGTCAAATATGTATTCATATCCACCACAACCACCACCAGTGATTCCTAATCTAATCTCGGATACACCTCTATCCTCTGTCCTTTTCAACAATTGCGTAATTGCTGAATCAGTCAGTTCGATATTAGCTTTCGGATTTGAGTACTCTATAGGCTCCATATACAAGTCCTGCCCATGCCATCCACTTGACCATAGGGCCGAGTAATAGTACTCCGAGAGAGATTCCGACTATAACAGCACCATCTAAAGTAGATAGTTCTTTAAGTCTTCCTTTGATAAAATCCATAAGATTTTCCTCTATTTGAACTCAGATACATTACCAGATTCATCCCTAGTTATAATATTAACTAGACCCAACCTCTTTCTTCTAATCAACTCGTTCTTTACTTTTTGTCTGAGTTTTGGTTTTGTTGAAACATTATTATAACATTCTAACAACTCTTTTATTGATTGAGCTTTCATATAATGATGTTCGATGATTCTTTTAGTAGAACCTCGTTTAACAACATTTGAAGTTGGTTTATACTTAACTGGCATAGTTATAGTATTTATAAGAGTTTATATCTATATAAGTAAATTGTCACAAAACTATGCCAATTGTGACATTTATGTGACATAAATATATGTATGATTAATACAATGAATAAAATGTTTAAAAAATTTCATAAGATAATGAAATCTGGAAGAATGCATAAAGTATGCAAGGCTGCAGGGATACCTAATTCTTAGTCTTAGAATTAACCTTTTTATATAAATCGTCTAAATCTTCTTCTATTGCATCTATCCTCTGGGATAGTAATGGATAGTCTTGTCTCCATTTTGCCTCTTTCTTTGCAACTTCGATATCATAACGAATTGCAACCCATGTCATCATTTTATTTACATAGTTCTGAAACCAGATACCAAGTTTAGTTGATTGAAACCATCTATAGAAAGAACTTCCTATAACAGAAGATAAAATTGATTTAAGTGCAAGGGTTAAGAGGAAACTCATTTAACTATATTTTTTAGTGATGCATCTAGAGATAGATGTCTAATATAGTCATCGATGTTATGGTCTGCAACAAAGTCTAAACGACCTTTGATGATAGTAGATAGCAATCCCCAACCTTTATCTCGAACTCTTTCCCAAGACCATCGACCAAGATTTGTTACCCTACCATTTGATTTAATGTAAACACAATTACCAGTATGTCTCCATCTAAACACTGTAGGAACACAAGGTACAACATCGTTGTTGTTTACATGTCTTTGATGTTTTAAATGTTTATCACACCACTTGGCAAACTTGGGGCCTCCAGCTCTTGGAGAACCATATGTGAATAAAGTATCAACATCAGTTTTTTCAACATATTCTAATCTAGATGCAAGTAGAGTTGCCATTGCACCACCAAGTGAATGACCACATACCCATATCTTTTTATTAAGACCATATCTTTCTACTCTTGCAAGGACATGTTCCCAGACTTTATCTACTTCACCTCTAAATCCTTGATGGATTTGACCAACCCCTGTAAAAGAATCTTCTTTGAATATCTCTAAGTCTGCATAGATATCATTCATTTGAGTAGGTTCTGTACCTCTTGCACCAATAACTAAATCAGTATTATTGTGCCATACATGAACTTGAGCACCATCTATATCAAATAGTTTATGTGCCTTCATACCTTTTCCTTTACCAAACATTTTTCCATCAGCTGCATTCCAATAAGCAGCTCTAGAAAATTCTGCAAAGAGTACTCTTTGTTCTGGTAAGGTTAAGTGTTCCATGTTCATTTACTTGTTTACTACACCTATGTTGTACTTTGGAATAAGTTCCCACTCATTTTTTTCTTTATGAGGAAGAACTTTAATCTGGGACATCGGTGCAATTGGGTCGTTGTGATTGTTAGAAATTACTTTCAACAATCCCCATTCTTCTAGAAGTCTGGCAATAGAGTTTCTTCTACCGATATCAGATTCAATTAGAGAACTATCCTTACCATCTAGTAAGAACAATTCTTTAAAATGCACGAGGAAGTATCTACCTCGTTTATGAAGTATGTGGCAAGACTGGTAAAGTATTTTTTCCTTTCTGGATGCAACACCGATTCGTGTTAATGTTTCTTTAACTTTTAGAAAGTCATCCTGTTGTTTTAACTCTACCTCTACCATGTTGGAGAGGTCATAACTCATTACTGTCTCCCACCTTTATTCATTCTCTCTTTCATTATCTTTATTTCCTTTGCAGTAAGAATCTTGTGGTATTCCTCTGCTTTGGTCATTGAACAATCATAATATTTTGCAATGACTTTCATATCTTCCAATACTCTAGGTTTACTCCATTTGGAGAACCTTTTTCTTTTTCTTAAAGTATTTAGGAAATAATGAAATTGAAGAGTCGAATCTAGGTGAGATTTCGAGTTCATTTCGTTAACATATAGAATGCAGTCTTGATGATAAGACAGACTTTTATTGGTTAAAAAAGGAGAATATGATTTGCGTGATACATCATCTACCATGATATCCTTCTTGGTAAATGTTACTGCATTAACGAAATCAAATGGATTCATATTCTGATTCCATATCTAACCAAATTTTATTCATTGGAGATTCATATTGTTGGTCACCATACCAAGGCCCACCCAAAGTATAATGATATCCTTTTGCATCTTCTCTTGGTTCGTAATCTCCAACTAACCAATTCCATTCAAGAGGTATCTCTCCAATGTCTTCTTCATTACACCATTTGAATTGATGTAAAGCTGAAAGAGGTAATGAGAATACTTCTTCGAATGTTAGATTGCATTTGTTCTTATTAAAAATCATAAAACTAGACCAATTCTTTTTGGGGTAGTTTACTTGTTTTTGACCATCCATTTTAGTTTGTACTTTAGAAGTGTACTCTGGATGTTTACAAACATAAACTGCTTTTGAGTCATCCAGATTATCTATAAGGTCTAATGGATTATCTTGAAAAAGAAAATCATCATCAGAAAATAAAGACCATTGTGAATTTGAAAAAACTTTGTCTATAACTGGTGTCAAGAATCTTGTTCTTGAAAATGGGTTTGATACATTGTCACCATAATATATTGGAATGTTTTTTACATCTACACCAAATCTCTCTAAAGAGTATCTACATACTTCACTGGGTCTTGGCCAATTTGGTGTTTGACCAATCCAGAATGTTGTTTTATTATCCATTGAAAAAATCCTCTAAACTGTTTTTATCTTCATTTACAAATATAGAACTAGACCTATATGTTATTCTTCCAGTCCTATTCATAGTATACCCAAAATCTTCTTTGATATATTTTTCTATGTTGTCATAGAATCTATGACCATTCCATAAATCTTCTTTTCTTATTAGACTCTGTATAGTATACCATGTATCTTTATATTTAGCAATATCAGATTCTAGACTTTCTACTTTTTCTTTAAAATCTTTTGAATCTTTAACATAAAGAAATTCTGGAAGTCCGAACTTTTCTATGTCTTCTTCTTTAATGAAAAAAGGGATTATTCCAAACATTAACATTTTCCAAAACTTACTTGAAGTTGGATACCCATTACTTCCACCTATTGATAATGTATATTTGGTATCATATAGTTGTGGATGTAAATCTATCATAGGTATTTCTACAAACCTATCTTTATATTGTTCTTCTATTCGTTCCTCTTCCCATTTACCATATATCATAGTCTCTGGAAAGTTATCTAATATGTAATCTTTTATGATTCCATATTTGTCTGTTGACTTGTGGTGAGAGGCCGTTCCATGCATTATAATAGATACTAAAGTATTTCTTTCAGTAGGACTAGGTAATAGTTTCATATAATCTTCATTCATTAAACATGCATATGAATGACCTATGTCTGATACTGGTGTTTTTGTTTCTATAATCTCTTGGTCTTCAAAAGACTTAATATGTTTTGCAACCACCTCAGTATTCTTTACACTTAAAATTCTTTTAGACCTGTTTATCAAATCTCTTGCTTCTAATGGAAAGAATCTGGAATCCTCACCTAATTCATGATAAGGAATCCCAGTTTCATTTAAAAAGTTAGTAATAATACCTGTATAATTTTTAGAAAAGGAAATAGGTTTTGCATATCCAGAACCATCTCTTTTCATTAAAAAGTTTTTAATAGTATTACCACCACTCAATCCACTATACAATAATCCGAAGTCTGGTATGTCATATTCTGATTCTTGGAAAAAACGAGATAACCATTCTTGATTATCAAAAGACTTATCATAATGTTCCCAACAATCTATAATGTTGTTGTTCTTATTAATCTCTTTTTTTATATGTGGTGATAGGGTAGAGAAATCATTTCTACTTGCAATAAAGAATTTATCCTCTGGATACAAGTGTGCCATAGTCCAAATGAATACTGCACTCTCTGAGTCTCCACCAATAATACCCCACTTTTCATTCCGAAAAATAATAGACTTACCAAACTTTCCGATTAGTATGTTCATGCAGACCTTTCTAAATATTCTTCCATAATTTCATCAAAAGAAACCACTGTTTCCATTTCCCATGTTTCATTCAGACCTTCAATCTGTTGGAAACCACCTAAGAAATCTACTGGAGCTTCAAACTTTTCATTACCTTCTGTATAATAAAACTTCCAGTCTGGATTAACCATATCCATATAAGGATTCATTTCTGCCCAATAGGTGTTATATTGTTTGAAGAAATAACCTACTGGGTCTTTTGTGTCTGGTGTTCCTAAGTGATTGATAACTTGTAACCTACCACCTCTTTTAAAGAACTTTGGTTCGACCTCAATGATAGATTTAATCTTATTGTGAATAATCCAAAGAGTAGATTTAGGCATACAAGACATTGACACATACTTGGTAGTATTATTATTCTTGTATCCTTTCGATTCTAAGATTGTTTCTACTTCACTACCTATAGTGATATCAACAACTCTTCTTTTTCCCTTTACACCTTCGATGTAGGAATGTAGGAAAGATTGAACTTTCTTGAGTTCAACATCTATACTCATCATCCATTTTGCTTCGTTTTCAACCGACTCAATCCAGTTAGTAATTTCTGTTTCTGATGCATTTGCATCTAATGGATATGCACCATTGTCTAACATTTGATTAAGAGAGTTAACAACATCACCTTCATCGTTTTGTCCAAACTGTTTTTCAAGAGAATTTAGATATGTCCCAACTGAAATAATGTTGTTAGGATTAAAATCCTTAGTGGTTTTAAATACATAACATATTCTATTATCAAGATTACTAAATTTTCTTAATCCAGTATGTACTGTATTACCACCAAAGACATAAATGATTCTTTCATTACCATCTTCATCTACTTCGACTACTACATGCATTCCTTTACATCTTAAGTCTAGACCATCTTTTTTTAATCCATTGAAGATGTTATTCTTTTGTCTGTTACCATCTTTTCTATACTCTTGTAGATTAGTAAGAGTAGATTGTGCTTTTATTAAATCTTCTACATCAAATTCAATAGTAGTTCTATCGTATACTAATCCTTTGTGTAAAAATGCAGTGAACCATTCTGGCCTTGTTTCTGGACTCCAGAACTTTTCGTGAATCTCTAAATGTTTTTGTGTAAGTTCATGTTCCTTGAGATTCACACAGAAATCTGAACTAGTTTTTTGAAATGCCATTGCATCCCCCTATAATTATGTAAGAATCCTAATCATCTTACAGTTATTAAAAAGAGTTCCTTCCAATCCAGAACTCAACCTAAAAAACTTTCTAAAGTACCTTTCTCTTCGTACTTACTTGCATGAGGCCCGATGGGCTTTTCTGATTTACCACCTTGACCTTTTGTTGCACAATCTGTTGAACAATATGCAACACAAGATAACCTTATACCATCACCTTGTATCTTAGTGACACCATGTATCTCATTTGAATCTGCAATCAATACATCACCATCATCTGCCTCAATGGCAACTCCATATCTTGGAAATACCAAGTATGCACCACCAAAGTCACCTAATCTGAAAACACACATTGTAGTCATACCAAACTCTAGGTCTTTACCATCGACATGTGCAGACATCTTTGCAGTTCCTTCACTTGAATATCTATTTGCAGATAAGGTTGTGATAGGAGCCCCACCTAAGTGATACTTCTCATCAATACATTCATCTGCATATGCTCTTTGTAATTTCCAGATGTCTGGACAACCTTTCTTAAGTGCTTGTTCATTAATGGTTGCTATCTGTTGCATCTTCTCCCATTTGTCTCTGTTGGATTTCTTTTCACACCAGTTTGATAATCCTATCATACCATTGAATCTACCTCTTTTGTAACCAGCAAATACAGAATGAATTGCATTTGCTTCTGCAATACGATTGAACTCTCCATTCTTTTTAAGTGGATAGTAAGAGTTTGGTGTTCTTAGAACATAATCTTTACCTTCTATCAATCCTTTTGATTTCATTTCTTCATGGTCAATAGGGCCTGATGCATTTGCTCTCATAGTAGAAGTATCATCAATAGAATACAATGTATCTTTTACTTCATTGTAGGTATCACCTGTATATGCATTTTTTACGATACATGCAAGTAATGGTTTATCAAATAACGAACCACTTGGTTTATATACTTTTATGACATCATCTTTAACACCAATAGATGACACCACATCTTCATAAGATGTTTCATCTAACCACTTTCCATTAAACTGGTCGTGAGTTTCTTTTTTCCCTAAGTCTTTTCTTGCAGTAAATTCCATGGCGTTAATACCTGTTCCTTTATTTGTTCTACTAAGTAGTACAAACATAGTGGTGCAACCATTAATCCTATTCTTGCACCTTTATCATTATAATCCCCAGTCATCTTATAATCATTTGGTAATGTCATAAGTCTGACCATTTCTTTTGGTGTGTATATCCTCTTACCACTATAGTGGAAATGATTACCACCCATAAATTTTGGTTGACAACCCTGTTCAGTTAGTGAATGTGCTGGAAGGTGTTTTGGAACAATCCTTGACATATAATAAGAATGTTTATGTTGTTCTGGTTTTAATAAACCATCTGCAATTTGTTTATCAAACCACTGTCTAACAACATTATCTCCTATAGATATGTAAGGTCTATTAGTTCCTTTTCTTATGAACTCATCTACACCTTCACATGGGCCACAATGTTCTAACTCTGGGTCTGGATGTTTTTCAAATCCATGAACCCAATGTCCTTTTGAAGAATCTTTCATTGCATCTAATAGATATTCTGCATCCTTGATGTTTTCTTCATCATTTATTAGGTCATCTATTGCTTCTCCAATTGATGTTCTTTGACTTGTAGTTTCTGGAAACAATCCACTCATACACATAAATGGCATTCCAATTGCATCCAATACATCATCCCTAACTGCAACTATGAACACTCTTTCTCTTTTCTGAGGAACTCCATGTTCATGTCCTTTCATAATCTTCCAAGTAACTGAGTATCCTAACTTCTCAAAATCTACAATCATCTTGTTAAGATGGTCTCTTGCATAATCCATTGATAAACCTTTTACATTCTCACATACAATAACTTTAGGCATTACTTCTTCTGCAATCCTAATCATTTCCCATGTAAGGTCTTCTATGTTTTGTTGTTTCATTCCATATGCAATTTTTTCTTGATTCCATCCTTCTCTTTTTTTACCAGCCATTGAAAATGGTGGACATGGTGGAGAACCATCCATGATATCCAATTCACCTTTTTGTAATCCAGTCATTTCTAAAATGTCTTTACCAGTAACTTCTTTAATATCTTTACACTCATGAACTGTATTAGGGAAATTCTCAAGATAAGTATCAACATGAATCTGTTGGAACTCATTCATATACTTTACATCACCACCAGCAAGTTTATATGCACAAGAACTTCCACCACCACCAGCAAAGAAGGTAATGTAATTGAACTCTTTTTTTGCAGAGTTCTTATGTAAATCATCTAGTGTATATTGAAAATAACTCATCTTTCATTTACCCATAAATCTGGGAATGGTATTGCTTGATACATTCTACCATCTAAACTCCAATCATAATTTGTTTTTGTTTCTCCAAAATAAATTGATTCTGGAAAAATATCAAATGCAACTGTAACTCTTGGTTTATCTCCAAGCCATGGAGAAGATGCATGTTCAAATCCACTTGCAGAGTATATCATCATATCATCATAGTCTTGATGTACAACCCATTCACTCTCTGGTTGTTCTGGGCCTAATCTATAAGTAGTAGTTGAAGGTTCAACATTTGCACAATAGAAACCATGATAGATGTGTGGATGCATCTCATCAATATGTTTATGAAAAGGTATATGGTCATACCCTACATCATTTTCTCTTTTACAATATACATTAAACCATCCATGTATATAATAAGACTCTTCTGCCTCTCTTACTTGAGGATTACTGTAAAACATTCTATTTAATGTCCAGTAAATATCTGCAAATGGTCTTAGTCCAAATGTAAATGGATTGTATGTATAAAAGTCTTGAGTTTCTTTTGTAGATAAATGATGTTGATGCATATGTTCCATATTGGACATATCTGCACCTTCTTTAGATGCACGAACATATGCACGAAGATTATCACTAAACTGATTTGGTGTTGCAACCCCATCTTCATTATGTGCAAAGAAAGGATGGTCTTCATGGTCTATACACCAATCAGTTATAAACTCATGGTCTATTCCACAATCTTTCTTTATAAAAAAATCAGAACTCTTTAGTTCCACTTCTATCCTCATATTCTAAGCAGACAATAACTTTATCGTTTTGTCTAGTTCCATTTTCATACAGATGTGTATACATTGTATCTGCACCTACTTTAATACCAGTTTTATGTCCATGCCAATATGCAATTGCAACTACTATTGATACTAGTATATATAGCCCTATAGTTATTTCCATCTGCATTCCATCATTAGTTCAGTTAGACATGCAACTGTATTGACTTCTTGGTCAACTACAAATGCAGACTTGTAACTGTAGTCTGCAATAATTATAACTGCTTGTGGAATACTTTGTGGTTCTAGAACATCATAAAGTTTATCATAGATGTTTCTGAATAATCTCACTGGGTCATTATCCACATTTTGTGCAACCCATTTTCTCATGTCTGTAAATCTTTTTGTTTTGATATGAGATAACAATTCATTGATACTTTCATCTGCAATATTAGACAAGATACCTACATCTATACTACCACTTACTGAGTATCTTTGCAGTTCATTGATGGTTCTACGAAAGTCTGGGAAGTGTCTCATTACCAGTTCTTGTAAAACTTCTGAGTTCCACTTCACACCCTCTGCATCAAGTATCATCATAAGTCTTGCCATGAATACAGATGCAAGTCTTGGTCTTTCAGTTGGTGGTATTTTAAAATCAATAACAGTACATCTTGAATGCAAAGGTGCAATCAATCTGTTTTTGTAATTACATGTAAATATAAATCTACAGTTTTTATGAAACTCTTCTATGAATCCACGAAGTGCTGGTTGGGTTGATTGTGCATTCAGATAGTCCGCCTCATCGAGGATAACTACTTTGTTTCCACCTTGTAGGGAAACTGTAGATGCAAAGTTTTTGATTTTGGTTCTAAGGACATCGATTCCAGATTCTTCTGAACCATTGATTAAGATATAATCACATCCATGCATTTCACATAATGCTTTTGCAACTGTAGTCTTACCAGTACCAGCAGTACCACTAAGAATCATGTTTGGGATTTCATCTTCGATATCAAAAAATGTTTGTTTGATATCTGCTGGAAGAACACAATCTTCTATGTTTCTAGGTCTATACTTTTCTACCCATAAAAATTCATCACTCATATTTTCACCACTTCATTATAAATCGAGAGTTCATAATCCCACCATCATGAACCGAGTCAATCCCCAAGAGAGAGAACAGATTGACACCCTTGAATACCAATGTCTGATACCTACAAAAGTATTTATTAAGAACCAAAGACTGAATCTGGTTCTAATGCAATAAAATACTCAAGTCCTTTGTTTTTTGCAACAAAATGTGAAAGGCCTTTTGAAGATACATAAACTGTATATTCATCCTTCACGACTTTGATGTTTTCCATCTTAAAGTTCATTGAGTATGTTTGTCCATCACCATCCATGATAACTTCACTAAAGTTATTTGTGGTTGGATTCTTTTTATCTCTAACAGTCAATGTAACTACTGTTCCATTACTTTCCAATACTAAGTCTGGAAGAGATAGAACTGCACTTGCTTTCTGTAATTTAGATAACAACTCAGTTGAGATATCAAACACAATCTCTGGATTGGGCATTGTGATATCCTTCTCTGGTGGTGCAATAATCATTGAAGATTCTGCATAGTTGTATGTTGCACTTGCACCATTACCACTAATGTTTACAGAGTTATCACCAAACTCAAACTCTGCATCAGAACCCAACAACGAAATTGTTGCAAGGAACTCTGGCAAATCATAAACAGAAAACTCACTTGTAAAGTTGTCTTCTACTGTTGCTTTACCAAAGATATTTTTCATAGGTGAAATCGTTTTGATTTCATTACCTATATTAACTGTAATACCATTATTGATACTACTAAAGTTCTGTAGAACTTCAAGTGTGTTTCCACTTATTTTCATAATATACTCCGATTATTCACTCTTATTACTCACTTCTAAATCATGCACATAAAGAGCAAATAGTGCATAGTGTAAAACTTTCATTAAGTCTGCACGATTGTATCCATTCTTTTTTCCATACCTTTGTGCATACTTCAAGATGTTACCCATGCAGAAACCTTCTCCATGACCACCATCTATAATAAATTCTGTTGCTTGATATTTGTTCTGAGAGTAATGTTGTTTATATGTGTTATCTACATAGTCCTTAAACTGATTAATCAGTTCATCTTCTTTGTATTTGTATTCTATTTTTTCAGACATATAACTATTTTACCACTGAACTCATATTTGTCAACCTTGATTATGTCGTGGGTCTTGTTGTTGTTTAATCCACTCCTCAAGTTTTTTAGCTTGTTCCTTTATTTTTTCAGATTGGTCTTTGATTCTTTTTTCTTGGAATCTTAATCTTTGATGTTGTTGTGGTTGACTCATTTTTAGTTTTCCTTATTTGTAAAAAATGTGTTCGTTAATTGTTACAGTTTCATTTAATGAATCTGCCCAGTATGGATTTACATATACAGAATGATAATGTGTTGCACCCTCAGTGATATCTCCATATGCACCCTGTAATATGTTTCTTGCAAGTGTTAAACATTGTAACCAAGTTTTTGAATCCTCTGGGTCATCTGATTTACCATCACAAAACCAAGAGAACTGACACTGGTGTCTTACAGGCATCATATTACCTTTCCAGTTTTCCTTCCACTTTGCTTGATAAACTACACCACAAATGGATGTTGGGTAGTTCATGTGTTCTGTTCTGTTAATTACAACTTGTGAAACTGCAATCTTACCAGCAAGTGGTTGATTACCAGCTTCAAAGTACATGTTTTGTGCAAGACAAAATGCTTCGTTATTTGGGTCTGATGCATTTGCTTTACTTGACATCATACCAATACAAAATCCTAGTACAAACATGCACATGTATTTTATAGCCTTTTTATGAGTTTTATATTTTATATCCATGAGTACCCTATATCCAATAAGTTTTTTTGTTGTTCAATTGCATCATCAATTTCAATCTTACTAACTGAAATCATTGCACCATTTGTATTTGTAATTTCAACATAATCATCTTCTATATTGAAAGTTACTGAATGACCTTCATTATGAAGTGTCCCTTTAAAAACCATGTTTGGATGTTCTCTACATTTCATGGTTTCGTGGAATTGTTTTTTATTCATATTACCATCCTTTTATTATATTTGCCATAATTAATATTGCACATAGAACATTAACTAAAAGTATTAATGACCTAATTACTCCAACGATATTATCGTTAGTAGGGTCATATCCATCTTGTTCACTATAAGACCCTAGTGCATGTTTCCAAATTGTCCAAAACTTATTCACAGCAAACCCATCGCGATGATAGTAAAAATTACAATTTCATCAATTAACATTATAGTTAAAAATATTTTTATCAATAATAATTTCATATCATACTCCTAAAACTGGTGGGATGGGAAACAGTTGCAACACAAATGCTGTGTTAAATAGTGTTCACTTTGTTGTCTATCGTTTCCCTGTCCCATACCCGAGCATCAGCCCCTATTATTGTCCACCTCGTACATATGCACGAACTAGTTCTTCACCAGTAATCTCTTTACCAAATGTGTAAACAGTCTTACCATCTTGTTGTCTTTTGATAATACCATTGTGATATTGTATATCTGTGACATTACCATTCTCTAAAAACTTTTTAGAATCTTCTGTTTCATACCACATAGTTGGTGTTCTATGTATATGAACTGACTTGGGATTTTTTGCCCATTCTTCTGCTTTTAATAAGTCCCTTTGAAACTGGACTCGTTCATCATACTCAGTCATCATAACTCCTAATCCTTGCTGGGATTACTTTATTCCAATTACAATCATCACAAACTCTGTCATTGATATCTTCAAGAACTGGTTGTGGATTGTTTCCAAATCCTGTATAAGACCCTGTGCATAGAGCACAGGGTTGAGGAGAAGAGGACTCTAGTGAGGTCTTACTATAAGTTGAGTCCATCTTCATCCTCTAAATCGTTATCATCTTGACCTAAGATGTTTTCATCAACCTTTGTGTAAAGGTCAAGGAATGTTGCTTTGGTATCTTCATCGAACCTTGCAAGACATACCTCGATTGATTTCATTTTATCATTGAACATTGAGAATGCCTTTGCAATGTGAACCAACCTTCTAGTTGAAATCACTTCATCAACTGCACCCTCGTAAAAAGACTTTCTGATAACATCTGCCCAGTCAACAAGTTTATCTGCAAACTCATCATCACTGACTCCAAGAATTGCAAAGTCACCTTTAACAATTTTCTTCTCAGTAACCACTGGTGGATATTCTTGTTCAAGACAGATTGCAAACCTTTCAAGGAATGCTTCGTTCAGAACATTAGTTCCTATGAACCTTCCATCCTCAGAACCTTTACCTTTAGTGTTTGCAGTTGCAACCACTGTAAAACCTTCTGCTGGAGTTACTAACTCACCAGTCTTCTTGATTAAGTAACCACCACCCTCAAGGATAGACTGTAAACACATAATCTTGTTTGATGCAAGGTCGACTTCATCAAGAAGAAGAACAGCACCTTTTCTCATTGCTTTGAGGACAGGGCCCTCTTTGAAAACAATGTTACCATTGATTAAAGTATTTGAACCAATCAAATCATCTTCATCAGTCTCAATTGTAATGTTAACTCTGAAAAGTTCCTTCTTGAGTTTGGCACATATTTGTTCAACCATCAAGGTTTTACCATTACCACTCAAACCAGTAATAAACACTGGGAAGAAAACTCCAGACTTAAGAATTGACTTAAGGTCTTTGAAGTGACCAAAAGGAACATAGTTATCCATAACCGATGGGATAACTGAAATATTCTCATCGAGAACATTCATACCAACAGTAGATGTTGGAACTGGAACTGTCTCGACAGTTTGAACAGATTGCACAACTGGTGCAACTGGTTCAGAATAATTACTAGGAACAACAGATTCAATGGAATAAGTTCCATAACCTGCTTTGAATTGTGGTTTCCTAATCAACCACGATGGAAAAGGAATAGATGCCTTCTCACATATTTTTTTAACAGTGGATTTAGAAAACTCCACTTGAGTTGGATATTGTTCTGCACAGGCATCCAAGAACCTATAATGATTTGCATTCAAATTCATACTTACCTCACTTTTTGAATTATTTTTTACCATATGTGTATTATACCAAAATGTGTACCCATCATGCAACCTTCTTAACGAAGTGTTGAAGTATTTTTCTTTGGGACATTTTGTTGTTACCCATTCTTTTCATTGCACCTTTAAGTGCTTGTTTACTTGCACCAGCATCTACATCTAAAGTGTCATCTTCTGATACTATACCCATTTTCTTCTTATTTAGAATGTAGAACTCTTTGTATCCACTCTTATCAGTAGTTGAAACTGAGTATCCACCTTCTCTTCTGAATAACTTGTATCCTTCTGCTTTGACATCCCACTCATTGTAAGCTCCAGAGAACTTATCAACTGCATGGTCAAAATCTCTATGTTTGTTAGGACAAATGAAGAACCCAACTGTATCAACACCAGTAGTTTCTTCTATCCACTTAAGAAGATTATCAGTACCATTTCTTGCATAGTTACCACTTCTATAAGTGAATGTAGACTTGGTTCTTCTATCGTGGATGTTTTGTTCATTACTGTAACCCATACCATTCAATCTAAAACTATCTCCATCAGTAAGAGTCACAAACTGCAACTTATCGATTGAGTAGTTATGTTTGAAATCTGCAATGTAGTCTCTCATGAACATTAGTGACTCATCAAGAGGTGTTCCACCTAATGAATAGTCATAGTTGTGACTGTAACCTGCTTCAAATCTTGAACCACTTTTACCTCTGTAATAGTAACCACCATCACACATTGACTCAAGTTGTGCATTCATAACAACACATGATTCTTTGAAATCTCTTTTGTTCATTTTATCAGAGAACAGTTCTATGAGTCTTAGAGAATTGTTAGGAACAAATTTACCTTTTCTTACTTCATCATGGTCATACTCATTAACATTCTCTCTCCATGCATCTGTAAATGCATACACTCTGTGAGGAATACCAACTCTTCTACAGAACATTGTAAGAACTATTGATTGTTCATAAGTCTCTCTGATTGCATCATACATAGACCCAGACCAGTCAACCAACATAATCACACCATGATTTTTACCATCAGGCACGATAGTTGCTCTTTTGAAAATATCATCCTTAAGTAAGTACTGGTGGATTTTTGACATATCAATTTCACCAGTTTTTGCAGACATTGATTTTTTGTATGCAGATGCAGCCTTTCTCATATCAAATTCTTTTGCCATGTAATTAATGACATTCTTGTTATGGTCTAGGAACTTTTCAGTATACTCTCTAGAATTTGCAAGGGTATCAGTAGAATGTTCATATTCTTTCATACCTGTTTCCATAGTTCTAGTGATATCTGCAATCATCTTTTTATAAGGAATAGTGATATCTTTTGCTTTGAAATCTTTTGAATTGAAGTCCATGTAAGAAGGTTCTCTATCCCACTCATCTAGTTCTTCATGAAGTTTGTCTTCATTGTTTCTGAAATTTTTATCAGTGATAGATTCTTTTGCATTATCATCTTGAGGTGCATTACCACTTTGACCACCTTCTTCACCAAACTCACCACCTTCTAGGTTTTGAGATTTTTCGATATCACCTTCACCAACTGAATCAGAATCAGATGATTCTTCATCACCATCTTCATCAGTAGATTCAGTACCTTTTGCACCATCTTCTGATTCTTCCTCAGACTCATTTTCTGATTCTTGATTACCACCTAGTGATTCTTCTGCATCACCCTCACCTTCTTGTTCATCGAAGTCTTGAGGAATTGTATCACCATCACCTTCTGATGTTTCAACAGTTTGCATTGACTTATCAGTTTGTGGTTCTAGGTTTTCTAGTTTAGATAACTCATAAAGATAGTCTGCAACTTTGACTACCTTTTCCCAAGTATCCATTTTAGTGTCTATTTGATTTATGATTTTTTGTTCTTCTTTAGAGAAGTCAATCATAATTTTGTGACCAATCTTAAAGTAAAGATTGATTCTATCGATAAATGCAAGTTTGTTTACATTGTAACCTTTAACTCCAAAGAAGTCTAAGTCATTATGTAATTCAGAATATGCATCATAGAAGATTTTTCTAAGACCAGCATATTTTGATTTGATGTGTTTCTCAATCCTTACATCTTCAAGGACATTTAGATATCCTTTGTATTTTGCACCCTTTTCTGAAACTGCATCGTGCCATCCATCTGCTGGAGTAATAAGTGCATGACCAACCTCATGACCCATAAACAAGTCATAAAGTTGTGCAGACATATCATCCTTAAGAATAGGACATACTAGTCTTCTTTTATCTACTTCAAAGTATGCAGTAGGGACTTTTTTGTGTTCTATAACTAAGTCCTCAGTTGCAAGTAACCTTGCAAGAGAGTTCTTTCTAGTTTTAAGTATTTCGTTATTTGACCTCATGTATGTATTATATAAAAAAATGTACCTATGTGTCAACAAGATTATCTCATTGATTGAATTGGTGTTCCCAGTAGGACTCGAACCTACAACCTTCGGTTTAGAAGACCGATGCTCTCTCCTGTTGAGCTATGAGAACTTTGTAGTGTTATCTCCATTTGTTCTAGGGTATTTTACCCCATTCTATCACCGAGTCCTTCAAGTCTGGCCTTACCAGAATTTTATCTAGGTCAATAGGCAGTGACCATAATGTGACTTCGTTTTCACCCAAATC
>MDSV01060044.1_pt1 | contig 20614 bp, 13 predicted proteins | sample 810851 | NCBI WGS metagenome assembly MDSV01 (sample SAMN05326640, study PRJNA326480) | marine metagenome | isolation source: seawater | place: Atlantic Ocean: North East | collected 2012 | reverse complement strand
TCATACATATCTTGAGCACTCTTTTGAGCTTGCCACGCATTCCACCCTAATTGGTGTGATTCAATCCAATTCTTTTGCATATTGTAAGTACCTTCTACAACACGCTGAACCGTCTCCCACCATCGTTCATTCTTACCATCTTCTTTGATTCTTGAGTAGGTTCTCATATAAACTAATTCACCGAGACCATTAAAACCGAATGGTGCTTTTTTCCGTTTATATCCGTTAATAAAATTATCTGAAAGTTTAAATTTGTCCATTTATTGTATCCTTATTGTATCTCGCCCGTAACATCTATAATTAGAATATATACACGATTTAATCAAAGCCTTTCATATCTTTTGTCTTATAATCTTGATATTTCTGACCGAGAGTCTTTCTCAAATACTCATCGTGATTATTCATCTTACCTTGTACGTCTTTTCCTTGTTGAGTCTGCTTATCGAATATTTGTATGTGTCCTGTATTAGTGTTTATTGTTGCTGGAAACGTGATACCATCGACACCAAATCTGTTTTTGATTACGTGAAATCTACCTGTGTTTGCTATTTTATCTTCTACCTTACGACTCATACTTATAACAAAGTCAGCAGTCATCACCTTACTATAATCTTCAGCTACTTTACTTGCGTCAATCACATCTTCTTCTAATGCTGAACGATTTGCTTGAGAAGCGGTCCAAACAGGAATATCATATTCACCCGCCATACCTCTCAAGTCTTCATAGATATTACCAAGTTGATGTCTTCGTTCTTGAAAATTACCCATCGGCTTTAAAATATCAGCATAGTCAACAATCACCATATCAGGCATCTTATCTTGTAACTCCATCTGTTTAAGATGTGCCGCAAGTGTTTGTACTGATGCTGTTCTTGTTGGATAATATTTTATTAACAGATATCCATCTAAAGTTTTTAATTTCTTTTCAACATCTTCTTGATAAAATTTTAAATTACCTGTTGGTATACCTGTAAATATTGTATCATATCGTAGACCAACATATTGTGAGTTTAACTCTAAAGTATAATGTGCTACGTTCATTCCTTTACGTACACAATTAGCACCTAATGCTTGTAATGTCCAAGACTTACCAATACCTGCAGGCGCTACTACAACTCCTAATTCACCTCCTGCTAATCCACCATCCATTATTTCATCTAAGGTATCCCATCCTGTTTTGATTGTATCTCTTGAAGAATTAGTCAATCTCTCTTCAAGTCCTTCTAAATATTCGTGTCCGAGACTTCTATCTTGTCCTGCTCTCAAAGCATCATCAATAATCTTTTTTATACTATCATAATCTTTATTCTCAAGTAAAGTAACACTCTCTATGATAGCATTTTTTAAAGTTTGATTTTTACAAAAATCAATAACTTTTTCTTTGACGAATTGTAAGTCAGTTGCTTCTATGTATCTCCAAGATTCTTTTAGACTTTCAACAACAGCAACTTTTAATACATCATTTTGAATCTCATCAGTTTTTATTTTCAATACTTCAAGTGTAGGAACATTTTTATACTCTATAAAATATTCCATTATGTTTTTGACTAAAAACTTATTTGAGTCTGATTCAAAATAATTTGAATCCATTATATCTGATATTTGACCTATAAACTGATTATCACTTAATAGTGAAGAAATGACCTTTGATTGAAACGTTGGCCCAAAGTGTGTCAATTTCTCATTGTTCGCCATATAATTCCTTTTTCATCTGAATATTTTTTTTGTTACGATAACGTGTACGTGCTTTATTTAAAACGTCTTCTCTATTTTTTAAGTAATAGTTCTGCGACCATTTTAATTGTGCTTTACGTTTTTCTTCTTCAGTTTTATATTTTAGTTTTCTACCCATTTTTCGAAAGATTATCTAAAGTGGCCCAATTTTCTCGTAACCATATTTCTAAGTTTTGTATCTCATTTGAAAAGCCATCTTCAACATACATTTGACGAAACTTATAACTATTTAAAGAGTTAGGCGATTGTTCTACAAAGTCAAGAATTTTTTGTTTTGAACTGCCACTTATAATTATATCATTAAGTTGCATTAATTCAAAATTTCTTTTTAAAATGTCTAAATTATCTTGTAACCTATTATCTCTACTAACCACTTCACTTAAACTCATTGGCGTATCAGAAATCTCAGGACAAATCTTCATCAAAGTTTTTAATCCTATACCTCTAACTCCATTTATGTTATCAGATTTATCTCCGTCTATCATTCTATACATCAAGAAGTTTTCAGGATGGATGTCATACTCTTCCATCAAAGTTTCTGTAGTATATAACTTCTTTTTAGAAGGACTATACACATTCACGTTGTCATTAACTAATTGTAGAAAGTCTTTATCCGTAGACATTATGGTACAACGGCTAAACTTTCCCTTAGTAGCTACATAAGAAATTACATCATCTGCTTCCATATGGTCAAGCGAAAAATATTGTAAAGGCAAACAATCCATATACTCTTGCAATCTTGTCATCTGTTGAAACATTGATGTTCGTTCATTATCAAGACTCCCGAAAGAAACTTTTCTATTTAATCCTTTAAAAGCGCGACCTGCTTTATACTCAGGATATATTTTCTTTCTTTTTTGAGAACCACCTTTGCCATCAAACACGATTAGGATTCTTGTAGGCCTGATAAGTTTTATAATATAACCTAAAGACCTCAAGAATCCTATCAATCCGCCTATGTGATTTCCATTATCACTCATCATAGGTATAGCACTAAAACATCTAATAAAGTTATTTAGACCATCTATTACTAACACATGGTCATTTAACTTCATCGGCTTAGATGGGTTGCTTTTTATTTCGTCAAGCAGACTCAAGTATCGCTTGTTCATTCGCTTCCTTAACTTTATCTGCTATATAATCTTCTAAATTACGTGTCGGTTTCCATCCTAATACTTCGTGTGCTTTTGTATCAGTACAAAGTGTTGTTCTCATTTCACCTGGTCTTGGACCTATGTTAACACTATCTGATTTATACATTGTAACCAATTCATTTATACTATGATTTCTACCACTACCCAATTCAAAGTATTCAGCTTTCAAATCAGTTCTTCCTTGACACGCCATCAATCCACCACATATATCTAAAACGTGTGTGAAGTCTCTTCTTTGTTCACCATCATTTGTAACGGTTAATGGTTCGTTGTTCAATTTCTGTTTATCAAAAATTGCTACCACTGCAACATAAGGATTGTCTGCAGGTATCATATGTTCTCCATAAACATTATAGAATCTACATATAGCTGTAGGCAAGTCATATATTTTAGAATACAACTCAACTAACATCTCTCCATTGTACTTATAGAAAGTATATGGATTAGCATATATGTCTCCGTGTGAAGAACTTGAACCAGCATAGACGACTTGAATATTACCATTTTGTCTCGCCCACTCTAATATGTTTTGTGTGCCAATAGTATTAGCCGCAAACGTATTTTTAGGTTCAGTAAATGATGGTTGTATTCTTGCTAATGCCGCAAGATGGTAAATAGTGTCAGGTTTCCAATCACCTAAAATATCATTTAGACGATTATCAAAGAAATAATCTGCTACGTCAAATTCGTGATATTTTACTCTATCATCTTCAACCATATTATGTTTGAATCCTGTAGAGAAATTATCCAAAACTTGAATATCTATTTCTTCGTGTTTTTTCAATAATGATTTCACAAGATTAGTTCCTACGAATCCTGCTCCTCCTGTTACTAAGATTTTCATTTATGTCTCCTTCTACATATCATCGATAACTTCATCGGTCTCGACAACATCATCAATTCCGAGTGCAGTAGTATCGTATTGTAGTATTAGTTTATTACAAACTTCGTTATAGATTGTTTCTTCAAGACCTTCGTTTTCTGATAAAACTTTATTAAAGTCTTTTGATTGAAATTTAATCTCATTATCTTTGTATACATAAGTATACCAAGCACCTGCTTGTTTAACAAGTTTATACTCCGACATAACTTGTAACCAAGATGCTTTATCATCAATGCCTTTATCAAAATATAAAGGAAACTCTGCTTCTCTCAAAGGTGGCCCTAAACGATTTTTTATAACCTGAGCGATAATCTTCATACCAATAGTATTGTTTTTCTTATCTTTAATTTGACCTTTATTCTTTAAGCGAATACGAGTTGATGAATGAAATGGTAATGCTTTACCTCCTGAAGTAGTCCAAGGGTCTCCAAACATTACACCAAGTTTTTGTCTTAACTGATTAGTAAATACAAGTGCTACACGTTGTCTGCCGACCATTTGAGTAATCTTACGTAGTGCTTTTGATATGATGATTGCTTTATGAGTAGCATAACCATCTTTATCAAAGTCTGCTTCAACTTCAAACTTAGTAGATGCCGCAGCAACTGAATCGACTAATATAGTTACTAATCTATTCTTATCACTTTCACGAACCTTAGTAACAATCTCTTCGATAGCTTCGAAAATATCTTCTACGGTTTCAAGATGTAGATATAACATTTTCTTATTATCAACACCAATCACTTGTAGAAACTCTTCACTAACTGCTGTTTCAGTATCTATATAAACTGCAACACCATCTTTCTTTTGAGTCTCTGCGAGTATGTGAGCACCAAGTAAAGATTTACCACTTGATTCTAATCCATTGATTTCAGTTATACGACCAACAGCAATACCGCCATTAGGTCTATTTGAAATAGCCAAATCTAAGATACTTGAACCTGTAGATAAAAACTCTCTTATGTCTGTAGGTGTTGAATCACTACCATCAAGAAAGTATGCTACTTTATAATTTTTAAATTTTTTATTTAGACTATCGGCTAAGATATTCGCCAAGCCATCTTTGTCAGTTTTAGCCATGCTAACTCCTTAATCAAAAAAGGGCGAGTAAGAACCCGCCCTATGTTTGTGTTTATGTTATTTATTGAAGAGTTGGTCGAACGCTTCTGAAGTATCTTTCACGGTCTTCTTTGAAAGAACTTCATTAGTTACAGACATCCCATCAACCTCTTTACCTTCTTCATCTTCAGATGGAGTCAACCAAGTATTTAAGATTTCAGTAAGTTCTTCATAAGTCTTTTCTGCATACATCTCTTGAATGTTTGGTTGTTCGTTGATAATCTTGTCAAGAAGTTTATCATCTTCTGTGACAGGTGATTGATTAGGTTTAACTCTGATTGTAGTTACAGGAAAAGATTTTCCTGCATCTTCAGCTGAAACAAATTCAACCGTAATATCACGGCCATTCATTGCATCTGTGATGTCACCATAATCAGGGTCTGCAATTACAGATAAAAGTTCTTGATAAACGGTTTTACCAAAACCCCAAAATCTAACGCCTTCTGATTCTTCACCTCTAACGACTACAGGTGCAAAAGTTCTCATCTTTGCCATAAGTTTTCTTGCTATCTGATAATCATCTTTGTTACCACTTGAACGTAGTTTTTGTGCAAACTCTTCAATCGGGTCAGGACGACCATATGTGATTGGAGAAAGATAAGTTTTGCCACCTAAATCATAATGAAAGAAAATTTCCTGAAAAGGATTCTCTTTGTTAAATTGATAAGGTACTACACGGACTACTTGTTTTCCGGGTTGTGGTTTCCATAAATTTGAAGTGCGAGTGTTAGAAGTTTGAAGTTGTTCTAACCGTTTTTTGATTGCGCTAATATCCATTTGATATCTCCTAATAGTTAATTATTAATTTGTTAATTGTTACTTCTGTAACCATTCATATATAAATATGAAGTAAAATTTGAAAACGTTAATTTATTTTTCTAAATCAATTATTTCTTTTAATCGTGTGTTTATAATATTTAAACCTTGTTTATTTGTCAATAAAATTGAATTACGATAGTTTTGCCATTGTAATCTATATGATGTATCTAACACTCCGTTGTTTGCTTCCTTGATAATATAATTGACTGCGTTGATTGTATACAATGTATTTGTTTCTTTCTTTCGATGTAGAAGAATTGTATTAGGCAAAAATCCTGATGTATCTGATTTCTTCACATTGTAAGTTAACATCAATTCATTCGGGTTATCTTCTTTTTGTAAGACATACACTTTTCTCATAGAAAGAGGCGCGGACTCTTTGATAATAAGAACCATTTCGGTAATTTCTTTCTTGTTAGAGAAAGTACAAAGTAATTGTGAATCTATCATTAGTTAACTTTTTTTCCTGTTCGCGCGTCTAAAGCTATGATTGCTGATGGATTAGTGTTTTCAGGACTTATCTTTTTCTTTGGAGGTGATGCAATACTAAATCCTTGGTCACAACTAAAATCCATTCCTGAAATAGTATTTATACCATCTGCCTCTACGGTTTTATATTTACCTTTTTTGACAACCTCTTTTGTTTCTTTATCTTTTTTGAATCCTGATATCTTGTGTGCAACATTATTAAACTTATTGTATTCTGTATCACGATTATTTATTCCTGCCATTACTTTTCCATGACCACAATGTTTCATAAAACTTTCTTTAACTCTTCTCAAATCATCTTCAGTAAACCCTGCTTTTTCAAGGTCTCCTTTGTTCCCTGCTTTTTTCATAAATGTATTAAAAGCTTTTTCACCTGTTTCTAATCCTGCGTTGTAAATCTTATCATATTCTTCTTCTGTCATAATACCATCATTTACAACTTGAGTTTTAGTCGCATCTCTTACGTTGTCTAACTCTTTTATAACCGCATCACTTGGTGGATACTCAGGTCCATTGTAAACCTTATCATATGTATCAAGTAAATCGTTTATAGATTTTCGTGTGCCTTTATTCTTATAAACGGTTAACGATACTTTACCAGCAGAAGAAGACCTCGCTCCTCCATCAAACTTTACACTTTCACCACCTGATACTTCAATACTAACTAATACCTGTTGTATTGATTCTGCTAATTTTTCAGGGTCTTTTGTATCACCCGGGTCTTTTATAGCATAAACATCAGTTACTTTAAAAGTTTCAGATGATGGTAAAATAGCAGTAAATCCTTGTGATAATCTGTGCATATAAGTTATAGCTTCTGCTACTTCAGCACGTGAAGTCATCATATCACCTGAAGCATTCATCTCTACTAATATATTACCCATATCTTCATTGAATTGTTCTGCTCTTTTTTGTTGTTCTTCAAATGATAAGTTATCCCATTCAGGGTCTTCTAATGGATTTTTTATATTTCTAATTAATTTTGATATCTCATAATGGCTTCTTGATAATGGTGGATGAGGAGGTGTAGTACTTTCTAATTTTTTCTCTAATGTATTTGCTAAGTCTTGTAAACATTGATTAATTGCAGTCTTTTTACCTTCAGTAGTGCTTGTATCACCATAATCAACTACTTCTAATTTACCTTCTTGTTCTGCTAATAAATCTATTTGGTCATTATATCTTTTTATACCTATTACTACGCTTCTTGCTTTTCTCTTCGCCTCATCAGCGTCCATACCTTTTCCTATCAAAGCTTTTTCTACAGCACTTATTTTTGGTACGGGTTTTTTAGTATGTGTTTGGCCTGCAATAGTTGCACTTACAATTTTTTTACCTTTTCTGTCTACCGTAATTTCTTCTTCTTTTCTCTTTCCATTTATTGCTGTAGGAGCCATCATCTTTGAAGTAGTTCTTGAATTAGTAGGTGATGCCATTTTTAATCCAACTGCATCTGCTAATTTTACTATTTCATCATATGGTGCTTTACCTTTTCCGCCTGTCATTGTTGCTTTTTTTCTTGCTTCTCTTGCTGGTTGTCCGGCACCTACACTTTTTTTACCAAATCTCCAATCATTCGGACTTACATCTGCTATGTAAAATTCAGCACTTCGTTTCTCTTCTTCAGGTTGTCCTGATTGGTCTTTTACTGCTACCCATCTCCTCAATGATTCTATCTCATCTTTTGTCATTGTTTCTACTTTTTCTTCTTTAATCTTTTTAATAGCAGAACTTATATTTTTCTTATCTTCATCAGGAATAACGTTTGATTCTTGAACTCCTGCATTAACATTATCAAGTCCATTGTGTACTTTTAAGACTTCTACTTTTTCACCTGTAGGTCCTACTTTTCCTGTAACGTCTTTATCTAAATTAGGATTTTTAGGTTCTCCTGTAGGTTTGCCAAATTCATCTAAACCTTTCTTTGCATATTTTTCTTTTTGTTTTTCTACTTTGGCATCAATCTCGTCTTTTTCTTCTCCGCCTCGTCCATAGTTAGTAACCTTCGTATTTGTCTTATCGGTTTTCTTTTTGACACTAAGAGGTACAATATCACCTTCAGAAGATTTATGTGTAGCAGGCTTTTCACCGGTTTTGCTATACCACGGACCACTAATATTTTTTAATCCTAACTTTTTTGCTTTCTCAGATGCATCTGATTCATCAATAAATCTTTCAGACAAATCTATAACATCAGAGTGTGGAAATCCTATAGATAGAAGATACTTATATAATATTTCTCTATCTTCTTTTATATTGAAATCAGGATATCCTTTATCATACATCCAAGATATGTTGGTAAGCAGTTTATCAAATGAGTTCATCGTAGTTCTTACCTCGTTTCATCTTGACAGGGAATCCATCTCTCTGTAACTCGTTTTGGACAATTTCAACAAATTTATCTCCATCGTTTTTATTATAGTCAAACAAAAAACTATCGTAATGATATAATACTAACTTACTTTCGAAGTCTTTTGTTTCTTTTAATAAACTTTTTAACACTAAAATATTTCTTTCGGTTTCTAAACTTTGTATCATATAATTAAAAAGTTTTGAAGGATAAAAGTCTTTTTTATTTAATGTTATTCTTCTCTTATAAATATTAGTTAATAAAACTTTATCTTTGTTAAAACGTGACCATAAATTAGTATAATATTTTTTAACTTTACCAAAAAATTCGTGAGTTTTTGCTATATCATTAGGTACTCCGCCGTACAAATATTTAAAAGTCATAGACTTAGAATCTTCATAAGATACATTATATAATTTACTAAAATGTTCGTGTACACTATCATCGCCAAAATCATATCCAACTAACTTACCAATCAATCTTACGTGATACGCATCAAAGTCAAATTCAATCAATTCATCAAATCTACTTTTTATCATCTTACGTGAACCATCACTTTTATTCATCGCCGCAAAGTTAAGTCCATCATAAGCATTACTCGGTCTACCTGTAGGAGTTAATACATTATAATTAGTAAACATCAAATAATCTTTTGAGACATTATCACTCTGACCTCTCGGAACCTTCAAAGGATTCACATATACGCCTGCCCTTTCAACCTCTGCAAATACTTTATTAGCATCACGATAAAACTCATTATACTCATCACCTATATTATCTTTATAATTTGTAAATAAATCTTGACAATATTCTATATGTTTCATTAATGGAACTACAAAATTATTCATACCTTTAGAATGAAAATATCTATGTGAAGTGGTTAAGAATATTTGATTATCAACTAAGTTTCCTTGTTTTTGAAACTCTGCTTGTTGTAAATCAATAACATTATCAAAATCTGTAAAGTGATATACAGACTTTATATCTGCTACATATTTAGGCATATCGTTGTTTAAATTAATTAATGAATCTAAAGTCAACTCAGCTGATTCATCGTGTCCAAAAGACAATACATACTCTTTATCTGATGAAGTCCGTACGTATAACATCAACGGATAATCGTTTAATGGATGTTTGTTTTTACTTCCTATGAAATGTAAGAACACCCAATCTGAAGAATGATATTCATCCGTAAAGTCCTCAAATTGGTTGTACTTCTCTATTATAACCACGTGTTAATATAATAACCTTTTATGTAAATGTCAAGTTTTATTTATTAAAAACTTTATTGCCGTCTTTGTCTCTCGGTACGTTTAAAACACCTAATGATTTCATTACCTGCTTATCTTCGCCAAGTTCAGGCATCACAAGATATTCTGTATAATTTGTTAGTATTCGTTTTGAGCCGTCAAACATTGTTAGTAATACATCACTTGTTAGTCTATTTTGATAAAAAACTGCATTAGGATTACCTGATATAATCCATTTAATCTTTTCTACTCTGTATGCGGGTGTTTTAAAATTAGTATTTACTTCTATTACAGGAGTTTTAGGGTCATTTACTTTTTTAGCAAAATATCTGTAAAAGAAGCCTCTGATATAATCTTTAGGTAGTGGTCTACTTGGTTCAGGTTTTTGATATAGACGAGTAACTTCACCATTATTCAACTTTACGTAATTTGAATAATCACTTTTCATCTCAGGGTCTATAGGTCTAATCAATCGTGAAAATTTATTATGAGTTCTTCCTGTCATATAATACTCTTCAAAATCTAAAGTATAATGTATATGGTAAGACACTCCCTTTTTAACAAATTGTGAATTAGATTCATAAACAAATGAACTATTATCAGGAGTCACACCAGCATTAGTTTTTATTCTATCTGATTTTCTGTGAATTTCTCTTATTTCATCATAATCTATCATAGTAATAAGTATTAAGTAGCAGGTCTTAGGTTAGGAAATTTTTTATAACAAGCTTTAAATTTTTGTGCAAACTGATTATTTGCGTGACAATAGTATTTCGCTCTTAAAGTTTCTGATATATCACCTTGTGAAGATTTAAAAGTAGTTCCATCATTACAAGGGATTTTTTTAGCATCACCAACCATTTGTGTGTAGATTAAAATATTACTATAATCTTGTAATTTGATAGGTCGTGAACCTTCGCCTCTATAATTATCAGGAGTAGCATTCAATTTGAATCTTGTATCACCTAATTGAATAGTTTTTAAAAATGTTTGTGTATAAATTCTCGCATCTTGTTCTGTAGTCAGTGCTTTCTTTAACAATCCATTCATATAATCAAAGTCAACTGCATCACTATGGTCAGCAGAAGCATTTGGATTACGTTGTAAAAGTAAATTATAAACACCACCATTCCATTTTCCTTGTTTTTCTAATTCTTGTCTTGCTTTTTTAGGGTCATTGAGTATAGGGTCTGTACCTGGTGCGTCAGAAGTAGCAATTTGATTACCGTCTTGTACTGCGGCCATATATGCTCGTGGGTCATATACTGCAACACCGGCGTATCCAATAACTGCTCTCGCTTCTGATAAAAATTGTTCTCTTGACTTAGTAACCACATACTCTGTTATCGGCTCTACTACAGGCTCTGCTTCAGCCGGTGGCGGGTCTTCTGCTGCGGGTGGAATCGGTTCAGGCTCAGGCAAGTTTAAACCATAAGTGTTTATAGTTTCAGGGCCTTGTGATTCTAATGCTTCTTCTTGGTCTTCTTCTGTTCCTTGTTGATACTCATCATAAAATTTATCTTCATCTGCGATGTCTTCTGCCGGCGGTAACGTTTCAGGTTCAGGTTTACCCATAGGTATTGCTGTTATTCGTGTTCTATTAGGTTTGTATAATATATCTGCGAGTATATCGTCTATGTAATTATTATCTCTATCAGTAATATTAGTAGGGTCATTACCTATAAAATCTTTTTGTAGTTCTTCTAAATCTTTTATTAAATCTGATACCTCAGAATCTTTTCTTATGTAAACGTCAACGTAGTGTCCTGGACCTTCATCATACGCAGGATTACCCCAAGGTGAATCATCTCCTAAATTAGCAGCTGCTTTTCTATCGTTGTAATTTCTTATAGCACCTTTTATTGTCCATTTAGGCTTTCGGTCTTCAATCCTTCTAAGTTCATAAAGGTCAGCCATATAATCATCAACTATCTGTTGTTGTAAATTATATGTTGACATAAATATTTTTTTTATTCTTTCATATTCATCATCTCTCAATACATCTGTTACTCCAAAAGATGTTTTCATATTTCCTTTATAGTGTGGGTCAGAAGCAGGTCTACCATCTTTAAATAAAACAATATGTTGTTGTGGGCCGTTTTCTAAACCATCAATATTAGGTTTACGACCATTCATACTTAATACTAATCTTGCAGTTCGTGACCTCGCAACGTGATATGGTATCCAAGGATTTGGAGCTTGAGGCGGTAGTTCAAAGCTACTTTCTACTTTCTCCATATCTAATGGTAATTCTATAGGTTCTTGTGGTGCATTTCTAATCTCAAGTGGTTCAGGATTAAATTGTTCAAGGTCAGGCGGTACACCTAATACTTCATCACCTGGAGTAGGCTCACCTTGTAAAACAGAATCAAATGGCGGATTATCTGCTGGCGGTATAAGTCCTTCAGGTACATCAGGTCTTGGCGGTCCTGCAGATTCTACTTGATTTTTAACTTCAACAGGTTGTCTTGTTTTAATTTTTAGTTCGTTTACGTAATCGTCTGCAGTTGATAAACCTTGACCAGCGAGTCTTCTTTTTTGTAATCCTTCAATAGTAGTCTCCCAACCATCAGGTCCTAAAGTTTGATTAATACCTTTCACAATAAAATAAAAGTTCTTTTTTACAAAATCAGGCAAGTAACTAACAGAAAAAGATTGTCCTGGCATAATACCTGCTATACCATCCATAGTTAATGATAATTCAAAATACGATAAAGTAGAAGCCAATGATTGTAAAGAGTGATTGTCTGCTTGATACATTAAAAACTCTACAAAGTCTTCCCAACCTTGACCTACTTGTACTTTCAAATCATTTAAAAATCCAGGACCATGGTTTTTAGTTTTAACATCTAAAATATCCCAGGTAGTTTCTCGTAATGTTTGATAAATAGTTGACTCTCCACCATTAATTGAACTATTTGCTTCTACCCAAGTAGCTATAGACTCTAACAAAGCACCGACATCTTTTCTGTATTTTACTTTATCAACATTGTCTGCATATTCACCTTCAACTCCTACTCCCTTATTAGTTTTTTGTCTTCCTAACGTACCTATGTATTGTCTAAACGACATTTTTCGTGTTGCTTTATCAGTACCTTCATCGTCTTCATCTTCATCTACGGCTTGCATTCTGCTCTTAATAACAGATGTTGATAACCCGCCTGAAAATACACTCTTTTCTTTATCACCATCAACATATAAAAAAGTTTGATTTGTAGATACTATTTCCATTTCTTCAAAATTAACACCTTGTACTTGAATAGCATCGCTTGGCGCTTCTATTACTCCATCTGCTACTAAGCCGACCTCTTCTTCTTCCTTTGTCATATAGTATCCCTCGGAGCCACCATCATATAAAGGGTCATTACTTGTTTGACCAATAAAATTTCCATCTATATCAAACATATCAGGATTTCCTTTAGGTGCTTCAAGTTCACTTTCTTCATATTCTGAATTAGATTCACCAAAATACATCTCATTGTTTAAAGGTGATGGAGGTGAATCAGCAGAAGGTAGTAATGGACCAACAATCGAAGTAGCATTACCTTCTTGTAGTCTTCTGCCATATGCGTTAATATCAAATGGTTCTGCATCAACCGTTCTTCCACTTTGATTATGTGCCGCTACCCAAAGTCCTTCGCCTGAAAAGTCAGGATTAAGTGGTAGTGGTTTAGTAGCATTACGAATTTCTTGTTCTGATGCGGCTTTTTTTGGGTCTTCCGGTGAACCAAATAAATATAAATCTCTCATCAATCTCATATTTTTCGGAGAATGATTTGCACCATAATTTACCGAGCCTGCTGAATTAAAAAGACCGTTAACTCCTTGACCTGCGGCCTCGTCGGCCAAAGCTTTTTGCATATTCTCTAATATATCGTTATCTTCATAATCAGTTTCTATCATTTCATCAACAGCTTCTACTGCTTCATCAGTATCATTAAAATTTTTAGATGTAGCTAACATAGGAGATGCACCATTGTCATATATGTCAAAGTATTTAGTAGTAGGAAATTGTATAGTATGCGCAGAAGTTAATTTTGAATCTGTTAAAACTTGTTCTCCTTGAGCATAATTGTGTAATAAATCAGTTGACATAGCACTATTCATATGGCTATTATAAGTATTTAAAGGCAACCCTCTTGAAGATGCGCCTAATGTAGCCGCAAGCTCTACCGTACTTGGTATATTAGATTTTAAATCAACGCTCTTTACTATAGAATGTTTACTAAAAGTATCTATCGTAAATATCTTTGATTGACTATTAGAATAACGACCATCATATACTGAAGCAAAGTTTGGTAAAAAAGGATTAGTGCCTAAATTGAATTGAGGATAATTATAAAAGTTTGATTTTATCACATTTAAAAAATTATCCATTCCTTGTTTAAATGTTTCAACAAAAGTAGTAGGGTCAAGTTTTATACCATCTTCAAATAACTCCCATAAATTAAACTCGTCTTTACTTTTATCCGGTTTATAATCAAGTTCGCTAGGAAAAAAGTTTTTATGTATAAAAGCATCATTAACATCACCGACAAAAGCTTTTATCAAAACATCAAGATTGACATACATATTTCTATAATCACACTCTTTGAGATTAGGTGTAACAAATTCTGATTCACTATCTTTTTCTTTTGTAACAAAATCTCCTGTTTGAAATGGTAGACAATTAACTAATGCAGTTGCTAAAGTTTTTCTATATAATCTGATTTCTTCATCTGTTACATTAGATTTACCTGAACCAAAAGTTCCGGATAGTAATTTCTGAGCAAAACTCGCTTTTAATTTGTTATCAGTACCTCCTTGTTTTGAGTCATTTAACAAAGCTATTGTTTGTGGACTATTTACTATAACTTCAAACATATTTTTAGGTACCATATACTCGTGTAATAACATTTTATTAGAACGTAATAAATTAGCACCGCCGTCTTCTGTTGGTGCCTCTCTATAAAATAAAGAACGTATTCCACTCACTATTTTACCATCATCTAAATCAGCAGTGCCGAATAATCTACTAAGTATATTATCTTCTATGTATCGCATAGAAACGTAATAATTTATAGGACACACATTAGCTAACAATTTGTTACCAAAAGCAAACTTTCCAACAACACTTTCTGCCCAAATAGCGTGTCCGTCTATCGTATAATCGTGACAAGTTAATAATAAATCTCTACTTCTATGAACTGCTACTAAATGATGTGGGTCATCACCTGCAGGCATAAATACTCCAAACTTTTTACTCTCACTTAGTTTTTCAGCTAAGTCTGTTAAACCTTTACCGCCTCTTTTTACTACTTTACTACCCTCTTTTTTAGTTACCAAAGCTTCTTTAGCCCAAACCCAATAACTTGGACATTCACTTGCAAAAAATGAAACGTTTTCTTTAGTTTCAATTGCAGTATTTTTATTTTTTGTAGCACCATGAAAATCTACATTTACTTTAAATGTGTCTAACAAACTAAAATCTTCTTGTATAATTTCTCTATATTTAGCTAATAATACTAACGGACCTCGTCTATCTATTAATCTTAAATTAGGGTCAGCATCTATTGGTGCATTATTGACTTTTCCTGTATCTTGTATAGGAGTAAAAGTAGTAATTCTTGGTATAGTGTCTGAGGTAAAATCTTGTGAATAAACAGAGTGGCCTACGGAAGTTATTGTTAAGGTAATATCATATCCACCCATAGAATTTAAACTTAAATCATAATTACTTACATTACCTAACATACAATCTAAATTGCCACGTGTAGCCAATGATAATCTTTCAGGATAAAGACCCGCTTCATCTTTATTAAGTTCGTATTTAAAATCTTCAGGATTTGATTCTTTTTCTTCATCTGTTCTGTTATCGTAATAAAATTTTAGTGAAGATTCTGCTTGTACTCTAAGCGCATCTATTGATGGACTCATATACCCGTATTGTAACATAATAGGTTTTCCTATTCTAACAAACGCAGGTACAATTACATTATATTGAGTATTTGAGTGTACTGATATTTGAACTTCTGCTTGTTTAGTAGTTCCTAACAAAGCACCATCACCTAAATATCGAGTACTTACTTCTTTTATACCAGGCGGTGGTAATGGACCTCTTCCTTTATCTAATTCACTAATAGCTTCTTCCCAATGTATTTGATTGAAATAATTATCTTGAGGAGTTTTTGAGTAAAATTCGCCTTCTTTTAAAAAAGAATCGATTCTGATAGTTTTCATACCTATTTTAGGATATTCAGTAGGTACAGAAGTTATACTTGCAAAAACATTACGTACACTTATATCACCTAAAGAATAGTTTGTAGTAGTATTAGATAAAGGACTTCTACCATCTTTTTGTGTAGCTAATGTTCGTTCAACTATTTCTTTAATAATTGGTTTTTTTAAAGGGTCACCTAACATATAAACAACTTATTCCTCTGAATTTACTGATGCGAAATCTCTTAATATAACTTTTATAGACATAGGAATTCTATATCTTTGTTGTGTCTTTAACTGAAGTTCTGTTCCTGTCAATCCATTAGCTCTCGCTATTATCCACCAAAGACTTGAATCACCATAATACTTATGGGCTAAATTATCTAAACGAGTACCAGGTGTTATGTTTGTAAAAATATCATCATCTCTAATAGGTATCTTTGGATAAAAAGTTGTCGCATAAACTCTTTTTTTATCTTTTATCGTTTGTTTTGTATGACCGTATCTCATTTATTATCCTCCTGGCGCAGGTGGTTCTGAACCTGTTCTCTGTTCATCCGTTGTTGGCATAGCAGGATTAGGGTCTAAATCATTTGAAGGAACATTAGGGTCAGCACCAGCTGGTTGTGGAATTCCAGGGTCTACAGCTGCTACTTGTTCCGTGTCTTTGTCAATGCCTCTAAGTGGATTAACTTTTGCATCATATAAATGAAGATTATCGATAACATTCTCATCCCAACCTGCAGTTATTTTTGAAACATTATCACTACTCATTACATTTGTATTTGGGTTAACTCTATTAACGATAGACTTCTCAAGTTTATCTTTACTTCTTGGTTTTGGCTTATCGTGTAAAGTTGAACCCATAACCTTACCGGTTCCGTCTTTTACTTGGTCTAACCAAGGTAAATCATAATGTTTACCAAATTGATGTGGTTCATATCTACCGATATATCTAAAAGTTAATGTAGCAGTAAGATGTTTTGGAAATTGAAACCATTCAGTTTCCCAAGTTGTATTATCTTGAACATTTATTGCTAAATTACTAATATATCCTGGCTGTCTTCTAAACATATCACCCAAAGTTAAATCAACATAAGGTGCGACCATAATACCACTTTTGTTATATTGTGGATATGCTAAACCAACCAAGTAATTTAATTTTTCTGCGAGAAAAGGAAACTCTTGTGCAGTTTTTGGATAGATAGTAAAATCAATATTTATATCTCTATCTACACCATCATATAAATAAAATTTGTCAGGTCTACCTAAATATTTTATTTCACTATAATTAGGTTGTACATTTTCATTTATATTATTTAGTGAAGCTCTGAAAACTATTGTTCTTGGCTCTGCGGTTCCTGTACGTGCATATTGTCTTGTTTGAAATCTAAAATCTACAAAATCTATAGGAATATTATTTGTTTCAGTTATAGGAAACGCATTAACTCTATCGTGAAAATTATTTGAATTTATCACATCGGATAAAGGAGCTGGTTGTGGTCTACCATCACTATCAAGTTCTGTTCTACTCTCTAACATTTGATTAACACCATGTGGTGTTAATGAACCATCAGAGTTTTCTTTTCTTGGGCGACCTACATTAGGAGTAACACCAACGTTACGTGTGGCTTCTTGATATTTACCATCGACCGGTGAAAGGCTGTAATCTTCATAAGCATTGTTGTCATTTAATTGTCCATAAGTCAAGTATTTATATTTTGTTTTATTGTGAAGTTCTTCTAACTTACTGCCTTTTTCTAAAAAGTTTAAAGTTTGATTTGGTATATTACCACCTGTTTCTAAATTTTCTTTTAGTCTTTTAACTTCTTCAATGCCTGAAGCCATAGCGTCAGGTCCGCCATAGATATCAAAAAGACCAAATCCACGTAAACGAAAATAATGATTAGGATTATGAAATGCTAATGATATATCACCAACATCAGGAATTAATCCTGCAGCAAATCCTGTTGCACCTGCTTTTAAATTTCCTGGTATTTTAGATATGGTTGCTTTAACCTTATCAATATAACTTTCTTTTGTTGGTGGAGTAGATGGAGTGAACCCTTGTTGACCTTCTCCTTGGTCACGGGCCGCTCCTGCTTCGGTATCTGTTCGACCTTCCGGGTCAAGTGGTGGTGTCGGTCTTCTATCCATTCGTGATGATGGTATACGATTAACGTCTACCCATCCTACTTGTTCTGCTACTCGTGAAGTAGGAAATCCTCCTGGCGTATCTCCACCCATTAAAGATAAAATTTTGTTTGTTATTATATCAGGTATAAATGAAGGAACAGCACTTTTTATAGTGTCTTCAGGGTCTTTCATTAATCCTTCATATTCTATAGAACCTAAATGTCTTGGTATTTTTACAAAGTCAGGAGTACTAAATATAGAAGCAGGATTCCATATACGAGTTTCTATTGTTCTATTATTTGCTTGTAAGAAAAATTGTTTTATACCAAAAGTAATACCTTCTGTAGTGAATATAAATTTTCCTTTTCTAATAATATCATCTATTTCTCTTGCTATTCTACCTGAAAATGTAGGAGTACCACGTACAAACCCACCTGCTATCTCATCAAGAAAATTTATTACTTTTCCAAATCCTTGAAGAAGATTTCCTTGTGAGAATGAAGTATCAATAGTATCTAATCCATAATCATTACCTGGTCTACGAACAATAAATGGTTGACTATCGCCTTTACTCATCTTTTGAATATAATCAACGAATCCATCTCCCATTCTTAACGGGTCTGATAATGCGCTTCTTCCATCTATAGCGCGACCATCACGATTTACAGGTATTTGCATTACTCTTCCTGATACGCCAATACCTTCTGTATCACTTAATACTTTTCCAAACTCACTAAGACCATCACCAGGAGTAACTTCTACATCTCCATCTTTACCTCCAGGTATAAAAGCAGAAGTATAACTTGACGGATATCCTATCCCTCTACCAGGAGAAATAACAACGGTATTGCCTACGGAATCTGTTCTTGCTGTTACTTGAGCATCATTGATATAATCTGTGTGTACTGAATAATCTATATTACCATCTTCATTTTCTGTTTCTTGCACAAAATTACTTGGCTCATCTAACCAATTAACAATACGACCTGCTTGTCTTCTAAATGGAAGACCGCCTAACCCGTGAAACGAGTTATTTTGCATTGAAAGGTCTGTATTACCTTGAAATACTATTGAGTCTTCAAGATTTAAAAACGTTGAAGTTATAGTATTACCTTCACCGCCAAATGGATTTGGAATAGTACTTGTAACTTGAAAAGTATATTCGTCACTATATGTAGACGATACAAAATCGTATGTAGAATTTGTAGCAAGAGGATTAACTCCTAATGGTACACCTGCAAATTGTGATAAGCCAGGACCATCAGAATCAGAAGATAATACATTTTTAGTAAAACCCAAAGCAGGTATTGTAGTTATGAACGGATTAGGTTCTCCGGCTCCATAAAAGAAATCTACTTCATATGGACTATCTGCGGCGGGCCATTCAAACGTAGTACCTTCAGGTGTAGTAACAATAGGTTTAAAATCACCACTTCCTTCGTTTGGATTTAAAACATCGTTACTAAATTCAAATGTCAAATCTTTGTAAGTTAATGAAGGATTGAAATTTGATACAAAATCTGTTACATCGTTGAATCGTGTACGACCAGGACCATCTCCGCCTACCGGTATCCAATTAGGCGTAAATCCTGTTGCTAGGTCATCATTAAAAAAATTAAATCCTCTCGGTCTTGATAATAAACTACGTAATCCATAACCAACTACGCCTTCTTGTATTGGTAAAGGCTCTTCTAATGGTCTACCAAAAGATTGTTGTCCTGTAACAATAGAGCCATTTGCTTCAAATGTTTGTGGGTTGTCTGTAGAACCTAAATTCTCTACCGGATTTGAATTCCATCGGTCTTCTAAATTACCTTGCTGAAAAGTACCAACTTTATTATAATCAAATGATTCAATTTTACCTAATAAATCTGATAATGCCATTATTTTCTCGTTATGTTATTTACAGCTTGTCGCAATGTGTTCATTTGTTGACTTAATTGTTTTACCGCGCCGACAATCTCTACTTTTGATTCTACAACCGCATCTGTGTTTTTTCTTTGTTCTTTAGTATACACATCTGCACGCATATCTATTTCGTTTTGTGCTCGTTTATCTCCGGAGATATAAGCATTATCACCAAATGCTGGCATAACAAATGTACCAGGTATTTGGTCATCTAATACACCTTTTCGTGTAAAGGGAACTCCTTCAAAATTTTCTACTTTCGTAACCATACCTGCTGCGGCTCCGATACCTGCACCCGCTACTGAACCAAGTGTACCGCCAAGTGCGAGTTGTTTCATTCCTGCTATTATACCTTTTTTATCTATTGATGAAGTAAGACCTCTTGTAGCCGCAGTTGTTATAGCAGGTTTTGCCGCTATTAACAATCCGAGAAGACCGCCAACTAATGCACCTAAACCTATAATTTTTAGTTTTAAGCCTTCAAACATACTATTTGCTTCTTTACCTTCTTTTGCAAATTGTCCTGTATTGTTAACTAATGCTAACATATCTTCATTAGATAAGCCAAGAGATG
>MDSV01092398.1_pt1 | contig 20615 bp, 18 predicted proteins | sample 810851 | NCBI WGS metagenome assembly MDSV01 (sample SAMN05326640, study PRJNA326480) | marine metagenome | isolation source: seawater | place: Atlantic Ocean: North East | collected 2012 | reverse complement strand
TTTAATAATTTTTGTATATGAAACTAAATTTCTTATTGGTTTTAAAAAATACCTATTTAAAACAAATGAGAAAATAAATATCACAATTGCTACAAAAATTGCTGTTCTAATAATAAAACTTTCTCTTTCTTCTATGGCTGATTTTATATCATTAGCACTTTCAGAAATTGCTAAATATCCAATATTTTTTCCATCTATAGTGACATTTTTAATTGTTGTTAACAAAAACTGATTATAATTTTCTTGAGTAAAAGTATAAGGCTTTCCATAATCTTTTGAAGTTACATAAAGTGTCAAGATATCTTTTAAAGATATTGTCTTAGCCTCATTAATATTTTTTTTTTCAATTTTTTTTTTACTATCTTCCTTATTCAAAATTTCTAATTCAACAATATCTAGTCTTTGTGAAAATGATCTTGGATCTAAATCTAATGTATCTGTATCACCTACTAAGTTAAATTGATTATCAAATAAAATTACTCTATCTAAATTCTGAAATAAAAATCTTGTTGAAAATAAAAATGCTCTTATGTCTTCTTCATTAAATTGTATTTTTAACCTTAATATATGTTCAACGGTATTATCTATGATCTTTATATGATTTGCAGTTTTTTTTTGGATTAAGTTAGGCTGTACACCTTTTAAGTAAATTAATGTAAATAAGCCAATTATTGTAAAAAATAAAAGATTGATAAATAAAAATTTTTTTAAAATTGATAAATTTTTTAATAACTGATTTATCATTAACTAACATTCCATCTATATCCACTACCGTATCTTGTTTCAATAGCTGAAAAATTAGGATCAATCTTTTTAAATTTTTTTCTAATTCTTTTCACATGACTATCAATCGTTCTGTCTTCTATGTCAATATCTTCTCTATAAGCAATATCCATTAATTGAGCTCTTTCTTTTATTATGCCTGGTCTTTTGGCAAGTTCTTTAACTATCAAAAATTCTGTTGTAGTTAGTTTATCAGGTAATTGCTTTCCATCCCATTCACACTCTAATTGAGATGGATCTAGCTTTAATTTTCCATGAGAAATAATATTTTTTGTTTCTTCAATATTATTTTTAATATCTTTTTTTCTTAACTGAACTCTAATTCTCTCTATTAATACTTTGATTGAAAAACCACCTGATTTTTTAACAAAATCGTCTGCTCCTAATTTTAATCCTAAAAGTTCATCAATTTCATCATCTTTTGAGGTTAAAAATATTACAGGTAATGATGTTTTTTTTCTGAGCTTCTTCAAAAGTTCTTCACCATCCATTTTTGGCATCTTAATATCTACTACTGCTAAATCAGGTGGTGACCGGGTTAAACCAATTAAAGCACTCTCTCCATCTATATAAGTTTGAACTTTAAATCCTTCTTTTTCTAACGCAATACTTATGCTTGTAAGAATATTTCTATCATCATCTATTAAGGCAATAGTTTGTGTATGCATAATCTAATTAAAAATACTAAATTGTTCTAATTTGGGCAATAATCAATTCTTCAATGAAGATCACCCCAATTATCACCAATATTCACATCAACTATAAGAGGTGTAGAAAATGAATGATAATCACTTCGAGAAACACCAGACATTTCCTCTCTAATGATTTTGCTTATAGTTTTAACATCCTTTTTAGGGACTTCAAAAATTAATTCATCATGAATCTGAAGTAAAATTTTGGATCTATCATTTACAGAGTTTTTTAATTTCTTATCTAACCTTATCATTGCTAATCTCATTATCTCAGAAGCAGAACCTTGTATTGGGGCATTTATAGCTGCTCGTTCTTGAAAATTTCTAACATTAAAATTTTTATCGTTGATTCCATTAAAATGTGAACGTCTCCCAAATATATTATTTACATATCCAGTCTTTCTACAAAACTTTATTGTTGATTCCATATATGTTTTAATTTCTGGAAATTTATTGAAATAAGAATTCAAAAAATTCTCTGCCTCTAGATTTGATACATTTATTTGTTTCGCTAAACCATATTGAGAAATTCCATATATTATTCCAAAATTAATTGCTTTGGCTTTTCTTCTTTTTTCTTTGTCAACTTTATCAATATCAACATTAAATACCTGACTCGCAGTTAACGAATGAATATCCTCATTATTTTTGAAAGCTTTTTTTAATTCTTTTACATCTGCCAAATCTGCCAATATTCTCATTTCAATTTGATTATAATCTGCTGATATCAAAACATTGCCTTTTTCCGCAATAAAAGCTTTTCTAATATTTTTTCCATCTTCACTTTTTATTGGAATATTTTGTAGATTTGGATCGCTTGATGCTAATCTTCCTGTGTTAGTAGCAGCTAATAAAAACGAAGTGTGAACTCTTTTAGTTCTAGGATTCATGTGCTGTGGTAAGGCATCTGAATAAGTATTTTTGAGTTTAGAAACTTGTCGCCAATCTAAAACTAATTGAGGAAATTTATTTCCTTTAAAAGCCAAGTCTTCTAAAACACTTGCACTTGTTGCAAAACTTCCTTTTTTAGTTTTTTTCAACACTGCTATTTTTAAATCATTATATATTATTTCACCTAATTGTTTGGGTGAAGCAATATTGAATTCTTTTTTTGAAATTTTAAATATTTCTTTTTCAAGATTTTTAATTTTTTGATCAAATTTTTTTGACAAATTTTTTAAAAAAATATTGTCAATTTTAATTCCTTCAATTTCCATAAATGCTAAAATTTTAATTAATGGTTTTTCAAAAATTTCATAAATATTAAGGAGCTTTTCTGATTTTAAATTTTTTAAAAAAATTTTATACAATCTATAAGTAATATCTGCATCTTCCGCTGCATATTCCATGGCTTTATTTAATTCAACATCGCTAAAATTAATTTCTTTTTTACCAGTGCCCACTATTTCTTTGAATGAAATAGTTTTATGTTCAAGATGAATTTCAGATAAAGTATCCATATTATGCCTATTTTTTCCAGCATCTAAAACATATGACATTAACATAGTATCTTCCATCGATGACATATTTATCCCTTCTTTATTAAGAACAATAAAATCAAACTTTATATTTTGACCAATCTTTTTTACACTTTTGTCCTCAAGCAATGGTTTTAATTTTTTAATTACAATTTCTTTTTTTAAACAACCACCAGATTTATGATTAATTGGTATATAACAAGCCTCTCCAATTTTTGTACTCAAGGAAATACCTACTAAATCTGCTTGATGTGCATCAAGTGAATTAGTTTCGGTATCTATTGCTAACTCTCCAATTTCTTCAGCTTCTTTAATCCATTCATCTATTTCTTCTTCTTTTTTAATTAGTTTATAATTATTTTTATTTATAATTGCTTTTTTATTGTTTTTAACTTTATCTGAAGTGGTTCTATCAAATTCCGGTTCCCCATAAATAGAAATGGCTGAACTTAATAGTCTATTAAATTCCATTTCTCTTAAAAATTTATAAAGTTTATTTTTATCAATTTTTTTTAAAGAAAAGCTATCTAAATGTTTATCAACAGGAACATCATTTTTTAAAGTTACTAGTTTTTTACTTATAATTGCCTTATCTTTATTTTCGATAATAGTCTCTCTTCTTTTGTTTTGCTTTATTTCATGTGCACAATTTAATAGATTTTCTAATGTTCCATATTTATTTATTAATTCAGCAGCAGTTTTAACTCCTATGCCTGGAACTCCAGGAACATTGTCGCTACTATCTCCAGCCAAAGCTTGAACGTCTATAACTTTTTTAGAGTCAACTCCAAATTTTTTTAAGACATCATCAGGAGTAATAAATTTATTTTTCATTGGATCAAACAATCGAACATCTTTTTTATAGAGTTGCATCAAATCTTTATCCGAGGAAACAATCGTAACCTTTGCTCCTTCAGATAAAATCTGCTTAGCATAAGTTGCGATTAAATCATCTGCTTCGTAATTTATTAACTCAATAGATGGTAAATTAAATGCTAATACTGCTTTTCTAATATACTCAAATTGAGGAGCTAAATCATCGGGAGCCTCTGATCTATTAGCTTTATATTCTGAATAAATTTCATTCCTAAAAGTTTTTCTTGCTGAGTCAAAAATAACTGCAAAATGAGTTGGTTTTTGTAAATTTTCATTTGATTTAGAATCTTCTAATAATTTAAATAGCATACTACAAAAACCACTTACTGCACCCGTAGGTAAGCCATCGCTTTTTCTAGATAAAGGAGGTAAAGCATAATAAGCTCTAAAGATATATCCAGAGCCATCTATCAGATAAAAGTGATCAGTTTTTTTAATTTTATTCATTAATTAATGTTATCTTAATTATTTTAAATATAATAAATGTATTAATGGAGATGGATAAAAAAAATGTACTATCTGTTGAGAAACTTGAGAAAATTTATTCCAAAAATAAGGATTCTAAAATACATGCTTTAAAAAATTTAAACTTAGACGTGAAAGAAGGAGAAATTTTTGGCCTACTAGGGCCGAACGGTGCTGGTAAAACTACTTTTATTAACATTCTAGCTGGAACAGTCGCTAAAACTTCTGGAAAAGTAAATGTTTGGGGCTTTGATTTAGATAAAAATCCAAGACAAGTACGGGCATCAATTGGAATAGTTCCTCAAGAGGTAAACCTCGATCCTTTTTTTAGCCCTAAGAAACTTTTAGAACTTCAAGCAGGACTTTACGGTATAAAAAAAAAGGATAGAATAACTGAAACAATCTTAAAATTAGTCTCTTTAGAAAACCAAGCAAATAGTTATGCCAGAAGCTTATCTGGCGGAATGAAAAGAAGATTGCTTATGGCTAAAGCGCTTGTTCATAAACCTCCTATAATTTTTTTAGATGAACCTACTGCTGGGGTAGATGTTGAATTAAGAAAAAATTTATGGAAAAATGTAAAATTATTAAATGATCAAGGGGTAACAATAATACTTACTACTCATTATCTAGAGGAAGCTGAGGAAATGTGTGACCGAATAGCTATTCTTAATAAAGGGAATGTAGTTGCTCTTGATAGTACAAAAAACCTTTTAGAAAGAATTCAAACAAAGAAAGTAGTAATCAAATTAAACAAAAAGATAGATATTAATGATGAGGATTTAGAATCATTAAAAATTTTAAAAAGTTCTGAAAAAGAATTGTGTGTTTCTTATGAAAAAAATAAAGTTGAAATCCAACAATTAATTAATCTAATTCAAAAAAAAGACGTTCAAATAATTGATATTTCTACTGATGATGGTGATTTGGAGGATGTTTTTTTAAGATTAATAAAAAACTAGATTATTACTCAAATTAATAGTAATTTAGAATAAATGGATTTACTTAAAATAAATACTTCAACAAAAATATTAAAAATCATTTCAATAATTGTAATAGGTTCATTAGCTCTAACAATTTCTGCTAAAATTAAAATTCCATTTTATCCAGTACCTATGACTATGCAAACTTTTGTAGTTTTATTTTTAGGTATAGCATTTGGTTATAAAATTGGTGTTGCGACTGTACTATTATATTTAGTGGAAGGAATATCTGGCTTACCAGTATTTTCTAACTCCCCAGAAAAAGGTGTTGGAATAATTTATTTTACTGGGCCAACCATGGGTTACTTAATTGGTTTTTTACTTGCAGCTTTTCTCGCGGGATTTCAAAATTTAAAAGTTAATATTTTTTATACTTTTATAAAACTTATTTTATCTGTCTCAGTTATTTATATTTTGGGCTATCTATGGCTTGGTACATTAATTGGTTGGGATAGACCAGTTTTTGAACTAGGTGTGATGCCTTTCTTGCTAGCTGAATTATTTAAGATTTGTCTTTTAACTTTATTAACAAATAAAATTATAAAAATAAGAAATTTTATCTAGGAGATCTTTTGGATAAAATTCTTTGAAGAGTTCTCCTGTGCATTTTCAATCTTCTTGCAGTTTCAGAAACATTTCTATTACAAAGCTCAAAAACACGATGAATATGTTCCCACTTTACTCGGTCAGCAGACATTGGGTTTTCAGGAGGTTCAGCTTTTTGTGTAGGATCAGCCAATAGAGCTTTTTCTACATCATCGGCATCGGCCGGCTTCGCTAAGTAATCTATTGCACCCTCTTTAATTGCTGCTACTGCAGTCGGTATATTTCCATATCCTGTTAACATAATAATTCTGCTAGTGGAATTTGAGGATTGAATTTCTTTTACAACCTCTAATCCATTTCCATCACCCAGTCTTAGATCTACAACAGCAAATCCTGGTTTATTAGATTTTACTAATTCAATACCTTTTTTTACACTCTCAGCTTGAAAAACTCCAAAACCCTTTTTTTCCATAGCCCTAGCTAGTCTTTCTCTAAATGGATTATCATCATCCACAATTAATAAGGATTTATTGTCAAAATCACTCAGTTTTTTTAAATTACCAGAATTTATCATAAATTGTATATAGGGGTAGATAACTCAAATTCAATACTCATTATTTGCTTTACATTAATTGTGTATTGCCGTAATTGCATGACTTATATGTAAGTTTTTAATAATTTTAAAAACTTTTTTTGTTAAATTTTTTTTGGGGGCATATAAATGCAAAAATTTAAAAGTGTTGATGAGTTAATTCATCAGCTAAAACCGGAAAAGCCAATTTATTGTATCAGAAAAAAATCGATACATATTGCTTCGAAACTATTTCAAAAAAAATTCCCAGGAAAGATCTTATTTGCAGTTAAAACAAATCCTCATCCTGAGGTTTTAAAAACGATAGTTGAAAGTGGAATAAATAACTTTGACATAGCCTCAATAAAAGAAATTGAGGATATAAAAAGAATAAACTCAAAGGTGAAATGTTCATATATGCATACGGTCAAAAGCAGAGAAAGTATAAGAGAAGCATATTTTAAGCACAAAATAAAAACATTTTCTTTGGATACAAAAGATGAATTAATTAAAATAATTGATAGCACAAATAATGCAAAAGATTTAGAGCTATTTGTGAGAGTTGCAGTTTCTAATGAACATGCTGAAATTGATTTATCAAAAAAATTTGGCGCTCTAAACTCGGAAGCAACTGGGTTATTAAGGTTGACAAAACAATATGCAAAAAAAATTGGTTTAAGTTTTCACGTTGGTTCGCAATGTATGCACCCTATTTCCTACGCAAAAGGAATTACAGAAATTGGAAATATTATAAAAAAAACTAAAATTAATCCTGACTACATAAATGTTGGTGGTGGCTTTCCAACAATTTATCCTGATTTAGTACCGCAATCTTTAGATAATTATTTTGAAGAAATTAAAAAAGGAATAGAAAACTTAAAACTTGCGAATAATCCTGAGATAATTTGTGAGCCTGGAAGAGCAATTGTAGCAGAAAGTGGCTCAACTATAGTGAAAGTAAACTTAAGAAAAAAACAAAAACTCTATATTAATGATGGAACATATGGAACATTATTTGATGCCGGAACGCCCAATATAGTCTATCCATCAAGAATGATTAAAAATGATAGTGGTAAAATTATATCTAAAAAATTTACAGCTTTTAATTTTTATGGACCTACCTGTGATAGTATGGATTATATGAAGGGTCCTTTTTTATTACCTAACAATATTAAAGAAAATGATTACATAGAATTAGGTCAACTTGGAGCATATGGACTTACATTTAGAACTAAATTTAATGGTTTTTATTCTGATGAAATATTTGAGGTTGAAGATTCTCCAATAATGACAATGTACGGAAAAGATTCTAATAAAGGCATATTAGTTGCCTAATGTCAGATAAAAAAAATCCAGGACATAATAGCAAAAAAAAATTTCTTAAAAATCCTATTGAGCATATAGATATAACATCTATAGATTCTAGAAAGATAATTGCTTCAATGGAAAAAATGTCTTTTGTTTCAAGGGAAACTGCTAATGCCGCAAATATTTATAATGAAATGTTAAGAGACAAAGATTGTACAATTTTTTTAACTTTAGCTGGGTCAACTTCTGCAGCAGGATGTATGAACATCTATAAAGATCTTGTAAAGTATAATATGGTAGATGCAATTGTTGCAACTGGAGCTTCTATAATTGATATGGATTTTTTCGAGGCCTTAGGATTTAAACACTACCAAGGATCTCAATTTCAAAACGATACTGAGCTAAGAAAAAATTATATTGATAGAATATACGATACCTACATTGATGAGGATGAATTACAAATTTGTGATAAAAAAATTTGTGAAATAGCTGATAATTTAGAGCCAAGAAGTTACACTTCTAGAGAGTTTATTCATGAAATGGGCAAATATTTAAAAAAAAATTCAGTGAAAAAAAATTCTTTAATTGAGACTGCATATGATAATAATGTACCTATATTTTGCCCTGCATTTACAGACTCGAGCGCAGGTTTTGGATTAGTAATTCATCAGGAAAAAAATCCAAAAAAACATTTAACAATAGACTCAATTAGAGAATTTAGAGAATTAACTGAGATTAAAATTCAATCAAAAGGTTCAGGATTATTTATGATTGGCGGTGGTGTACCAAAAAATTTTATTCAAGATACAGTAATATGTGCAGAACTTCTAGGCAAAGAAGTTGATATGCACAAATACGCTATACAAATTACCGTCGCTGACTCTAGGGATGGAGCTTGCAGTAGTTCAACTTTAAAAGAAGCTAGTTCCTGGGGTAAAGTAGACATAACAAAAGAACAAATGGTATTTGCAGAAGCAACGAGTGTACTACCTTTAATTGCCAGTGATGCTTATCATAAAGGTGAATGGAAAAAAAGAAGCAAAAAAAACTTTTCAAAAATTTTTGGATAAATAAGTGAAATATCTTTCAAATAAAAAAGGGTTTTTAGGGGTTGATAATAAATTCAATTTTAAAGAAAAAGTAATAATTGTTCCTTTTGGTTTAGAAAAAACTGTAAGTTATGGTGGTGGAACTAAAAATGGTCCAAAAGAAATAATAAAAGCTTCACACCAAGTTGAGCTATATGATGAAGAGCTTAATTGTGAGCCTTATAAAAAAATTGGTATTAAAACTTTAAAACCTTTCCCAATTGATAAAAATATAAATAAAGCCTTAAAAAAAATGTCCAATGTTAATAAAGAAATTTTAAATAAAAAACTTTTTCCAATGACTTTTGGTGGAGAGCACTCAATAACACCTGGTTGCATAGAACCTTTTATAGATAAATATAAAAAAATTTGTCTTTTACATTTTGATGCACACGCAGATTTAAGAAATAGCTATAATGGTGAGAAATTTTCTCATGCTTCAGCAATCAGAAGATGTTTAGATTATAAGAATGTATCAGTAATATCTTTTGGTATTAGAAATATCTCCAAAAGCGAAATACCATTTTTAAAAAAAAATAAATCTAGAATAAATATTTTTTGGGCTAAAGATAAAGCCAGATGGAATTTAAATAGATTTAAACGACTTATAAAAAATAAAACTGTGTACTTGACTTTTGATGTAGATGGACTGGACTCAAGTATTATGCCAGCAACTGGAACTCCAGAGCCAGGAGGTTTGTTATGGGATGAAACTTTAAACATTATAAAAATTGCTGCAAAAAATTCTAATATTGTTGGTGCAGATATCAATGAACTTGCGCCAATTAAAGGATTTAATTCTTATAATTTTTTAGTAGCAAAATTAGCTTATAAAATTTTATCATATAAGTATTTTTACTAAATTTAGATTGGTTTAAATGTTTTTAAAAGAAGTCTAAAGGGAACTAACATTAATAATGCCACAAAAATTTTAACTGTTAAATCTCCCAATGAAAGGGTAATCCACGGCACTTCTGTTCCATAAAAAGATATTGAAAAAAATAAAAATGTATCAACTGTTGAACCAATCATCGATGACGTAAGAGGCGCTATAAACCATAATTTTTTTCTTAATTTATCAAATATTTGAACATCTAAAAGTTGAGCGACTAAAAATGCAATACCAGACCCAATTGCTATTCTTATTGATATGTAATCCGCAAAATCAGTTGAAAATAAAATTGTAAAACCTACTCCAAGAAAAAAACCAAAGTATACTATTTTTCTTGCAATTATTTTTCCATAAGATCTGTTAGCTAGATCTGTAATTAAAAATGCTATTGGGTAACTAAATGCTCCATAAGTTAATATCTCACTTAATCCATAATAATTAATTGGAAATTGAACAAGATAGTTTGAAGATAAAACGACTATTCCCATCAAAAATGATAGAAAAAGAAACGATCTATTCATTAAGCTGATTTTCTTGAAGATATTTTTTGATTTGGAGATTTAACAAGTAAGCTTTTTTTTAATTTTTTTAACCTTGGTGATAAATTTTTATTTTTAACGAATCTAAGATATTGATCAAAACTACCTCTTTTATCAACAGATCTCACACCAGCATTACTAACTGTAAGCTTTAAACTTTTTTTTAAAAGTTCGCTTCTAAATTTTACTTTTTTTAAATTTGGTAAAAACCTTCTTTTAGTCTTATTATTGGCATGACTAACGTTGTGGCCTTTCATTGGAATTTTTCCAGTTAATTCACATTTTTTTGGCATAATTAATGTCTATATAGAATGTGATACTTATAACGTCAAGTTTATTAGAAAATTAATTACGTTTCTTTCCTATTATTTCTCTATAATTCTTGACATCTTTACTAATTAATATTTCTTTAAGCTCTTTTTTAATCTTAGAAACCACACTGGGTCCCTGAAAAACCATTCCTGTATACAGTTGAATGTAACTAGCACCCGACAAAAATTTTTCATATGCACTTTTACCAGAGTCAACACCTCCAACGCCAATAATTTTTATTTTATCTTCCAACAAGTTGTAAAATTTATTGATCATTTTATTTGATTTATTTTCTAGAGGTTTTCCTGACAATCCTCCTTTCTGGTATTTTTGCATATCTTTTAAATTTTCACGACCAGCTTCAGTAGTATTTGAAATAATTAATGCTTTTACATCATATTTTAATAAAATTTGACTAATTTTTATTGTTTCATTATCTGATATATCTGGTGAAATTTTAATAACTATTGGAATTTTTGTTTTTAATTCTTTTTTTGTTTTATCTATTAAGTTAAGTAATTTTTCTAATTTATCTTCGTCATGTAATTTTCTTAAATCTTCAGTATTTGGTGATGAAATATTTATTGTGATATAATCTGCAATATCATAAAATTCTTTTAAACTGAGTATATAATCATTAATTCTATCTTTAGACTCTTTGTTGGGTCCAATATTAATACCCAAAATCCCTTTTGGAGAGTTAGATCTTATTCTTAAACTAACATTTTTCGATCCTAAATTATTAAAACCAAGTCTATTTATTAATGCTTGATCTTCTAACAATCGAAAAACTCTAGGTTTTGGATTACCGTATTGTTTTAAGGGAGTAATAGTACCAACTTCCACAAAACCAAATCCAAGCTTAAACAAGGAATTATATACCTCTGCATTTTTATCAAATCCAGCTGCCATGCCTATTGGATTTCCTATTTTTTTCTCAAATAAAGTCGACTGAAACATTGGATCAGTATTTTTTTCATCAATAATATTTGGAATTAAATTCAACTTTAAACTATTAATTGCTAGCGTATGAGCTGTTTCAGGATCTAATTTAAAAATCAAAGATCTGAATTTAGAGAACATTATTTTATTTTATCTATAATCAATTGTTTTGTCTCGTTTACACCAAAAAAACTTATAAAAAACCCCATTCTAGGGCCATTTTCTTCTCCAAAGACCACTTGATATATTAATTTGAACCAATCTCTTAAATTCTCTGAATAACCATTATCTTTTCCCACTTTATAAATCAAAGTTTGAATCTCCTCCGGTTTCATTTGATCGTTACAACTTTCTAAAGTTTTAATTAATGCTGAAAGAACTTTCTTTTCATCTTTATTGGGTTTTTTATATTTTTTTTGAGATTTAATTTCATCATTAAAGTATTTGATAGCATAGGCTACTAAAGCATCAAAAATTGGATAATTTTTTTCTATAATATCTTTTTTATATTTTTTAACGAATTTCCAAAGAAGCTCTTTATTATTTGCATTACTTGTTTCAACTAAATTTAATAGCATAGAAAAAGACATTATAATTTCCTCTTTTGGTACTTTTCCATTGTGAACATGCCAAACTGGATTCATGAGTAACTGAAGTTCATTTTGAGTTTTTGCTTTATCAATGCAATCTAAGTATTCATCTACAGCTTTTGGGACAATCTCGCTGTAAAGTTTTTTTGCTCTTTTTGGATTTTGATACATATACAAAGATAAACTTTCAGGCGATGCATATTTTAACCATTGGTCAATCGTAATTCCATTTCCTTTAGATTTCGATATTTTTTCTCCCTTTTCATCTAAAAAAAGCTCATATGCAAATCCTGATGGATTTTTTTTACCAATTAATTTAATAATTTTAGTAGATAAAATTGCGCTTTCTATTAAATCTTTACCGTACATCTCAAAATCTACATCCAAAGCATACCAGCGCATTGCCCAATCTACTTTCCATTGAAGCTTACAATTTCCATCCAAAATACTAGTTTCGAGTTTTTTACCATTATTGTCAAAAACGATTTTAGATTTTTGGCTAAGTATTTCTAAGACAGGTATTTCAAGTACTTTACCAGTATCAGGACAAATTGGTAAAAAGGGGCTATAAGTTTTTTGTCGTTCCTTCCCTAATGTAGGTAATATTATATCCATAATACCCTCATAATTTTTGAGAATAATTTGCAGTGTTGGATTGAAAAATCCATCTTTATATAATTTTGTTGAACTTTTAAAATTATATTTAAAGTTAAAACTATTTAGAAAATTTTTTAACATTTCATTGTTATGTTCACCGAAACTTTTAAATTTTTTAAAAGGATCGGGAACTTCAGTTAATGGTTTATGTAAATTATCTTCTAAAATTTCTTGATTAGGGATATTTTCAGGAATTTTTCTTAGACCGTCCATATCGTCTGAAAAAGTTATTATTTCAGTTGGTAAATCTGTTAATTGTTTTAGAGCATTTACCATCATCGAGGTTCTCGCAACTTCACCGAAGGTACCTATATGCGGTAGACCACTTGGACCATATCCTGTTTGAAGTACTATCTTTCCTTTTTTATCTAAATATGATTTTCTTTCACGAAGCATTTTTTTTGCTTCTACAAAAGGCCATGCATTGGTTTTTTCTAAATTTTCTTTTTTAATCATGGGTTATATTAACAAAATATATAATATATAATGATAAAATTAATTCTTATAGAGTTGAAATTTATTTACCATAAAATAATGTCCTTTCAAAATGGCTAATTATAAAACTGTTTTTTTTACATTGGGTGTTCTACAAATAATCCTTGGATTATCGATGATGATTCCAATAATAGCTCAATTTATATATCTTGAAATAGATTCATCATTTATAGCAGGTTCTATAATAACTATAGTTTTTGGGATGCTGTTTTTTTTGTCAAATTTAAATCATGATAAAAAACTTAACCTACAACAAGCATTTTTATTAACTGCTTTATCATGGTTGAGTGTAGCAATTTTTGGATCATTGCCATTTATCTTTTCTGCCCTTAATCTTTCAATTACTGATGCTTTTTTTGAAAGTATGTCTGGTATTACTACTACCGGTTCGACTATTATTTCAAATTTAGAAAAAACTCCAAAAGCTATTTTACTTTGGAGAGCAATATTACAATGGCTTGGGGGAATAGGGATAATCGTGATGGCTATAACATTAATGCCCATAATGAATGTGGGTGGAATGCAACTTTTTAAAATTTCTAGCAATGATTCATCCGAAAAAATACTTCCTAAGTCTAAAGAAATAGCAACTAGATTAATCTATATTTATTCTAGTTTAACCCTCCTATGCGCGATAACATATTTTTCTTTTGGTATGAGTATTTTTGATAGTTTGACACATTCAATGACAACTATTGCTACAGGTGGTTTTTCAAATTATAACTCTTCGATTGGATATTTCGATAGTGCGTTTATTGAAATTTCTTCAATGATATTTATTATTATGGGTAGTTTGCCTTTTATAGTTTATATCAAATTTTTAAATGGTGATAAAAAGATTTTCTTCTCAGATAGTCAAATAAAGTTTTTTATTAAAATAATAATTTATACAATAATAATTTTATGTATCTATTTAGCTATTCAGAATAATAGTATGTCAGAATTTAATTTAAGAGCGATATTTTTTAATGTAATTTCGATTTTAACAGGAACTGGATACGTAACTGGGGAATTTGATGAGTGGGGAAGTTTTCCATTAGTAATTTTTTTTATATTAATGTTTATAGGTGGATGTGCCGGATCAACAACTTGTGGAATAAAGGTTTTTAGAATTCAAATACTTTATCAATTTATCACTAATCAATTAAAAAAAATTATTTACCCTAAAGGAATTTTTATAATTAAGTATGACAAAAATAGTGTTGATGATAAATTTATTGCATCTATCATTTCATTTATATTTTTATATTTTTTAATTTTTTTTGTAATATCTGCTTTACTTTCATTAACTGGTTTAGATTTTATTACTGCTATATCAGGCGCAGCTACTTCTATATCTAATGTGGGCCCAGGGCTGGGAGTTATGATAGGTCCAAATGGTAATTTTTCAACTTTACCAGATATTTCAAAATGGATTTTAACAATGGGGATGATATTGGGAAGACTTGAGCTTTTTGCAATTCTAGTTTTATTCCTTCCTTCATTCTGGAGAAATTAGAGGATGATTGAAGTTAAAAAACAATCTTTAAAAAAAACATTTTCAATTTATTTTGATAAACGGATGTTAAGAATTTTATTGTTGGGATCCATTTCTGGTCTTCCATGGGTTATTATAGGGAGTAGTTTAAGTTTATGGCTTAAAGAAGAAGGTTTAAGTAGATCTACAATTGGGTGGGCAGGATTAATTTTTGCGGTGTATGCATTCAATTATTTATGGGCTCCTTTGGTTGACAGACTTCAAATCCCAATATTGACCAAAAAAATAGGTCATCGAAGAGCTTGGATAGTTTTAATGCAGTTTTTAATTTTGATATCCTTAGTTTTGTGGAGCTTGATAAACCCTACAGATAATTTATCTTTTGTAATTGGAGTTGGCTTAATTATTGCTATTGCATCTGCAACTCAAGATATAACTGTGGATGCTTTACGTATTGAGCAAATAGGTGAAAAAGAAAATAAATCAATGGCTGCGGGTGCAGCAATGGCAGTCGTTGGTTGGTGGAGTGGCTATAAATTAGGTGGTGTTTTTACTCTATTTACAGCTGATTATTTAGAAAAAATGGGTATCGAAAACTACTGGCAGATAACTTTTTTAATTTTAACGGTTGTAATCATTTTAATGAACATGGGACTTATGTTTGTTCATGAAAAAAATGTAATAAATCACCAAAAAAATTATAAAAAAATAGATAAACTTATAACTGATAAAATTGGTAAAAATTTAATCAGTAAATTTGTGGGATGGGCCTCAAGTACAATTGCAGGTCCTGTATTAAGTTTCTTTAAAAAAAATGGTTTTTCGATTGCATTAGGTATTTTAGGGTTTGTATTTTTATTTAAAATTGGTGAAGCTTTTCTTGGAAGAATGTCAATAATTTTTTATAAAGAAATTGGCTTTTCCAAAACCGACATTGCAATTTATTCAAAAACATTGGGATGGATAACTACTGTTGTTTTTACATTACTGGGTGGACTTTTTGTTATTAGATCTGGAGTAATAAAATCAATGTTCATGGCTGGAATTTTGATGGCAGGAACTAACTTAATTTTTACAGTTTTGGCCTGGAGTGGAAAATCAGAATTATTATTTGCTACAGCAGTAATACTTGACGATATAGCTGCAGCTTTTGCTACAGTTGCGTTTGTTTCTTTCATATCTTTATTGGTTGATAGAAATTACACTGCGACGCAATACGCATTGTTAGCATCAATTGGAACAGCTGGAAGAACTACCTTGGCCTCCTCTTCAGGAGCGTTAGTTGATTGGCTGCATGGTGATTGGGGCATTTTTTTTATAATAACTGCCATCATGGTAATACCATCTTTAATTTTATTGTGGTTTATAAAAGAAAAATTGAAAATTAATGAAAAATAAATTTTTTATTAAAAACTATGTAACAAATATCTATTTGAGACCTTCAATAAAATCTGAAATTACTTCACAAATCTTATACGGTGAAAAATTTTTAATTTTATTAAAAAAAAATAATTGGCTCAAAATTAAAACATCTTTCGATAATTATATAGGTTATATCAAAAATAAAAATTACGCAGACAGGTTTAATCCTTCTCATAAAACTTCGAAACTTAAATCTTTAATTTACTCAAGGTTAAAAAATAAATTTTATAAATCTAACAGCTATTTACCTTTTGCTTCTAAAATATCATTAATAAAAAAAAATAAAAAATTTGTTGAATTTTCTAAAAATAAGTGGATAAAAAAAAACGATATTAAAAAGATTAATTATATTGAAAAAGATTTTGAAAAAATAACTAATCTTTTTTTAAATGTTAAATATTTGTGGGGTGGAAAGAGTTTTAAGGGTCTGGATTGTTCATCTCTAATACAATTATTTTTTTATTTTAATAATCAATTTTTTCCAAGAGACACAAAAGATCAAGTCAAAATTATCAAAAAAAAAAATCACAATAAATTTAAAAAAGGGGACATTATATTTTGGAAAGGTCATGTCGCAATATGTTTAAATTCAAAAAATTTAATTCATGCTTATGGTCCTGAAAAAAAAGTTTTAATAATGCCTATTAATGATACAATCAAAATTATTGAAAAAACTGCAAATCTAAAAGTAAAAAAAATATATAATATTAAATCATGCAATTAGAGGAAAAAATAAAAGCAATACTGAATCTATTCAAAGCAGGACGGTTTGATGAGGTTATTTCCAAAGCTTCTGCTCTTAATAAAAAACTTCCTGATCAACCTATCTTTTATAATATTTTATCCTTAACTTATCAGGCAAAAGCAGAATATGAAAAATCTGTTCAAATTTTAGAGAAAGGTCTAAAATTATTTAGAAATAACATTCATTTCCTCAATAATTTAGGACTGACATATTATAAAAGTGGCGATTTAAAAAAAGCAAAAGAATTATATGAGCGATGTTTAGATGTAGATTCCAAAAATATTGAGGTACTCAATAACTTGGCTCTTTTAAATTTTGATTTAAATAAAATTAATGACGCATCAATTTTATATAAAAAATCATTAGGATTAAATGACAATGTGCTGCAAACTAATTATAATTATGCTTCTTTGTTACAAAGTATAGGAAAATATGATGAGGCAAAAATTTTTTTAAACAAAACATTATTATTAAATGAAAATTTTACTTTAGCAGATCAAGCTTTTTCTCAAATACACAAATATAAAAAAAATGACCCGCACATAGAAATAATGAAAAATAAAATTAAAAATTTAAAACTATCAAATTTTCAGTTGTCACAATTATATTTTGCATTAGGTAAATCTTATTCTGATCTTAAAGAATATGATAAATCATTTGAAAATATCGAATATGGAAATAAACTGAAAAAAGAAATAAACAATTTTAACATAAAGGATGAGGTAAAATATTTTGATATAATCAAATCAAAATTTAAAAGTTTAAAAAATAAAGACATTATTTCTAAAGAACATGATATTAAAGTTATATTTATTTTAGGAATGCCGAGATCTGGGACTTCTTTAGTTGAGCAAATTATTTCAAGTCATAAAATGGTTTATGGATGTGGTGAAATTAAATATTTGTCTGAGTATTTTGATAATTTCATAAAAAAAGAAAATAACGAAGATGAGCTAAAATTATATAAAGAAAAATATACTGATTATTTAAACTTATTAGACCCAAAGTCAAAAATTTTTACAGATAAGGCTCCTTTAAACTTCAAGTGGATTGGTTTTATTAAAAAAATTTTTCCACAATCAAAAATTATTCATTGTAAGAGAAATAGTTTAGAAAATTGTTGGTCAATCTTTAAAAATGATTTTAAAAATGAATTAAATTTTTCTTACAGTCTCAAAGACATTGCCGATTATTATAAAATCTATAGGGATTTAATAATTTTTTGGAAAAATAATTTTTCTAGAGAAATTTATGAGATCGATTATGAAAATCTTGTCAAAGATACTGATACTGAAATAAAAAAATTAATCAATTTTTGTGAATTAAAGTGGGACGAAAATTGTCTCAAATTTTTTGACAATGAAAGGCCTATTAAAACTGTAAGCTTCCATCAGGCCAGAAAACCTGTTTATAAAGAATCGTTGAACGCTTCTAAAGTTTATAATAAGTATTTAACAAAATTAGATAAAATTCTTAATTCAAATTAAAATCTTCCAAAATCAGGTTTATTTATATCCTGTTTTAATTTAATTATTTTTTTTCGTACTTTTTTAGTTCGAATGAGTTTTTTAATTAATGTCTTGCTGTTTTTACTTTTAATATCCTTCTTAAAAGCTTGTAAATTTTGAGTAAATAAATTTATTGCTTTGAGAATATTTTCTCTATTATCAAAAAAAATATCTCTCCACATGATTTCATTAGAGGCGGCTATTCTAGAAAAGTCCCGAAGTCCACCAGCACTATATTTTATTATTTGATGTTTTTGTTTTTTTTCAAAATCTTGTGCTGATTTAACTAGATTATATGCGATTAAATGGGGTAAATGGCTAGTGATAGAAAAAATCGCATCATGTTTTTTTGAATTCATTGTAACTACTTTAGATCCAATTTTTTTCCAAAATTTTTTTATTTTATTTAAATTATTAATATTTGTATTTTTTTCTTTTATCAAAATACACCACTTCTTTGTAAACAAATCTTTAGAACCAAACTCTGGACCACTTACTTCAGATCCAGTAATTGGGTGACTTGAAACCCAGGAAACATTTTTTTTTAATTTTGATCTGATGAGGTCTAAAGTCTCTTTTTTTGATGATCCTACATCTGTAATGAGAATATTGTTATTTAAGTAATTGTTTATCTTTATAATCGTTTTTTTATATTCGCTCATCGGCATACAAAAAATTATCATATTCATTTTTGGAACAATTGTTCTTAAATCATTTATAACTTTACATGGTAATTTTAGCTTTTTTATTTTTGAAATATTTGATTTGGATTTTTCGTATACAAATATATTTTTAGAAATTTTTTTAGTCCATATAGATCTTAACAATGAAGAACCAATTAAACCGCATCCTATAATTAATATATTTTTCATTATCTATTTTTTAAATATTTTTTTCATTATATCTAAAAATATATTATTTTCACGATTAGTTCCTATAGAAAGTCTTAGTGCATTTTTAATATTATATCCTTTTTTAGTAGATCTCAGTAAAATTCCTTTTGTTTGAAGTTTTCTCTCAACATAATCTGAGGAAAATTTACAATTATCAAAATTCAATAACAAAAAATTAGCAGATATTTTGTTAGAAATAATGCCAAAATTTTCTAATCTTTTTTTAATTTTATTTGCAGACTTTAAATTATGTATAATAGATTTTTTTATAAAACTTTTATCTTTTAATGCTTCTGTTGCAGCAATTTGTGCAATTTGATTTACATTAAAAGGAGGTTTAATTAAATATAAAGCATCTATAATTTTTTTAGGCCCATAACCCCAACCTATTCTTAATGAAGCTAAACCATAAATTTTTGAGAAGGTTCTTAATACCATCACATTATTTTTGTTTTTAAATAAATTTAAACCTGAACTATAATCTTTATTATTCATGTACTCACAGTATGCATCATCAACAACTAAAAGAATCTTTTTGTTTAATTTTCTCCTTAAATATAATAATTGAGTTTTGGTAAGATATGTTCCTGTCGGATTATTTGGATTAGCCAAAAAAACAATTTTCGTTTTTTTTGAAACTTTTTTAATTATTTCAGAAACAGAAATTTTGAATTTTTTTTCTTTTGAAAAAATAACTTTTGCGCCCGCTATTTTGGAGTATATTCTGTACATCAAAAAACTATATTCAGGCACGATTACTTCATCTCCGTATTTTAAAAATAGTTGACATACCATTTGAATAATTTCATCAGAGCCAGATCCGCATATAATTCTATTAAAGTTACAGTTAAACTTTTTAGATATTTCTAACCTCAATCTTTTTGATTTATTGTCAGGATATCTAGATAAGTCTAATTTATTATTTGATAAAATTTTTTTAACTTTTGGACTCACGCCTAATGCTGACTCATTTGCAGAAAGCTTTATAATATTCCTCATTTTTTTAATACTGGACTTTCCGGGTCTATAGGCTTCGAGTTGATATTTTTTAAATTTAGGAATTGTCATTTTTTAATAATATTCTACTTTATAAATAAAATAATACACTTTCATACCTAATATGTAATTTTTTTAAAAAAAATTGACATAAGAAATAACATCTAGTACAAAAAATCTGCGCTGATTTAACTGAATTGCGAGCGCTTTAAAAAAACCGCTAAATAAGTTTTTTTACCTCACAATTCAAATATCAGCTTAAATTATGATAAAAAATATTGATATAAAAACTTTGCTTATTGATAAACCTTTAAAGCTCGATTGTGGAAAAACAATAAATAATTTTCCTCTTGCATA
>MDSV01016275.1_pt1 | contig 20616 bp, 18 predicted proteins | sample 810851 | NCBI WGS metagenome assembly MDSV01 (sample SAMN05326640, study PRJNA326480) | marine metagenome | isolation source: seawater | place: Atlantic Ocean: North East | collected 2012 | reverse complement strand
GTTGGAGAGAATCCTAGACAATTGATTGTTGAGGCTGAAAAAGGTGTTGCCGCTCTAATAAGACGTTTTGATGATGAAAGTACACCGTATGAGTCGCAACCCCGGCCAGAAAATGCACCTAAATTCTCAGATTATGAGCATTTAGCAAGAGTGAAGGAATGGTCAACATATGATCGTGAAAGTAGTTCATGATTAGAGTTAACAATAATTCTTCCGATCCGAATTATAGGCAACGCCTCGCAGCGGATCCGACAGCTTCGGTCTGGGTATCCGCATCAGCGGGAACGGGCAAAACCAAAGTTTTAACTGATCGTGTTTTGAGTTTATTGTTAACTGGTACCCAGCCACAGCGCATTTTATGTTTGACTTTTACTCGAGCAGCCGCAGCTGAGATGTCATTTCGTATTTCGGATAAATTGGGTCAGTGGACAATTTCAGAAGATACTGCACTTCGCGAGGAACTAAATAATTTGTTGGGTTACCCAATAGGCGATAAATTAATCAATCGTGCTCGTCAGTTATTTGCACAGGTATTGGATACCCCTGGTGGCATGAATATCCAAACTATTCATGCTTTTTGCCAATCCCTTCTTGGAAGATTTCCCTTAGAAGCCGGCGTTTCGCCGCATTTCTCTCTAATGGAGGAAAGGGACGCTGAAGAAATGTTACTCAGTGCTAGAGAAAATTTATTCAATAGGGCACGCATAGATCAAAATAGTAGTTTAACTGATGCTTTAGGAAACATTACATCGCATATGCATGAAACCCAATTTCCTGATTTATTGTCTGAATTAACTTACGCACGTGGAAGGTTTCGTCGCTTAATATCTTCGTATGGAGGTATTACTGGGGTAATTTCTGAAATACAAAATTTACTGAATATATTTCCTGATGAAACTCCAATGACAGTGATCGAAAATGCTTGTAAGAACGAAAATTTTGATGAATCGGGATTAAGGTCAGCAATTTTATCTCTCAGTAAGGGTAATGAACAAGATATTAAAAGAGGAGAGAAAATCAAATCATGGTTAGATCAAGCCACAACTCGTTCAGATACATTTTTTGATTACGCTTCAATTTTTTTAACAGATTTGAATAAGCCTAATTTTAATATCCGTAAAACCTTGATTACTAAGGTAGCGAAGAAAAATGCACCAAATGCAGCGAAAATATTATTTGACGAGGGTGGGCGCCTTCAGCGCATAATCTCAAAGTGGCGCGCTGTAAATATTTCCGAGAGCACTTCAAGCTTGTTGGTTCTCTGGGAGGCACTGCTGACTAATTATCAGGCCCAAAAAAATGCTAAATCTCTCGTTGATTATGATGATCTTATTCTAATGGCTGGTGATTTATTAAACCGTAACGGTGTTGCCCCTTGGGTATTATATAAACTTGATGGTGGAATTGATCATGTGCTTGTTGATGAAGCTCAGGATATTAGTCCCGCCCAGTGGCGAGTTATTGAGGCCCTTGTGGAAGAATTCTTTGCGGGGTTGGGTGCTCATGAAAAAACACCTACAATTTTTGCGGTCGGTGATGTAAAACAGTCGATTTATTCATTTCAAGGGGCAGATCCAGCGGTTTTTGGCCGGATGAAATCTTTTTTTTCCAAACAAGCAAAAAGTGCCAAACAAAATTGGAAATCAATCGATTTAAATGTTTCTTTCCGATCTACTCAAGCAGTGTTATCGGCTGTAGATGCGGTATTTAATTTGGCAGAAATTGCAGACGGTGTGACATTTGATCACCATGTAATAAAACATGAGGTTTGGCGAAAAGATGAGGGTGGATTAGTTGAACTTTGGCCGCCTGTACGCCCTCGTTTCTCAGATGCCCCAATGCCTTGGAAGCCGCCTATTGAGAGAATTAGAGGAGATGCTGCGCAAACTCGATTAGCCAGGCTTATTGCCGGGCGTATTGATAAAATGCTTCGGGATCAGGAAATTTTGGAGTCAAAGGGACGACCAATTCAGGCCGGTGATATAATGATTTTAGTTCGCCGCCGCACCGGTTTTGTCGAAGATATGGTGCGTTCTTTGAAAGAGCTGAAGATTGGTGTTGCTGGCATAGATCGTATGATTCTTACAGAACAATTGGCAGTTATGGATTTAATAGCCTTTGGTCAGTTTTTGCTTCTCCCAGAAGATGATTTAACTTTGGCAAATGTACTCAAGTCACCGTTAATTGGATTAAGTGAAGAAAAATTGTTTGAATTGACTAATCAACGTACTGGAACTCTTTGGGAGTCACTTACTAAAAATAGAAACCGGGATTCTCAAACAAACTTAGCTTATGAAGAACTATCTTATTTTATGGGTAAGGCCGATTTTATACCTCCATTTGAATTGTTTAGTCAACTTTTAGGTGCTCGTAAGGGCCGAAAAAAACTGGTCTCGCGTCTCGGGCCTGATGCTCTCGATCCAATCTCCGAATTTCTGAATCTAGCTCTAGTTTATGAGAAAAGTCATCCCGCTTCACTTGAGGGGTTTTTGTACTGGATTTCAACTGGCGCTGTGGAAATTAAAAGAGATCTTGAACAAGCCACTCAAAATTCTGTGCGTGTTATGACAATACACGCTGCTAAAGGACTTCAAGCACCAATAGTTTTTTTACCGGATACGCTGCAGGTTCCGCAAAAAGGTCCAATGATATTATGGCCTCAAAATTCTCTGGGAGAGGATCGAGCTGTATTATGGCCAATACGCCGAAGTTTCCATGAAGAGGTGTCTATGCAAGAATATGCTGATGTCTGCCAGCGTCGCGATCAAGAATATAAACGTTTACTATATGTAGCTATGACAAGGGCAGAAGATCGGTTATATATTTGTGGATGGGAAACAAAAAATAAACCATCAGAACATTGTTGGTATAATTTAATCAAAAGTGGTTTATCGCAAATTGGTCAGGAGTTTAGCGATACTTATTTAGAAAAATTAAATGAGACATCGGGGTCAACAGTTCTTCGGGTTGTTTCAAATCAAGAGGCTAAAATTAAGTATCAAAAAGATGTCCCAGACTCGAACTCTGGAGAGCTTCCGCCTTGGGTATTTAAATTACCAATCCAAGAACCAGTGCCGCCTTCAATTCTGACACCATCGAAGTCAGTTAATCAAGAACCTAACATTATATCGCCACTGGAAAGTTATGATGAAAATCGATTTAAGCGTGGACATATTATTCATAGGCTTTTGCAGACACTACCAGATCTAAAGCCCGATGAACGGGTGCCAGCGGCTGGAAAGTTTCTCAGTCAAAATACCTATGACCTTGCTTCGGCAGAAAAAGAAGAAATTATCAACGAAGTATTATTGGTGTTAAATCATCCCGAATTTTCGCCAATATTTGGATTTGGTTCTCGAGCAGAAGTGTCAATAATGGGGGTAGTGGGAGGAAAAATTATATCTGCTCAGCTTGATCGGTTACTTGTTACGAAGAGCCAAGTTTTTATTGTTGATTTCAAGACCAATCGTCCACCGCCGACTACACCCGATAAGGTAGATGAAATTTATTTACATCAAATGGCGGCATATCGTCTAACAATCCAAAATATTTATCCAAATAGGGAAATTAAATGTGCATTATTATGGACTGTTGGAGCATATTTAATGGTGCTTGAGCCAAATAGGCTATTAAAATATGAGTCTAAAGTAATTGATTAGAATAATTAACTTATCTTGACGGTTGCTGCTCTCGATTTTAAAATTAACTTTATATTATTTTAACACTCCATGATGCAATATAACTAATTCAATAAAAATATAGGATAAAGGTATGTCTAAACAAGTAACCGATACTTCATTTGATGCTGATGTGATTTCTGCCAAGGAACCCGTGCTCGTTGACTTTTGGGCTGAGTGGTGTGGGCCATGTAAACAAATTGCACCCGCATTAGATGAGCTTAGTGACGAATTTGGTGATCAATTGACAATTGCTAAGGTTAACATAGATGATAATCCAGAAACTCCATCCAAATATGGTGTTAGGGGTATACCCACTTTAATTTTATTTAAAGATGGCGAGGTAGCTTCGACTAAAGTCGGCGCACTACCAAAGAGTAAATTAAAGGAATGGATTGAATCCGTCATTTAAATCGTGAAACTAAATTAGAATATTTAGACCCTACCATAGAGGTGGGGTTTATTTTTAATTATGCGTAGGGTAGCAGATGGGGAAAAGCATAATTGTGGATGAGATTAGTCAGTGGCAATATTTTGATGAATTAAACCCTTTATACCTGAACTATATCTGTATTTTAAATGGCAGGTATCCTGTACAAATTGACAGTGGTTTTAACTATTGTGAGTTAGGTTGTGGGGTTGGCACCACCTTAAATAGTTTAGCCGAATTATTTCCTAGCGGACATTTTTTTGGTATTGATAATAATAAAGAATATATTCATTCTGCTAGTGCGTTTGCTCAGGAGATTGGTAGTTCTAACATTGATTTTAAAGACGTAAACTTTGATGATCTCTGTAACGTCAATATGCCAGATTTTGACTATATTATCATAAATAATATTTATTCTTGGAAGGATAAAGTTACCCGTGATTGTATTAAAAAATTTGTAGGGAACCACATAAAAAAAGTTGGTATTGTTTTTTTAAATTATGAAACACAACCAGGCAGTTCGTCAATCATATCATTACGAGATATGGCATCTTTCCATACTAAAGGTATGGTAACTGACAATTTAACTAAAGCACAATGTGGCCTAGATTACTTAAATTTTTTAGCTGAAAATAATGCTAGAGTTTTCGCTGAGAACGCTGCTGCAAACGAATTTTATGATGAAATAAAGACCAAAGATATTAATTATGTGGCTCAAAGACTTTTTAGCAGTTTTTTTGAACCATTTTATTTTCACCAAATAGAAAAAGAAATGTTTGAAATTGGTCTTAGTTTCGCAGGTAGTGCTATTTGCCATTTAAATTTTATCGATTTAGCTGTACCTCAAGAGTTTCAAGATTTTTTAAAGAATGTTTCTTCAAGGGAGCAATTTGAGACCCATGGAGATCTAATAAGAAATCAGAGATATAGAAAAGACCTATTTGTAAATGGTCGTGAAGAAATGGATGAGATGGAGCAGACTGAAGCGCTCTCAGATTTAACATTTGGATTAAGTTGTACAGAAGATAACTTTGAGACCCTAGCGATATTTGGCGATGTTGAATTAAATTATAATAATGATGTTTTTAAAAACTTAATTAGTATTTTAGCGAATTCTCCCAATTCTGTATTAGGACTTCAAGAGAGGGCAAAATTACAAAATTATTCACTAGAACTCATTATAGATGCACTCAAGTTCTTAACTTCTAATGGTCAAGTTACGCCTGTTATGAAAACAGCATCTGAAAAGGATATAATTAATTTAGAAGCTGATAGATACTCTATTTGCTCAAATTTTAACATTCAACTTTTGAAAAATAGACTTTTTAAGCAGGATAAAATAACCCTTATATCACTTAAAAGAGGCGTTGGCATTAATATGAGTATGTCTGATGCCTTGTTTACCCTATGTCTCGTTGAAGCCGGTTCGGATGGCGTTGTTGATTGGGTATTGCAACGTTTGATGGAGGCTAACCAGGAGATTTTAACCAATGAGGTTAATGAAACAAATACAATGAAGGCAGGTTATGAAGAGTTTCGTAAGAATCGTTTACCACAGCTACTTCAGTTAGAAATAATAAAACCAATAGTGAGTTAATATCCCCGCGTGCGGTCTGTAAGTTGTAACAGTGGTTCTCCCGCCTCAAAGCGTCTTATATTTTCGATAAACACGGGAGCGATTTGTGCTACAGGTGGCCGTCTTGCAATATGCGGTAAAATAGTTATCGACGGATGATCCCACAGAGGACTGTTCTTTGGAAGCGGCTCTGGTTCTGTAACGTCTAATGTTGCTGCTGAGAGTTGGCCGCTATCAAGGGCTGTGATTAAGTCACTATTTATAATGTGTCCTCCGCGACCTAGATTAATAATTGACGAGCCACGCGGCATTTTGTTGAAAGTTTTTGAGTTTAAAATACCTTTCGTTTCGGATGTAAAAGGTAGTAAACAGACAGCAATATCAGTTCTGTTAAGGAATACCTCAAGTTCCTCTCGACCTGAAAAAATTTTAATGTCGGTGTTTGTTTTTGGGGTTCGCGTCCATGCCGCCACATCAAAATTCATTCTGATTAGTTCGTTAGCAATAGGTTTAGACATAGTTCCATATCCTAATAAACCTACCCGTTGTTCGGATGGTAATTTTTGTTTAATTGCTTCCCACCGATGTTGTCGCTGATACTCTAGGTAAGTTGGTAAATTGCGATGGTGGCGGAGAACATGTGTTATACCATATTCTGTTAAAGATGGATCTCCATTTTCAGGCTCGCCTTTAACTAGAGGGATCCCTTTTGGACAGGATGGATTATTATAAATTCCTTCAACACCGGCTAACATTGTTAACATTAACTTGAGATTTGGTAGATCAGGTAACTCTTGCAAAGTTGGTCGCCCGATAATGAGATATTCGATTTGTTCGGGATTACCAATATGGGGCCATTCTCTTATTTCAAGTTTTGGGAAATGTTGGTTTAAAAAAACAGCCCAATCGCCTTTATTACCTCTTAAGCTATTGAACAGCAGTAGTGCCATATCTTTATTCTCCTATTTATTTTCTTTTAGAATATTACCCGCGAGGTATAGTGACCCACATATTAGAATCATTGAAGGTAATTTTTCTTCAGTAATTATCTTTCTTATAGCCGTAGAAATAGATTTTGCTGTTTTTGCTTGAAAGCCAATTTTTTTTGCTGCCTCAAGTATTTCATTTGCACTAAAACTAGAGTCCGAATCCAATATCTCAATAGCTGTTAAACTTTTACTATACTGAAGCAAAGGAGCTAGAAATTCTACTGGCGATTTTGTATTGAGTAATCCCACAATGAGGTGAACAGATCTGTCAGTTATGGTTCCAAGTGTTGCGGCGATAGCTTCACCGGCAGCCGGGTTGTGTCCGCCGTCTAGCCACAATTCCCAATTCTTTGGAAGTTTTTCACATAGTGGACCCCGGGTAAGTCGTTGCATTCGTGCGGGCCAATCAGCACGTTTTATACCTCTTTCTACCGCTTGCCTATTAATTCTTTTATCTCCTAGTGCAGCTAATGTTACTATCCCCAGCCCCGCATTCTGGATTTGGTGGGGCCCTACAAGATTTGGTAATGGTGGATTAATCTGGCCTTCAGGACTCATGATCGATAAGTTGTTACCCTTAATGGCAACCCACCAATCTTGACCTTCAATACTTAGTGGGGCGTCTTTATCTTCAGCGGTATGTTTAATAACCTTAAGAACAGAAGGTTCTTGTTTTGCTGTAATGCATGCTACCCCTGATTTAATTATACCTGCTTTTTCTCTTGCAATATTCTTTAAATCGTTACCCAGAAATCCAGCATGATCATGACTGATCGGTGTTAGAGCAGTTACGATTGGCCGCGAGATTACGTTGGTTGCATCTAATCTACCACCTAAACCAGTTTCTAAAAGAACTAAGTCACTTGATATACGTGAGAATGCTGTTAGGGCGATAGCTGTTGTTATTTCAAAAAACGTAATTGGTGCATTCCCATTAACATGTTCGACCTCAGTGATTAATTCCAGAAGATATTGGTCACTTATAATTTTACCATTAATCCTGATACGCTCGTTAAATCGCACTAGATGAGGTGATGTATATGCGTGAACGTTTAAACCAGCTGCCTCAGCGATTGCTCGCATAAAAGCAAGTGTTGAACCTTTTCCATTAGTACCTGCAATATGAATAACGGGTGGTAAGGATTTATGGGGATTCCCTAGTAGTTCTAATAAATGATTAATACGGTCCAATGATAGATCAATGACTTTAGGATGGTATTGGTTTAGACGTTGAATGAGATTCATATCTCTACAATTTCAATTTTAATGATATTATTTTAAACCGTTTGATATATCTTGAACCAAACCAAGTACAGACTTGACACAGCCGTCTTTAACCGTGCCATCTTCGTTTAAATTTTCTGAAATTTTATTTACAAAAGCGGAGCCTACAACAACTGCATCTGCATAATTACTTATCTTTGCTGCTTTCTCTCTAGAATCAATTCCAAATCCAACAGCGATTGGTAAATCTGTGTGGTGTCTGATGTTCTTCAAGGCTGTTTCTATATCCCTGCTGGAGGCCGAAGTTGTCCCAGTAATTCCTGTTACTGATACATAATAAATAAAACCACTAGCATTTTTGGTTATCATCGGTATGCGTTTGCTATCAGTGGTTGGTGTTATCAAATAAATAAAACTAAGGCCTGCGTCTTCAACGGGCTTTCGCATTTCTGATTCTTCTGGTGGTAAATCAACAATTATAAATCCGTCCACCCCCGAATTTGCTGCATCTGATACAAATTGTTCAGTACCATACAAATATATTGGATTAAAATAACCCATTAAAATAATCGGAGTTTTTTTGTCTGTTTTACGAAAGTCGCTAACCATATTTAAAGTATTTAACATCGAGTTGCCATTATTTAGGGAACGTAAGCTTGACGCCTGAATCGCGGGGCCATCTGCCATTGGGTCTGAAAATGGCATTCCAATCTCGATTAAATCGGCTCCCGAGTTTGGCAATTCTTTTAAAATCTCATTACTTATATTTTTATTTGGATCGCCGGCGGTGATGAATGTTACTAAACCTGATCTTCCAGCCGTTTTTAAATCTTTGAACCGTTGCTCGATACGCAACTTTCCTGTTTGATCAATCATTATTTATTTTCTTCGAGGTAGGCTGAAACGGTATCCATATCTTTATCACCCCGACCGCTCATATTTAGGACTATTACATGATTTTTATCAAGGTCCCCAGCTATTTTAATCACGTGGGCAATCGCATGAGCAGTCTCTAGCGCGGGTATTATTCCTTCAAGTCGCGTACAAACCTGAAAGCCATCAATTGCTTCTTTATCCGTTATTGAAACATATTCGGCCCGTCCGATATCATGCAGCCAAGCATGTTCAGGTCCTATGCCGGGATAATCAAGACCGGCTGAAATAGAATGTGCATCGGTAATTTGTCCTTCCTGATTTTGTAGTAAGAATGTTCTATTGCCATGGAGAATTCCGGGCATGCCTGCATTTAAAGAGGCAGCGTGTTTTCCACTGTTAATGCCCTCTCCCGAAGCTTCTACAGCAATTATCCTCACTTCATCATCTAAAAAAGGGTGGAACAAGCCCATTGCATTGGAGCCGCCTCCAATACATGCTATCAGGCTATCGGGTAGTTTTCCCTCATGCTCTATTATTTGTTCTTTAGTTTCTTCACCAATAATTGATTGAAAATCGCGGACCATGGCTGGATATGGATGGGGGCCAGCAACAGTGCCTATCAAATAATAAGTCGTTTCGACATTAGCAACCCAAAATCTGAGCGCATCATTCATAGCATCTTTTAATGTTCCGGTCCCAGAAACCACCGGTATTATATCTGCACCCAGCATCTTCATGCGAGATACATTCTGCGCCTGGCGCTGAATGTCTTTTGATCCCATATATATTGTACACGGTATATCAAATAGGGCGCACACTGTGGCTGTAGCAACTCCATGCATACCCGCACCCGTTTCTGCTATGATACGTTTTTTACCCATTTTACGGGCTAATAATATTTGGCCCATACAATTATTTACTTTGTGAGCGCCTGTGTGGTTCAAATCTTCACGTTTAAAGTAGATTTTTGCGCCACCCAGTCTTTTTGTTAGACGTTCTGCAAAATATAAAGGCGTTGGTCGCCCCACATAGTTTTTCAAATAGTTACTGAGCTCGTTCTGGAATATTTTATCGTTTTTTGTTTTATTATAAGCTTGCTCTACCTCTAAGATGAGTGGCATTAGAGTTTCCGCAACATAGCGACCACCAAAGGAAGCGAAATGTCCATTTTCATCTGGTCCAGCTTTATAGGTATTTAATTGACTCATAATGTTGATGGTTTTACCTGATTAATTCAAAAAAGCAATTAGCCTTTTAATTTTGATAATTGAATATTTTTAGAGCATTTTGGCTAGCGTCAGAAAATTCATGATTAGTTCCAGATCTTTAATTCCCGGGTTGCTCTCAACACCCGATGATACATCGACAGTGTTGGCACCAGTGGCCTCTACTGCTTCTCTAATATTTTGACAGTTCAGACCACCTGCCAGCATCCATGGTAGTGGAATTTTAACATCATTTAATATTTTCCAGTCAAACGAAATGGCATTGCCGCCCGGTAATATTTTTGGTGAGGTTGTTGGCACTTTAGCGTCAAATAATAAATGATCTGCTACTTCATAATAATTTTTACTTATTGCCAGGTCTGCATGACTTCCTAATCTTATAGCTTTTAAAATTGGTAAGTGCGTCTGACGTTTAATTTCTAGGACTCTGGATGGGTTCTCATCTCCGTGCAATTGAATTAAATCAAGGTCAATAGCAGCAAGAACATCATCTATTTCAGAATTGGTTGGATCTACAAAAAGTCCAACTGTGGTAACATGTTTAGGGATCCGACTTTTTAATTGTTTTGCTTTTTCGAGAGTTAAGTTTCGTGGAGAAGGAGAATAAAAAACAAAACCAATGTAATCTGCGCCATACTCGATCGCTATATCAACGCTTTCTGCTCTTTCAATACCGCAAATTTTCACAGAGATTGACAAGTTATTGTATGCTTTCAGCTATTTCCGATATAATACGTTTTGCGGCTAAGATTGGATTACTAGATCCATAGATAGGACGGCCGATTACAAGGTAATCTGCACCGTATTTGATTGCTTCGCCAGGTGTCACTATCCTTTTCTGATCGTTATTTTTTGCCCATTTTGGCCTAATACCTGGGGTTAGAAGTTTAAATTCCTTATCACAGATAGCTCTTAAAGCTGTAATCTCGGAGGCTGAACAAACAACACCATCTAATCCAGTCTTTTGGCATAGAGCTGTTAAATGCTTTACTTGATCTAGTGTTGTATTATTTACGCCTACCTCTTTTAGGTCTTGATCTCCCAATGAAGTCAATACTGTAACTCCCAAAAGTAGGGGCGGTTTTATACCCACTTTAATAGATTCCTCTAGAACAGTATCGCGGGCAGTTCTTAACATTTTACGTCCACCTTGCGCATGTACGTTTAAGATTGATGGTTTTAAATGAATCGTTGAGCGCACTGCGCCGGCAACAGTATTAGGAATATCGTGAAATTTTAGATCAATAAAAATTGGTACATCAAGTTCCTTTATTTTTTTGACTCCTTCAGGACCAAGAGCCGTAAAAAATTCTTTTCCAATTTTTACACCACCTATTAAATTCTTTAAATCCTTAGTAATTTTTATTGCCTCATCGAGTTTTGGAGTATCGAGTGGAATAAAAATATACTCATGGGGACGTTTTTTTGGGGCCATAGTTATCTTTCTTTGCCTGGAATTATTTATTGTTTAACTTTTAAAGTGAAGACCTATATGCAAGGTTCAATGCTCTTGCGCCATATTTTTTCGTTTTTCATCTAGATCATCGATTTTATTTTGTAATACGACTAAATCCTTTTCTAAATTGGAAACCTGGCGGTTAGCTTTACGAGCCTGTTTTCTAGAACTACTCGCAGAAAACCATGATACGATTCCACCAAATAAAAATCCAATAATTCCGGCGATTAAAACCGGCATATAGATTGGTGACTCATGAAGAAATGGCAGAGGCCAAAAATCGAGTAATACTAAACTATGATTTGATACCGCAAAGAGGACAACAACTATCCCTACCACTGACATCGCAAGTAAAGAAAAAAAACGTTTCAATCAACATAACTCCACTTGGCTAATCAGCTAATAAAGAACATAACTAGTAAATAAATATATATGGGCTAATTATTATTCAGCATCTTGCGAAGTTGTTTTCCGGTCTTAAAGTAGGGCACTCGCTTAGCGGGAACGTTTACAGTTGATCCTGTTCTTGGGTTTCGGCCAATGCGGGCATTACGCTGTTTAATTGAAAAAGCACCAAACCCCCGAAGTTCAACACGGTCTCCTCTGGATAATGCTGATGAAATTTCATCGAAAATCGTAGTTACAATTCTTTCCACATCTCTATGATATAAATGCGGGTTTTGTTCCGTAACATAGTTAATGAGCTCAGATTTTGTCATTGTATATCTGTCCCCCGACAAAGAACGAAAATCGATATTATAATTTCCAATTAACGAGCCATAGGGTGCCAAAGCGAGACCAAGCCGTCAAGTCTAAGTCCATCAGAAATTAATATTTTTCCGAGAAATTGATCTAGGATCTTTTTTAGAAAAGATTCTTCCTCATCAAAACGCAATAATTTTAACGGTAAATGTTTATCAATGTTTTTGGCACTAGAAAGCCAGTTTAGGGCTTCTTTCTCACCTCCTATAGCATCAATTAGACCATTTTTAACAGCCTGACGCCCGGTATAAATACGTCCATCGGCAAGTTTCTTGACTGTTTGTCTATTCATGTTACGTCGTGTAGAGACCATATCAATAAACATATTGAATATGTCCTCGACAACTAATCGTGTGGCAGAGCGGGTTTTATTGCTCATAGGCTCAAGAGGGCTTGGTTGTGCTTTCAATGGTGAACTTTTAATGGCTTCAGGTTTTATCCCTATTTTATCAAGCAAAACAGTAATATCTGTTGTTTGAATTATTACACCAATTGATCCTGTGATACTTGATTGGCGAGCGAAGATTTTATCAGCTGCAATGGCTGTCATGTAGCCCGCCGACGTCGCTAAATCACTTATTACTGCAACGACCGGTTTTTTACTTGAAACCTCTCGAAGGTGAAGATACAGCGCCTCCCCGCCAACAACGGTGCCGCCGGGGCTGTCGATATTGACAATTAGAGCCTTAATTAAGTCATCATTAGCTACTTTTATAAGAGCTTTGGAACGTTTGGGATTATCAGTGATAATATTAGAGACATTAAGCACCGCAATGTGGTTTTTGTCCTTAATGGTATCAAAGTTACCAAATTGGAATATTATTAACGCAATAACAGCCAACACTGCAAAAGTTCGCCAGAACAAGATTTGTTTTTTTAATTTTTTGCGAACGATGATCCAATCAAGTTCCATAGGCTATCCTAATTATATCTATGCTCGGCAAAACAGCATTTTCAGTCCGACGTTTAGTTCCTTTAACCTTATAAATAAACCCCAAGTCATCTTCGATGACGAAAAATTTTACTTATCTTCGGCTTTTTTGGTTACCTTCTTTTTAGCCGCAGCTTTTTTCGGTTTAGCGACTGGTTCGCTGTCATCCGGTTCAATTTTTTTCTTGCTTGCTGTCTTTTTGGCCGCAGTAGTGGTTTTTTTCTTAGCGGTAGTTTTTTTATTTTCCGCAGGGTCGGCATCTGTCTGTTCTTTGGCAGCAGATTTTTTCTTAGTATCTGCTGATTTTTTCACAGTCGGATCTTGCTCCTCTTCTTTTGTTTTTGAGCTCTCCTCATCAACGTTTTTGGTTTTTTTATTTTCTACATCACTTTGCTCTTTAAAGGCAGCACCCAAAATATCACCAAGTGATGCGCCGGAATCGGAAGATCCGAATTCTGCCATAGCAATTTTTTCTTCTTGTACCTCTCTTGCTTTAATAGAGAGGTTCACTTTGCGAGCTGTTTTGTCGACTGTAGTTACAAGAGCATCAACAACCTCACCTGCTGCAAATCGATCAGGTCGTTGTTCAGATCTATCTCGCGATAAATCTCCTCGACGAATAAAACCAGGGATGTCGTTATTTACAATAACTTCAATTCCATTGTCTACTATGGTCGTGATTTTGCACGTAACAATATCCCCTTTCTTTATTTTCAGAATACCCCCAGCAACCGGGTCTTCGGTTAACTGTTTTACTCCTAGACTAATGCGTTCTTTTTCAACGTCTATATCAAGGATTTTTATCTTTATGGTATCACCTTTCGAGCAATCGGCGATTGCTTCTTCACCAGATTTAATCCAATCGAGGTCTGACATGTGAACCATTCCATCTATGTCGTCTGTCAAACCCACAAATAGGCCAAACTCTGTAATGTTTTTGATTTCACCCTCTAGTTCATCGCCAACTTTATATTTTTCAGTAAAGTCTACCCAAGGGTTTGGCGTGCAGTGTTTAAGACCTAAACTTATCCTGCGCTTTGAGGTATCAACTTCGAGAACCATAACTTCAACCTCCTGACTGGTTGAAACTATTTTTCCAGGATGGACATTTTTTTTAGTCCAACTCATTTCTGAGACGTGAACCAAGCCTTCGATTCCAGCCTCCAATTCAACAAAGGCACCATAATCTGTAATATTTGTTATTCGCCCGCTGAATTTTGACTCTAAAGGATACTTTGCTTCAGCTCCGTCCCAAGGGTCTGACTCTAACTGCTTCATGCCAAGAGAGATGCGTTGGTTGTCAGCATTAAAGCGAATAACTTGGACTTTTACAGTTTGGCCAACGTGCAAAGCTTCAGATGGGTGGTTTATGCGTTTCCATGCTATATCTGTGACGTGCAACAGACCATCGACCCCTCCAAGATCAACAAAAGCGCCATAATCGGTAATATTTTTAACTACCCCCTCTAAGACCTGACCCTCATTTAAATTGGAGATAAGTTCTGTTCGTTCTTCCGCTCGCGTTTCTTCAAGGACTGCTCTTCGGGAGACAACAATATTACCTCGAGCGCGATCCATTTTGAGAATTTGGAATGGTTGAGCGTTACCCATCAATGGATTAACATCACGAACAGGGCGTATATCTACTTGGCTCCCTGGAAGGAATGCGACGGCACCCGAGAGGTCAACTGTAAAACCACCTTTTACACGGCCAAAAATAACACCATTAACCCGTTCTTCGGCCTCAAATGCTTTTTCTAAAACTGCCCATGATTCTTCGCGCCTTGCCTTCTCTCGACTGAGCATTACTGTTCCGTCACGGCCCTCATATCGCTCTACAAATACATCTATTTTATCACCGATTTTTATCGTAACTTCGCCGCCTGGCTCGGAAAATTCTTTTATGGTTATTGCGCCCTCAGATTTCAGGCCGACATCAATTATCACAATGTCATTCTCGATATTTAATATTGTTCCGTTTACGACGCGCCCTTGAAGGCGATCCTCTTCTTTGAACGATTCTTCTAGAAGGTCTGCAAAATTTTCATTTGTTGCTGGAAATTGATTTCCTTCAGCTGATGTTGGCTCAGGCATTTCTGGTATTCCTTATCATCTTTTTTTACGGGCCATCTGGTTGATTCCAGTGGTCTTTAATCAAATAATCCGATTTCTCTACTCAGAGAGTTACGGGGCGAAAATTTCAAACATCGATCATGACCGATGCAAGTTTTATTTTTGCTACTTTGTAGCGGTTTTACTTTTGACAGTTATAAATTCTAACGCGAGGTTGAAAACAGTTTTTTGATCTATCTTGCTAGTATCAATTATAAATGCATCACTAGCGGGCACTAAAGGCGATACTGACCTTGCCCTATCTCTCTCATCGCGGCTTATTATATCTGTCAGAACGGCGCTACGTATAGCTGTCTCGCCGCGTTCTTGCAACTCTTTATAGCGCCTTTCTGCTCTTACTTCCGGGGAAGCTGTTATAAATAGTTTAAAATTAGCGTTAGGGCACACGATCGTGCCAATATCGCGGCCATCTAAAATCGCGCCCGCTTTATTATTTGGCGGATTTTCGGCGAAGTTTTTTTGGAATTTTAGCAAAACTTTTCTAACTTCCGGGATTGCTGCAATTTTTGATGCTCCTATTCCGACCTTTTCATCTCGAAGTCCTTCTTTATCCATATCGTTAATTGACAGGGACCCCGCAATTTCAATAGCAATTTTATTATGTATTGGATTTTTGAGTTCAAATATTTTTTTGGCTACAGCCCTATATATTAGTCCGGTATCGAGCCTTGCTAAATTAAAGTGTTCAGCTAGCTTGTAACACAATGTGCCTTTGCCCGCAGCAGCTGGGCCATCAATTGCAATAAGCATTGTCAACTTAATTCCATGTTTGCGCCTAATTGGTTCATAAAATGAATAAATCCAGGAAAGCTTGTTTCAATGGGTTGAGCATCATCAACGCTAATAGATTTCTTGCTGATTAAACCCATTACGAGAAACGACATTGCTATTCGATGATCTAATTGGCTTTTAATAAGAGTGCCTCCATCTGGGCTGCCGCCCTTTCCCGTAATTGTTAGAGAGTCTTCAGTCATTTTAGTACCAATGCCGCAAGCTCTCAGACCTTCGGCCATAGCTGTTAATCGATCCGATTCCTTAACACGTAATTCCTCAACGCCGTTAAAAACACTAACTCCTTCTGCGACACTCGCTGCAATGCTGAGAATAGGATACTCATCAATCATGCTTGGTGCTCTGGATTTAGGTACAGTTATTCCCTTTAATCTTTTATATTTGATTTTTATATCGGCAATTTTCTCGCCCGCATTTTCTCTTACTTTTAGTATTTTAAGATCGGCGCCCATTTCTTTAAGACAATCCAATAGCCCTGTTCTTAGAGGGTTTATACCAACGTTCTTAATTTCTACATCAGATCCAGGTGTGATTAAGGCTCCTACAATTATAAATGCAGCTGATGAAATATCACCGGGGATAATGACCTTGCGTCCTGTTAATTCTGGTTGGCCGACCAATGTGATTTTACGGAAGCCATCTGTAGTTTTCTCCGTCGTAATCTCGGCACCAAAGTGTGACAGCATTTTTTCGGTATGGTCACGACTTGGCGTGGGTTCAATTACAACAGTATGTCCTGCAGCGTTTAGTCCTGCAAATAATATTGATGATTTTACCTGTGCAGAGGCTATTTCCATGGTTATTTCGCTGGGTAACGCCTGATTTGTCCCTTTAATCGTTATGGGTAATTTGTCTCCTTCTCTGGTAAAAAATTGGGCACCTATTTTTTTTAAAGGCTCTAGCACTCGTTTCATTGGCCGTGAGTTCAGTGATGCATCGCCGACTATCGTTGCAGTTATGTCATGACTGGAAATAAGACCCGTAATAAGTCTGGCAGCGGTACCAGAGTTTCCGAGATCAAGAATATTATCGGGCTCAACTAAACCACCAATGCCTCGGCCGTGGATATGCCACAATTGATCCTTAGGGTCCTCTCCTTTTACTATTTCCGCGCCAAGTTGTCGCATAGCCTGAAGAGTGGCCATTACATCTTCACCCTCGAGTAAGCCTTCGATGACGGTTTCGCCTACAGCTAAGGTTCCAATCATTAATGCTCGGTGAGAAATTGATTTGTCTCCCGGCACTGTGATAGAGCCACTTAATGCTTTACATGCATTTGAGCAAATTAAAGTCACAATAAATCTCCAACAATAAAGTCTCTCTAACACTTTTGATTGGAAAGTGGTAGACCCTAGGCTAAAAACATGGACGAATCTTTAATCCCAGAGTTTTATCTTGGTTTAATAGCTGTTATAGGCACGAGCGGCTGAAATTTAAAATAAAAAGAGCTGGATATTAGTCTCAGCTTTGCCCTCAGATTCATATTGAAAGTGTGATGACAAGAATATCATTATTCTAGTTTTTTTCGTGAATATAGTATGTGGTGCCATCCAATATACAAGAACAAAGACACGTGTAACCGGTTGTTTCAGGTTGAAGCGAGCAGTAGGTGTTTTTTTCTACTGTAGATGCCTCTAATTTACGCATCTCTGACGATCCTAGAGGATTCTTAATTTCCTCGCGCAGCATTCCAAAGTCTATCATTTCTCTCTGTCTCGGTTTTATTATACTGGGACTACTTTCCTATATATTTCTTCACAAATAGAATAATTTGCAAGCAATGATTATAATAAATCGATAGTTTTTTATCTTAGTATAAAGAATTTATATTTAAAGTTGTGTAGTAGAAAAATACAGTATTTTAATACAAAAATAGTCATTTATTTATTAGCCTTGATATTTATATAGTTGATTGTAAAAATATATAAAAATAAAATCATATACAGAGGGAAAAATTATGAAGTTTATCCGTTGGTTTCTTGGCCGCATAATACTGTTGTTTGACTATTTGACGAGACCCACACCGATTAGCCGAGAGAGTTCTGAGCAAAATAAATTAGATTCAATTACTTCAAAATACAGTTTATATCAATTTCACGCATGCCCATTTTGTGTAAAAGTAAGACGCCAGATTAGGAAACACTCTCTCAATATTGAGTTTAGAGATGCAAAAAATAATATTGATCACAAAAAAGAATTAGTCAAAGAAGGTGGCCGTCATAAAGTTCCTTGCTTAAGAATCGATGGTACTGGTTCTAATACAAAATGGCTGTATGGATCAAATGAGATTATTGATTATTTAAAAGTCCAACTGAAGCTTCCGGCTTAAATATAATTTTTATAAAATAGGCTACTGATATTAAAATTTTGAGCGCTGACTGATTAGTATTGATATTCGTTTAATTTTTTTCTGGAATAACGGCTGTTACTTCAATTTCAAGTTTAGCCTCATCTTCAACTAGTCCAGCTACTTGAATACCAGTCATTGCCGGGAAAACTTTGCCGATTTCTTCCTGATAAATTTTACCAAGGCTTTTCAATGCAGCCTTATATTCATCCAAATCGACGAGATACCAGGTCATTCTAGTTATGTGTTCAGGTCTCGCGCCGGCTTCATTAAGAACGGTCACAATATTTTTTAGCGCTTGTCGAGCTTGTTCTGAAAAGTCGCTAGTTTCAAAGTGTTCTTTTTCATTCCATCCCACCATGCCGGCAACGAATACCATAGTACCTTTCGCAGAAATTCCATTGCTGTAACCTTTGGGTTGCGGCCAATTAGGCGGTTGTAAGACTTTCATAATGCGAACTCCCTTTGATCAAGTAATACCAACTTGAACACATTATTAAAATAGTTTAGATCTGAACTAAATTATGTTAAACCACGTAAACGTTCATGTGCAAACCCAATTATTGGTTCCTTTGATTTCGTGAGATAGGTAGTGTAGATGAAGATAACTTGTGTCGGCGGTGGTCCCGCCTCCCTTTACTTTTGTATACTCGCAAAAAAGAATAACCCCGATTGGCAAATAACCATTTACGAGCAAAACCCGGATAAAGTCACCTGGGGATTTGGCGTTGTTTTCTCGGACGAGACGATGGAGAACTTCAAACACGCTGATTTTGAGACTTATCGCGATATTACAGAGAGCTTCGTTCATTGGGATGATATTGATGTATTTCACAAAGGGGAAAAAATCACCTCAAGTGGTCACGGCTTTGCGGGCATGCAGCGTTTAAAATTGTTGCAAATATTGGAAGCACGAGCGAAAGAGTTGGGGGTTGTTATCCTCCATGATGTCGTGATTGATAGTATAGAAAAGTATAAAGATTCGGATTTAATTATCGCGGGTGACGGGGTTACATCATTTATTCGCGACCAGAATGCAGCTGAGTTCGGCTCTGATGTCGTGTTTCGGCCTAATAAATTTGTTTGGCTTGGCTCAACAATGGCATTTGATGCGTTTACTTTCTACTTCAACGAATATGAAGGGGGGTTATGGCGGGCTCACTGCTATCAATATATGCCAGGTAATTCGACTTTTATAATTGAGACAACAGAAGATACCTGGAGGAAAGCGGGACTGGATAACGCGACAGAAGAAGATACGGTAGCTTATTGCGCGAAAGTGTTTGAAAAGGAACTTGGCGATGACAAGTTGATTACAAATAATTCAGTATGGCGCAGTTTTCCGAGAGTAAAAAATGCAAAATATTACCACGATAATATCGTTTTACTTGGCGATGCGCTGCATACCGCACATTTTTCAATAGGTTCAGGTACCAAGCTGGCGATGGAAGATGCCGTTGCACTTTATGATGCAATTCACGAAAACTCTAACGATGTAAAAAGCGCTTTGCCGGCTTTTCAGAAAAAACGTGAACCGGATGTCAATGCATTGCAACGGGCCGCTCAGGTGAGCATGGAATGGTTTGAAGATGTCGAACGCTATCATGATGTCATGGAGCCCATGCAGTTCTCGTATCAATTATTAACTCGCAGCCTACGAATTAATCATGAGAATTTGCGACTTCGAGACGATCATTTGGTTGCAACCATGGATGATTGGGTGGCTGATAAAGCTGCGAAACAGACGGGTGTTAAACGCAGTAACGAAACCCCGCCGCCTATTTTTACGCCATATAAACTTCGTGGGATGCTGTTAGAAAATCGGATTGCTGTGTCACCAATGTGCATGTATTCAGCCGAAGATGGTTTAATTGGTGACTGGCATTTGGTGCATCTTGGTAGCCGCGCGATGGGTGGTGCGGGCCTAATCATGACTGAAAGTACCGCTATTTCCGCCGATGGACGTATAACCCCAGGTTGTGCTGGAATGTATAATGACAATCATGTCGCCGCATGGAAGAGGGTTGTTGATTTTGTTCATGACAACTCGTATAGCAAAATCGGGATGCAAATTAGCCATGCTGGACGAAAAGCTTCAACACGGCTTCAATGGGAAGGCGGCGAGCAGGCCCCGCTTTCGTCGGGAGCGTGGGATATAATATCGGCTTCACCAATCCCATATTCTGCATCAAATCCC